>Ga0179593_1657518_pt1 | contig 18258 bp, 37 predicted proteins | sample CZODoug2_1_08_16_FD_185931 | JGI IMG/M metagenome (GOLD analysis project Ga0179593, IMG submission 185931) | Vadose zone soil fungal communities from Angelo Coast Range Reserve, California, USA - CZODoug2_1_08_16fungal (PacBio error correction) | ecosystem: Environmental > Terrestrial > Soil >... | reverse complement strand
CTTCCCCGGCTCTCCTCTTTTTTTTCCCTCTCGCGCGTTCACCTCCTAATGTTGAGCATCCTGAAGTCTGACAGTTTTTCTCGCAAGTAGATGGTGATTGCAGTTTTCGTGTTTATTTCTTTTTGAATCATTGACTAAAGAACAGCGCCCCCCACCCCCTCCCCTCTTTCTTTCGCCTTTTTTTTTCTGAATTGGTTTTCCCTCTCCCAATGTCGAAAAGTCGAGTGCTCCCCTTTCTCCTCAGTCGGACGACGGTAAGCAATCCCTCCTTTCTTTTTTTTTTTCCCGGTTGCTTCGAAACCTCATGTATTATGCTCCCTCTCTTTTTCTGGTCAGGGACCCTCTTCTTGCAACATCCTGAGAAACCCCAAGATGAGCTTTTTTTCCAAAGATTTTCGTGGACTTTACCCTCCTTTTTTTCTCTTTCGAGTATGCAACAGGAATAGACGATCGGCTGCCCCTTTCCTTCCTCAGGAATGCGACACTCTCCGATGTGCGTTAGGCTTTTTCTCCTACGACGAGAAGAACCGTGTAGCTGACTTTTTTTCCTTTTTTTCTCACTGCCGTGCCAACGTGAAAGCAACCCGCCCTTCCACAGGGTGGTGTTTAGGAGTCCGACCTCCTCAACGCCTTCTCACATGGAAGGCTTCTCGTTCTTTTTTTCCTTCTCTCTCATTTCAGCCACCCCGCCCTTCTCCTCCCTTAACTTTCCCTTTTTTCGCTGAAACCCAATTTCCTCTTTTCGCACTTCGCGAGATCGTCCTCTTTTTCTTTTCTGGGAAGAAAGCCCCGTTACTCGGTTTCGTTTTTTTTCCTCCGATTACCGTCGATCTATAGGTATGAACACGCTCTATGCCTATTTTTCCCCACCTCGTCGTCGTGAGCGATAAACCCTTTTTTTTTTTTTTTTTTGTTCCACCCCTGCCTGTAGAAAAACCTGAAAAGCCTAACCCCGTCATTTTCTTTTCCCCTCCCCTCCAGACTCAAATAGCTTCTTCCCATCCGTTCTGAATCAAAGGGGTTCAAACCCCCCTCCTTTTCCCCCAAACGAGCATAATAGGATGAAACCCTTTCCTTTGCCTCGATCTTTCACTCTTGCCCTCGATGTGCCCCTTTTTTTGGTGAGTTGTCCGATGTTTTCTGATGCTGAAGTAGCCCGCTGCCCTTTCTTTTCTTTTCTTGAAAAGTAGAGGATGAGACGCCAGTTTTTTTCTTTTCCTCGGGGCCGAATTTCCAGGTCCCTGCTATGCCTACTGGGGCCGCCACCCCCTTTTTTTTTTGGTAGAACCGGCTGCCACTTTTTTCGTTTTGGGAAGTGGAAGTTGGGGGCACCTCCTTTCCCTTCCATGAGGGATAACCCCCTCCTTCTTTTTTTTTTTCCCCCAAGGAGAGGGGAGGACCGGCTTCCCCCATGATTAGATTGGTCTTTCCCAGATGTCTTGCAGGCGGAAAGGGGACGTTTTTTTCTTTCCCCGTTAAAACGGTCATTCGTGTCTTCTTTCCCTCCATTTTTTTCCGGTCTTCACCATTATGTAAAGTTCCCCCTTCCGACGCTTTTCCTCACCTTCTTGCTTCTCTGAGAGAGTTTGAGGGCGTCCTTTTTTTTTTTTGTAAAGCACTCTACAGATGAGCGTCTTTTTTTTCCCCTTTCTTTTGAAAGGAAGATCATGCTGTGCTCACTCGCTTTCCATCTTTTCCCCCGATCGTGAGCAATGTAAGGGTCGTGGCGATTCCTATTCCTTTCTCACGGGCCCCAAAAGAAGGCTGGTCATTTTTTTTTCCCCTTTCCTCCCTACGCCTGAACCGCCCCCCCTTCCCCTGTATGAAGCATTTTTCTTCGTACCCCCGGGACGGGGTGTAATTTTTTTTTCCTCATTCGAGACATGGGCTTCCATCCTTTTTTTTTCCCCCCTTCATTCCCCACGAACGTGACGAGATCTTTCTTCTCCACAGAAAGCTCATCAGAGTGAGCGAAGACCGATCCTTTCCCCCCGGCCGAAATGTTATTGGGGCCTGTCCGTGAAGTTGGCGACCATCTTCTGTTAAGTTTTTCTTCGGGGATCACTTTTTCTTTCCCCTCCGCATCACGCGTGAATGGGGGTTCCTTCCTCCTTTAAGGATTCGGAGGCCCTTCCCCCTAACATTAGCGACAAGGATCGCTCTCCTCTTTTCTCTCCTTGTTCGCTAAGGTTGAACAGGTCCCTTTTTTTTTTCTTTTGGAAAGGTGATTGATCGTCCAACACTTCGGACCTTTTTTTTCTTTTCCCGCCTCAGATGTACCTCCGTTGATCGTGGTGAACTTAACAGTTCCCTTTTCTCCCCCTTCACGGACTGCCTGCGGTGAAGGTGAGGACCCTAACACTTTTTCCTCCCCTGAGCAAGTTGTGAATTCTTTTCCTTGCCAATAATGGGATGTCTGCTTTCTTGAGGGAGACTCTTTTTTTCTTTTTTCGTCATGCGGGTGGTTCTTCTCTCGTGAAGCAGCGTTTTGCTTTTGTGGATGACAAGGCAGCGAATTGATTTCGTTTTGCCGTAATGGCAACCCCCTTCGGTAACGGACACCCTGTTCCTCCTCTCCTGGGGCGTGTCCTTAAGCGGGTAGGTCCCCCCCGAGGAGTTCCTCTTCTTCCCCCTCAAGTCGGGTGGGTCCGTTCTACCCTCTTCTTTCCCTCCTCCCCCACGACCCCGTGATTGCACGACTTAAGTTCGAGCGGCGCTTTTCTTCTGGGCGCGTCCTTTCCCTCAATTTTTTTTCCCCATTTTCCGTGAATTCGTTTTCCCAAGGATACGGGCCTTTCCGCCCGCAAAACTCATTCTTTTCATCAGAGAAGGGGATTTTTAAAGGGGGTGACCACCCGAGCAACTCTTAGGAAGTGGTTTTTTTTTTCAAGCCCACTTCGGGGAAGGGAGTGGTTTCCCCCCTTTTTTTATGACCGTGGAACGGGGACGGAGGCTTTTTCCCCTTTCCGCATGCCTTTTACCACCCAGAATACCCTTCTCAGATGGTCGGTTTGTTTTTCCCTTTTTTCTTTCCACATGTAACCCTTTTTCGTTCCGTATGGAGGTATCCTCTTCCTCTCGCCGCAAAAGGTTTGCACTCTTTCCCCCCTTCCACAGCTCCCGAAGACTCTTTTTCTCTGGTGTCTACCGTGCTTTGCGGGGTCGAATTGCCGTGGCGTCCCAGTAGGCATATCCTTGCCACCTTGCACGAGTAGGACACGGAGGAAAGGGCCCCCCCTTTTCCTTTATCCAAAGAGAATTTCTCCCTCCCCCTGAAAAAGAAGTTTTTATTTTTTTTCCTCTTGTCCTGGCAGCATCCTTTTTCCCCTCTGACCCGGACCCCCAGTTCCAAGGGAGGTAATAGATTTGCCTCCTTTATAGCAGGCAGAAATCTTTCCTTTCCCTTTTTTCATGCGCTTTTTTGTTTAATGAATGCCGATTTCCCTTTGTGGGCGTTTGTGGGGGTTTTTTTTTTTTTTTTTGTGCGGTGAAGAACATTCGTTTTTTTCTTCTTTTCTGGCCATTAGCCCTTGTCGGATGGGATGTTTTGCTTTTCTCTTTTGGAATGTGTAAAGTTTTCTACAGAGCAGTTTTCTTTTTTTTTTTCCCACCCAGAGGGGTGATCGCTACGCCGAATATTGTTCCTTCGTTCTTTTTATCGTTCATACCAGATTTTTCGGATACCGGTCTTCGACCCCCTCCCAACGTGGAGTTATTCCACGCATATTCTCTTTCTTTTCCTCTCGCGACGTGTCTCCGACGAATCAATTGTCTTCCTTTTTCTTCCTCTCGAGGCGTTCGAATAGATTCTGACGCACTGTCTTCTTTCTTTTTTCCGAGGATACGTAATCCGTCCATGTCAGACTTTTTTTTTTTTTCCTTCGGCCTTACTCACCAACACATGTTGGTCCTTTGTCTTTTTTTTGCTTTCAACGTTGCACGGCATTTTCTTCTTTGTGGAGCAATCTTCACTTCCTTTCCCCGAAGTTGCTAGAAAACGAAAACATCGCAACTTTCCTTTCTATTCTTGAGCCTCAGGCGTTGCGCTTTCTTTTCTTTCTATGTCCAGCTCCAAACGTGTGTATTTTAAGAAAATTTTTTGTTCATCTTTTTTTTTCTCCTGACCAGCACCATACTTTTCGCGGCACTATCTTTTTCCTCTCTGGTTTCTCTCGCCGGAGTCAGGCGCGCCCTTGTCACGGTTTTCTTCCCCGCGTCGAGCAGTTCAAGTTTCTTTCCTTTTTGCATTTCCATTGGACAATGACCTTTCCCCCCCAATTCCCGAGAGCCCCCTTAGCTGTTGGCGATGTTTCTTCCCTTTTTATCAACACGAAACGGTGCCTTTTTTCCCTTTCTTGTTCTTGTGTTTCCCTGAGCAAATGTCGTACTTCGTCTGCTTCCTTCTTTTCCTTCCTCTTTCATATCGCCTCTTTTGCCATTGCGCGGTGATCTCTCTCTTTCTTTCCCCCTCGCGAATTTCGCAGAGCATCTGACGCTATTCTTTTTTTTTTTTTTCCCCCTGCGAATGGTGCTAGTCTCCTGCAAGTTTACCGTGCTCCGTCCCCCTTTTTTTTCCCCCCTTTTGATTGCCGTTTTTTTTATTCTAGGCTAGCGAAGCATTGGACTAAAGACAGCGCCCACTTTTCTTTTTCCGCATATGATTTTTATGTAAGGGAATTGGTCCCTTTTTTCGCCGCCCCCGTGAAACTGGCTCGACACGTCTTCTACGCCTTTCCTCTTTCTTCTTTTTTTTCCATGACATCCGGGGCTCGCACCATGTCTTAGCGACACAAAAGTGCCGCGACCTTTTTTTTTTTTTTCGGCAACCAATCTGAGACAAGATGCGCTTTTCCTTTTTTTTCGTGAACTTACCGGAACGCGGTTGTCTCTTCCCTTTTTTCTCCCCCATGGATAGGATTAGGCGTCACGGATGTAGCGCCCTCTTCCCTTTCTCCCAACGACTCGAAAGACGATGTTGCGTCTGCTTTTTTTTCCGACGACTATGAAGAACGTTTAGCTTACTCTTTCTTTTTTATTTCCAAGCAAACGACCGTCGCTCCGATCCCAAATGGGTGTGGTTTATCCTTTTTTTCCGGCACAAAGCCAACGCCTTATTCCCATTTTTTTTTCTCCCCCAGTCGCTCCTTCATTTACAGACAACCAGACTTGCGGGACGAAAGCTCTTTCCTTCCCTCCTCTCCGCTGGCGCGAATTCTCAATGCTTCGGCCGGAGCCACTTTTTTCTTGCGAAGAGGGGTGGGGACTTTTTTGCTGATATGAGTGGTCGAAGTTACCCGTCTCTTTTTTTTCCCCCCCTCTCTATGAAACAACAGTCTGATCAAAAAACAAAAACGGTCACGAAGTAATAGTCTCGTTGTCTTTTTCTTTCCCCCCCAGGGGTCAAACATGCTCTGTAGACTTTTTCCCTCCTACCAAAGCATGATGTTAAATGTGATGGCCTCTCCCCCTCCCTCCCCTTCTCCTCCCTTCTCACATAAGGGGAATCACATTTTTCTTCCCCTCCCCCAACAAAAAACCCCTTTTGCATTAATCGGATGAACCCTTTTCCCTTCTTTTTTTTTTCCCTCTTGCCCCTCGCCCCTGTCATGGTGAAGCGTGTCATCTTTTTTCTTAGCAGCTTTCAACTTTCCTCCTCCTTTCTTTCCTCTGTCTACTCTGCGGCCGCCGAATCAGTTGACCGGTGGTTCGGCCCTTTCCTTCCCTTTCCTTCTTTTTCCCCTTCCTTGGAACGCCAAACGTCTCCCATCCTATCCCGTAGAAACTGTTTTTCTTTCTTTTTTTTCCTTTGTGGGCATACGCACGTGCACCTTTCCCCTTTTGCCATGAGGGATAAATCCCTTCCAGACGTGACCTTTCCCTTTCCCCTCCTTTTTTCCCCCTCTGTAAAAACTCGGACCCTAGATTTGTTTCTATTGTTCAGAATGCATTCCCCCTTTTTTTCCTACGGACCGTCAAACAGGTCTTCTTTTCTTTTTTCCCTTTCCCCCGAAAGTGGGTTGAAAGGTATTCCCATTTCCCTTTTTTTTTTTTAGGTTCCAGCCCACCTTACCCCTTTTTCCTCTGTTTGATCTCCTTCCGTATCCTTGGTCCCCGCCATCTCCCTTTTCTTTTTTCTTGTCCCTGAGGGAACTCCGTCTGATACAATGCTTCCGTTTTCTCCGGAACAGTCAATAGTTTTCCCTTTTTCTCCTTTTTTTTTCGATGGCGATCGAGGAGGCAGGTGTCCGCCTCCTGTTTTCTTCTTCCTTTGGGTCATGAGGGAGTCTTTCGGACGCCGCGACCCGTTTTTTCCTCTCCCCCCCGTCTTGAGAATTGGTTTCCGTCTTTTTTGCCAGGATGCAAAAGGAAATCATTCGCGGCTTTCCCCTCCCCACCGCTGCTTCCCCTTCGGAATTCTCCTTTTTTTCACCCCTTTTTTTCCTTCTGCCCTCTCAACCGCACGCCTGCCCCCTGTCTGATCCTGCCCTGTTTCCCAATTAGAAAGGCAGGCAATGTTTCTCCCGGAGGAAGGTTTTGGTGATTGACCACTTTCGTTCACGGAAGTTCACCCCACTTCTTTCTTCATAGGCTGGATGGAATTCTCCTCTTTTATCCACAGGCGTAGAATTGGGTCCCTTCTCCCTCTCCCCCCCCCTTTTTCTTGACCTTTACCAATGTTTCAACCTTAGCGACAAGGATCTTTCTTTTTTTTTTTTTGAGGAGAGATCCTTGTCGTCTTTCTTTCGCCTCCGGAATCATTTAATGCGTTTTGTCATCGTTCTTTCTCCGTCTTGATGCGCTGTCTTTTTTTTTCTTCCCCGATATAAAAGGCAGTTGCCTTTTAGTTCCCAGGCGATAATTGTTTTTCCCCCTACTGCCCTGTCTTGTCCTCTTTTTCTTCCAAATAACCCTTGTGCTGTTATGCCTGCCCCCCTTCTTCCCGAGCGCACTAATGGTCCCTCAAGCTTTCTGTGCGAGTTTCGATTTTCAGGAATTCCACAGACCGTGTTCTCGTCCTCGGGGGGTGGGGGTCTTTTCTTTCTTTTTTCTCTCCTTGTGTTTTTGAGGTATGACAGGCGCTCTTCTTTCGTTGCCGTCTGGCCACCCTTTTTTTCGGAAACCAAGGCTTCAGCCTTTTTTTCCTTCTTTCCTTTCCGTTTGTCGGCGTTTTCTTGGTTTAACGCATGACCCGCCGTTTTTTTTTATTCTTCACCGCCTCATCGGGATCGCCCCCTTTCTTTCTTTGCGCGGCCGGGGAAAAACGATTGCCTTTTCTTTTTTTTTTCTCAAAGAGCTTTTTTTCCCGGTCTTCCATCATTTTGTGGAGAAACAGTCGCTCTTCTAGTGTCCCCCGGATACGGGACGTCCCAACTCCTCCACACGCATTCATCAGGGGAGAATCAGAGAATTTTCCGGTCAAGGGGTGAGTTCCCCCGGTGAGAAACCTTTCCCTTTTTACTCTTGACAGACTGGTGAAGAACTGTCATTTTCCTTTTTGCCTACTCACAAGGAAAAGGATCTTTTTTTTTTTCTTCCTTGAGGCAGCCCTAACTTCCCACGTGCCGCTGCATCTGACCATTTTCCCACCTCTTCCCCTTTTTAAAGGTTCTCACCGTCCTTTTCCACATTGTCCTTTCTCCCCCGGGTACGATCGCCGCAAACTGTTGCACTTTCTTTTCCTCCGACGCGCCCCTAGCTGGGCAGCAGGTTTCTCCGTGGCTGCTCTTTTTTTCTTTTTCCAGTCTAGCAAGGGACCTGGAAGGTTCTTTTTTTTTTTTTCCCCCCGGTCAAATGATGCGGCGGTCCCTTTCTTTTGCACCTCCGGGCGTGAGGAAAGTGGAAGCTTTTTTCCTTGCCCTTCCTCTTTTTTTCCCCTCCCCTGAAAGGGAGAGTTGAGGGCCGTAGGAGAATGATCGTTCGTGTTTTTCCATTTGGTTCATTACGGGTTGTTTTTTTCTCTTTTTTGCTCCGAGGACCCTTCTTTTTTTTCCCCTTTTTTATCTCTTGAGTCAGTGTTTTTTGATGTGCTTGCCATCAAATTTAACATCATGCTTTTCTCTTTTCCTTCTCTTTGGACCCCTTGTGATAGACTGAAGACCCCCCCCTTTTTTTTTTTTCGTCCTCTTTTACGTAGGGATTGCGTGTATCTTCCCTTTCTTTTTCCCCGAGAGAAAGTATCCCCCGTAATCTCTCCCTTTTTTTTCAAAACGATTAACTGGATTCTTCCCACGCTTCTAGGACGATATCCTTCTAGTGTATCCGCAGAATTTTGAGCCCTGGGTGCAGCGCCCGGTCTCTTTTTTCCTTCAAGTAGGGGTGGCTGTAATTGAAGAGCTTCCTCTTAAGAAGCGGGTTGCTTTGTTGCGGTCGTACTTCGGACTTACCCCCCCCCCCCCTTTTTTTCCCCCTTTTCCTTTTTTTTTGCTTTCACGTGGCACGCATTCTTGTCTATGGTGCGCCACTTTTTCTCTTTTGCCGAGAAAAAGAAAACGACTCGCAACCTTTTTTTTTCATGTCCGGCTTCCTTCAATCTTTCCTTTTTTTTTTTGTCCCTTGATAGGTCATCTGTTTCTCATACTCGCTCCGATCCAACCGTCTTTCCCCTCTCCTTTTTTTTCTGCAAACCAGGGCCATTCTTTTTTCCCCCTGACCAGCACCATCTTTTCGCCGTCACTTTTTTTTTCCCTTTTTTTTTTTCGGTTCGAGCCATTCCGGGTTGCCCCTTGACAGTAGCGGTATTTTTCTTTTCTCTCCAGTTCAACGTTGTTCGGCTCGACGTTGCCGACGCTCTTTTTTTTTTTACTAAAAAGCCATAGCGGAATTTCTTCTTTTAGAGGTCTGGCGTGTCTTTAGTCCTGGTCTTTTTTTTCTTCAACACGAAACGGCAAGCAACATCGTTTTTTTCTTTCCTGAGCAACTGTCCGACTGCAGGATGCTCGGAACCATCCTCCCCCCCCCCTCCCCTTTCTTTTTTTTAATTGCAATGCGGCTCGAAATTCGCGCGGTTCTTTTTCCTTATTAAACGAGCGATTTCGCAGCGATACTGCGTCTCTTTTTTTCCTGCGAATGGTTTCCGAGACAAGCGGAAAAGGAGGCGTTGTCGTCCCTCCTTTCCTTTTTTTTCCCTCGTGGATTGCCGTTTTCTTTTTCTACTTGGAGCGCGGAAGCCATTGACTACCTCTTTTTTTTTTTTTCCTGCGATGCTTTTATGTAAGGGAATTGGTCCCCCCTTTTTTCGGACAAAAGTCGAGCTCCCCATTTCCCTTTTTCTTTTTTTTTTTTTTCTTCCCTGCACTACCGCTAAGTCCTTTTTGCGCTGTCGGCGCTCGTGAAACCTTTCCCTTCCTTTTCCGCAGAAAAGATTGGTCTGGTCAGGGACTCTTCCCCTTCTTTAGACAGATGAGCAAGGGTTGCCTCCACCGTTGCTTTTTCCCCCTCCCTGCACGCGGTTGGATAGGGACCAGAGTCTAACAGGAATAGGTGGACGATCCTTTTTCCTCGATGAATGAAGCGGAATCGCCCTTTCTTTTGCGTTTTCGTTTTTTCAGCAAACTTCGATTGACTTGGCTTTTTTCCCTTCCTTTTCCGCTGTGCGCAACATAGACGTCGCCCCCCTGCAACTGAAGCAAACAGTCTTTCTTTTTTTTTGCGTAAGCCGAAGTAGCGTCTTTCCCTTTCTTCACATGGGACGGCTGACGTATCGCGTAACATCCGCCTCTTCACTTTTTTTTTCCCTCTTCTCCTCTTTCAGGAAATCCCTCGCTTTCTGTTCACCATTCTCCATTGCTTTTTTCCGTATCGTCCTCCAATCTTGCGAAAGATGTTTTCTTTTCCCTCGTGTTCCGATGCTTGGAATATGATTTTGTCCTCCTCTTTTTTCTTGCGTATGAAACCTTACATATGACGATCACGGCTCCGGCCTCCCCTTGAGCGATCAAACCCCCGCTGGGGTTTTTTTTTGGTCAAACATGCTCTTTTCTCCCCCTTTTCCCCTCTTTTTCTTTTTCAAGGTGATGGAGTCACATCCAATCGACATGCCTCCCCCCCTTTTTCCTTCAAAGGGTCAAAACCAGAAGTTCCCTCGTTTCTTTTCTGATGAAACACCTGGGACAGTGTCTTTTCCCTTTTTTCCCCCCACTTTAGTGAAAGAGTTACCTCTTGTCCTGTTGCTTTTTTTTTCCTTGCCAGTAGCAAGCTTCAATTTCCTCCTTTTTTTTCCTAAGAAGTCGAGGGATGAGGACCTCCGCCTCATTTTCCCTTCCGTTTCTCCTTATTAAGTAACTTTTCTACTGGTCCTGCAAGGCAATTCGACCCTCTCCTTTCCTTGCTTCGTCTTCGGGAGAATGTGGAGTTGTGTTTCCCTCTCAGTTTTCGGCGATCGTAACGTTTTCCCTTCTTTTTCCCCCCTTCCCTGGACAGTTACAATGGTGGTCCTGATTCGGGAGAACGTGTAAACCCTTCTTCTTTTTCAGATGCAGAGGCAAGGTTTTTGCCCCGTTCCACAGTAATTAAGTTTCCCATTTTTCTTCTCCCCCCTCATGTGGGGATTGACAGTTCTTCACCCCATTTCCACCTTCGTAAGAGGTTTCTCTGCCCTTTACCTACATTATATTGATCTCCCCCTTTTTTTTTTTTCCTTCCGTATTCCTTGGGTGAAAGCACTTCCCGTGTCTACTTTTTTCCCTTTTATGGGAAAGGACGCATCCTTAGTCACCGCGCTCCTCCCCCCCTTTCGGAAATAACTGTTCCTTTTTTTGGCGATCCGAGGATCGGTGTCTCCCTTTCTCTTCCCACACCCGACTGCTGTTCATGGGGAGTCCTCTACAAGATTACGCCCCTTTCAAAAAATGTATTGAGCATTTTTTTTTCCCTTTTCCCTTCCTTGGTGTGCATTCAGAAGGACAAAATTCTTCGAGATAGCACCAAAATGACCTTTCTCTTTGTACCTTCTTTTCCCCCCCCCCCCCCCCCCCCCAACCCCCCCCCCCTTCCCTGAGAAAGACTTGCCTTTTTTTCCTTTGCCCTCTCACAGACATTCTCTTTATCCTTCCCTGGTTCAAGGAGAAAGTCTCCCCTTCTCCCTTCACCGGCCGGCCATGTCGGGGTGTATCCCATGCTTCTCTTTTTCTCACAGGGCCGTGGATCACCTCGGGACTTATCCGAGTCGCTCTTTTTGACGATCATTCACTCTTCACCCCTTTTTTTTACCCTGTTAACCTAGCGAAAAGGAATCTCTTCTTTTCTTCTTTTTATTTTTTCCTTCCCTTCCTCTAAGTTGAAAGCCCATTTCCCGGAATCTCATTTTTTTTTTCTCCCAATTCGACGCGGGGATGCGCAGGCCTTTTCCCCCTCCTCATGATTCCACGGCCCGTTTGCTCGTTGTTCCCCTCCGGGATCATGTCTCCACCCTTTTTCCCGCCTGCCGTTCCCTTTTGAAGGACAAGAACATTGCGTTTTTTCCTTTTCGGATCGCTGCGCGCCCATCCTGGGGATGTCCGGCTTTTTTTTTTTTCTTGTCACGGAAGGGAAGGTCTTCCCGTCTTCTCGTCAGGCTTTTTTTTTTTCCTATCACGTATGAGACGTTCTCCTTTTTTTTTTGCCCAGGCGCGACAGAGGTCCGTTCCTTTTCACAATAACCCACGTACCAGGGGGATTCCCCTTTTTTTTTTTTCCCCTTTTTTGAAGAAGCCGGGCTCCCGGAAAGCGGTTTTTTTTCGCCGACGCAGGAGTGCCCACGCCTTTTTTCGGGTTTTTTGGTGGGGACAGTGATACCTCGTTCTTCCCCCCCCTTTGCCTGACACGACCCTTCTTTTTGCCGAGGTGTTTTTTCCACCGATTGACGTTCGTTTTCTTTTTTTTATATGGGTGGATTTTCTTTTCCTTTTCTGGTCTTTCCAGCAAGGGGTTCCCAAACTAGGGAAACAGTTTCGCTCCCCCTGTTTTTCTGGACGACCAATTTTCGCCAACGCATCATCAGGGATACTCCTTTTTTTTTTTTTTTTTTTCAGGGTTGAGGTACCCCGTTCACCCTCTTAGGAAGGGGGACTCTTGACCTTCTTCCTTTTTTCCCTTTTCCCCTTTCTGGGAAGGGAGGGGGAATACTAACAATTTATTTCCGACCGTTGAAGGGGCCTTGTTCCCTCTTCCCCTCCTGATTCTGGGGACCAATCGAATACCACTTCTCCCGTTCTCCCCGCTCGGGTTTTCCACCATTCCCTTTTCTTTGGTTATCCCTCATGGCAAAACGGTACGATCTTCCCCTCCCCCCCCTCTTTGGCCGTGAGTAGGCCCCCCCTTAAACATCTCCGAGACTCCGAACCCTTTCCCGGGTTTCTACCGTGGATGAGGGATTTTTTTTTTTTTCTTTTCTCTTTCCCCTTTGTCCTGGAAGGCGTAGGTTGGTAAAGGTTTCTTCCCCTCACCACCGGTAACTGAGGCGGTCTTTTTCGCCCAAGCAGAAGCGGTCTGAACCAGGCCTGCGTTTACCTTTTTTTTTTTTTTTTTCTTTCCTGCATACGGCGCGTGCCCCACAGCACGCTCACCAGTACCCTCTTCCCTAGGGAAAGAGTGAGCTCTTCTCCAGACGACGGAAAAGGGGTTCCTTTTCCTTTTTTTGTTTTTCCATGCATTTCGGGGACATTCGGTTTCTTTTTTTTAGGCTATGGGAGTAAGGGTCGGGGCTTTCTTTTTTCTCCCACAATCATGGCTTTGTAGACTTTTCCATTGTTTTCTACCTTTTTTTTTCCCTTTGAAGAATGTTCCCCCCCAGCGGGGGGTTTTTTTTTTTTTTTTACTCGAGATATTTTTCTTTCTGTCGCTCATTAGAGCGCTTTATCCCCTCTCTTCCTTTTCTTTTTCTTTCGCCCACTTCATCTTATCAGTTCAACCACGCTACGTGTCTTTCTTTCCTTCTTCTTCTGACGATACAGAGAATTTTTTTTTCATGGGTTTGAAGCGCCATCTATCTTTTTTTTTCCCTGCTTTTTTCTTCTCCACGGTTCTTTTCCTGCCGAGCGATGTTAGCTCTTTTGGATTTTGTGCGGATAGACTACTTCTTTTTTTCCCCCCCTGTTGGATATTCAAGAGGACTGTCTGTTGCTTTCCCGTTTTCCTTTTTTGTCTTTTCCCCCCTCAGAGCTACAATTCTTCCTTCTTCTAGAGGATACTCCCCTCCACATCGTCTTGGCGAGGGGTTCGCCTCTGTTCTTTCTCCTTTTTTCGCCTGCTGCCTATTTCCCCCCCCTCTACAACCGCTTTCTTTCCGGAACACTCTTTTTCTTCCCTTCTCCCTTCTTTTGGGTTGCTCGGTTCTCCTGCCAGCACCAACTCTCTTTGTCGAGATATCGACCTTTTCTTCTTTCAGCCGTGAGGCGCGACCTTGACGCTTTTTTTTTTTTCCTCCGCTTAGCCAGTTCACGTTGTTCGGTCTCTTTTCTTTTGGACCAATTGACATTACATAAAAAGCATATTTTTTTTTTCGCATAATGTATTTTGGGGGTTTGTCCCTTCGTTTTTTCTCTTCCGGTCTTTTTTCACACGAAAAACGGCACCCTCGATTCCGCGGCGTCTCCTTCCTTCGACGTGCAGGGATGATAGGCCTCTCCTTCCTCGCTCTCTGTCATCTGCAGAATGGATGCGAACTTCGCTTTCCCCTCCTTGTTGTTGTGAGATCTTTCCCCACCTCGGAATTTGCAGAGAATTCTTTTTTCCTTTTCCCCAACTGCGAATGGTTTCGAGCCTCTTCCTTTTTCTCAGGACACCCAAGAAACAGCCTTCCTCTTCCCTACCTTTTTTTTTTCTTAGGGAGTCCGTCCCTTGACTACATTACAGCGCCAACCCCCCCCCTTTGGAATTGTTCCCGCTCTTTTCCTTTTCTTTCCTGCGACAGCGTCGGACACCGTCGATCTCCCCCCCCCCCTTTTTCCCTACCATCAGTGCGACGCCGTTTGCCAACCGTCCGTAAGGGCGCTTTCTCTGTCGATTATCGCGACACCACCCTTTCTTCTGCCCGCTTTTTTTTTTTTTCTTTTTTTTTTTTTTTTGAAACAGGCCCCCCCCCCTTTATCCCCCTTTCTTTTTCAGAAACCTCCTTTTGTGAACTTACCGCATCTTTTTTTTTGAACAGGAAGAGGACTACTTTTTGTCGTCCGAGGGAATGAAGAAGGAATTCTCCCTCTTCTCCCTTTTTTTTTTTTCCGTTTCTATTCCCCACTTCCCCTTACGTTCGATGAAGAAAACCGTTCGTTTTCCCCCTAGAAGAGAAATGCCGTGCAAATTCTTCGTGAAGATTCCAACTGGTTTGTTTTTCTCCTAGTGCCGACACAGACAACCGCCTCCCCTTTTTTTCCTCCCCCAGAGCTCTTCATGTCAGAAACCCGACCTGCGTCCCTTCCCCTTTCTCCTGCCACCATTCTCACTTCTTCTTTTCTCCTTTTCTATATCGTCCTCCCTGCGTGTACAGATTGGCGTGGAAGACCTTTTTTCCGATGTGAATATGAGTTTCCCCTGCCCTCTTATCTCTGGTATGCCCCCTCTCTCTTCCCTTTTTTTTCCTCCCCCGTCGTAGTGAGCGTCCCAACCTTCTGGGGGGGTCTTAAGGCGACACTTTTTTTTTTTCCCACCCCATGAAAAGTTCCTAATTTATGGCGATGACACATAAAATCCGACAGTCCTCCCCCTTCCCCTTTCTTTTCCTTTTCCAGGGTCAAAACCGCCCTCGGCATCCTGACCAACAAAACGCGTCCCCCCCCTTTTTTTTTCCGTCGTATTGAGAAGCGTCCCTCGTGAAATAACTTTCCCTTTTTCTCTTTTAAGAGCAGGATGACTCGTATTCGCTTCACTTTCTCCTCGGTTTTTTTTTCGTGGAAAGTCGCGGATGAGACGCAGCATCATTTCTTTGTTTTCCCTCCGTGGCCCGAATCTTAAAGTAATGGCTTGTTCCTACTGGTGGCCTCCCTTTTTCTTCCCTTTCCCCCTTTCTGAAAAACGGATGCCAGGCTCTTTCGTCTTCGGGAATGTGGAAGTTTTTTTGCAAAAAGTTGGCGGCGATCGTACCCTTTTTTCCTTCCATAAAGGACGGACAGGTTAACCAGGTGGTACCCCTTTTTTTTTCTTAAAAACCTCTTTTTCATTTATTAGATGGTATTCTATTGCTTTTTTTTTTAAGTTAGGGCTGACTACGGCCCCGTTCCCCTTGTGAGGAGTCCAAAGAAATTCCCCAGGGACTTTTCTCTTCCCTCTCCCCTCTTCCCACATTCAGAAGCTGTGTCGGGGGTACCCCCTTACCTCCCCTTCTATGATTCTCCTTTCCTGCGGCTCACCTTGAGTCAGTATAATGGTCCGCACCTCCCTTTTTTTTTCTTTTCCATTGGTCAACTTGAGGGCACGCTGCTCGGCTCACGCTCTCCCTTCCCAATAGTTTTCCAGGATAGGCCCTTTTCGATCAGAGGAGGCTTTGTACGCCTAGGTTTTCTCAGGCCCCACCCTCCTCTTTTTTTTTTCTTCCTAGTCGAAGAAGCCGGATTCCTCCGGATTCTTCACAAACTGTCTTTCTCCTTTTCCCCCCCCCCAGGGAAGGGTGAGTTTAGGAGGCAAACGGAAATCTTTTCCTTTCCACAGCTGATTCACTTATCTAAGTGGTCCCTAGACGGAAGACGGGCGGATCCTTCCTTCTTCCCCCCCCCTCTGAAAGAAAATTTTTTCTTTTGCTACCCAAAATACGATCCTTACCTGGTAAAGGCAGAAACATTTTTTCCCCCCTTCCCCGGCAGGCAGGTACTTTCTTTTCTCCTCTTTTTTTTCCTTTTTGCATTACAACGATACCTTTCTTCCCCTCTGCTGCGAATTCTCCCTCTCCACAGAGTCGACCTTTTTTCCTCTCCCCTACACAAACTTGACGGATTCCGGCGGTTCCCTAGCGACAAGGATCTATCTCTTCCCTTTTTTTTATCCTTGTCGACTAGTGTTCCCTCTTTTCTCCTCCTGAATACTTGCGTCTAGTAGTGTTCCCCCATCGACGATGTGATGAGATGGAATCTTTTCCTCTTCAGAGAAGATGATTAACTCCATTTGATCCCCTTTCTGTGAACTCCGTTCCCCCCCCCCCCCCCCTCCTTTCGATCAGGTTCTCCCCTAGGACCTTCCTCCTTCTTCCTCGGGCCCCAGAACTTGCCGGCCTTTACAAGGGAAGAGCGCTGAGAGCCCCCTTTTGGGCAGACGACTTCTCAAGGAGGAGCGCTTTTTTCTTCTTTCATGAGGTGGGATTTTTCCTTTTCGAGAGAAGTGAAGCAGCGGGGGTCTTTATGCCCCTCCCCTTCCCTTTTTTCCTTTCCTGGCACCTCCCCCGTCCCTGGCTTCCCCCCCTTCTCAAGACGTTTTGAGACTCTTCTTTCTTCTTGAAGCGGGTCCCGTCGTCGTCGCTACTCTTTATCTGTACCAGCCGTCGTCTTCTCCTGCGGAACACCGCATCCTCGGATTCTCCCCCCCTCCCCTCCCCCCCTTTTTTTTTTTTCCCCCCTATGACTGTTCGGATTTTTTCACTGGCCCCCTCTCCCCCTCCAATTTTCTTTTGAACCAGTTCTCACTGGAGAGTGCTTTTCCCTTCTCCTCCCGGGTGACTCCCTCACATTGCATCCTTGGTGAAGAATCAGAGCAAGGGGAGGTAAGGGTTGATTCCCTCCTCGAAGGGGGAATCTCTTCCTGAATGTTTTTGTTCAAGAACTGTCACCTTTTTTTTCTCATCACAAGGGACACGGGAATGACTTTTTTTTTTCTTTTCCTAATACCCCCTTGCCTCCTTCTCCCCCTTTTTTTACTAGATAGGTGAGTTTTTTCCCCGCTCCGGGGTTTCCACATTTTTTTTTCCTTCTTTCTCCCTCATGGCAACAGTTTTTTTTTTGCAGTGAGTAGACAAAAACTTCCACTTCTCTCTTTCTTTCCTCGTGGTACCTTTCGAGGGTTCGAATTTCCGTTTGGCGGTCTTTCTTCTAGTGGCACCGGAAGGAAAGGCTAACCCCTTTTTTTTTCGTCTCTAAGCAGACTTTATCACTCCTCATCTTTTCTTTTTTTTTCCTTTCTTTGCTACTGGGAAGTTTTAAGGTTTCTCGGCAACCCCTCCTTTCCAAGGGAGGTAATAGATCTCTTTCCTAGAATGATCGCGGAGCCCCTACTCCTGGGCCCTCCCCCCAGATGTAATGACGTTTTTTTTATGAATGACGATTTCCCCCTCCCTTTGATTCCCCGTATGGGGGCTGGCCATCTCTATTTTGCTTCCTTTTGTCTTTTTTTTCGTTTTTTCTCGCAAGACATTTTCACCTCTTGTTATGATTTCCAGGTTTTCTACATAGTCCTTTTTCTGAGACCCACCCAGCGTTTTCTTTTCTTACTTCGGGATGCGGGGAGCGTCAGATTCATAGCGCGTTTTCCTCCCCTTTCTCCTTTTAAGGTACTCCCCACTCATATTCCTTTTTCCTTTTCCTTTTTAAAGTGGATTTCTTAAACGCCCTTTCTCTACGATGTCTTTTCGCAGTGTCTCCGCCGAATCAATTGAGAATGGTTTCTTTTTTTCCGGCACTAGCTTCTTCCTCACTTTTTTTCGCTGAAAGGAAGTGTTTACTTCGTACGCATCCGTCCTGTGAAGCCCTTTTTCCCTTCGGAAGACCCTTTGAATCTTCACGCGGACTGTATGTTTGTCTTTTCCCGTTCCTTCTTCTTTTTCCCTCCCTCTTCAGATACCCTTTCATTTTCGTCGTCAACGCATTTTTTTTGTCAACATCGTCTGCGAGGCGTTTTCGCTTTTTTTTCGCTACCGGCGTTGAGCTCTTCTCGTACTAAGGTACCCACCATCCAACCGCGTTTTTTTTTTTCAACCATGGATCATCTGGTCTCCTTTTTTTTTTTTTCCTTTTCTTGTTTGGTGTAGCGATAATAGACATGAGGTTTTTTTTTTTTCCTGGACGTAAGCGGTATTGATTAAAGTTTCGCCCTTCCTCTTCTTTTCCCTTTTTCTTTTTTTTCTTGTAACCGTTTCGACGCTTAGTTCCAATTGGACCATCCTTCTTTTCCCCCCTCCGAGAATAATGTATTTAGGGGTTGGGCTTCCTGCTTCCGTCGCTACCTAGCACACCCTCCCTCTTTTCCTTCCCTTTTTTCCCGGCGTGTTCTTGTGTGTCCTGGCAACTGTCCTCCTTTTCAAACCATTCGCAGTTGTGAACGACGCTCTCTGTCATTCTTCCCTCTCTTCCTTCTTCTCCCGTTTTG
>Ga0179593_1519188_pt1 | contig 18258 bp, 38 predicted proteins | sample CZODoug2_1_08_16_FD_185931 | JGI IMG/M metagenome (GOLD analysis project Ga0179593, IMG submission 185931) | Vadose zone soil fungal communities from Angelo Coast Range Reserve, California, USA - CZODoug2_1_08_16fungal (PacBio error correction) | ecosystem: Environmental > Terrestrial > Soil >... | reverse complement strand
CCTTGTCCGCTCTATCAAAAACAAAATTTCCGAACACCTCTCCCTTATGTTTTTTTTTTTTTTCCTTTGGTGTCAAACGTGACCCCCTGGCCCCGTTCTTCGAATGCTTAGAGGTTCACGTGAAATCCTTTTTATGGCTGAGTTCACCGTTTTTGCCCCCCCCGGGTCCTTTTCCCCCCCCCCTTTTGACCACCCTTCTCTCCCTCGCCATGTTTTACTCGGGCTTAGTTTTTCTTCAACCCCCAGACCTTTTGAAGTAGCCAGGGGCGTCCAAACTGATCGTTTTTTTTGCTTAGTTTCTTTCACCCTTGTGTCTTGTTTTTTGTCGGCGTATCGCCCTCAGTCGATTATGACCCTTTCTCGGTTCAGGGGTTTCCTTGGTTTTTCTTCATGTTCTTTTGGGCAGGAGAACGCGCGGCTGGGAACTGTTCCTTCTGAGTTCATTTCCCTTGCCGCCGGGATTTTTCTACATACACAAAAAAACCCACACCTCCGAAGTAGTTTTTTTTTTCCTGTTTTTTTTTTTTTGGCCTTTCCTCTCGCTTTCGCTAAGCGCGGAACTTTTCCACCCTGGTTTTGGAGCGTTTTTGGGTCCTTTCCCAAGAAGCGCCTTGACGACACCTTTACTCTAATCCCCCTCCCTTTGATCGAGCCGCCAGTTGGTTTCCAAGTGGTTCAACCCCTCGTGCCCTGTCCTTTTTGTTGACTCTGTCACTGGGAAAGGCCGCAAACACCCCCCTCCACGGCAAACGCAGTCCCAGGGCCTGAAAAAGATTTTTATCAAACCCAGTTTTTTCACGTCAACATTTTTTGCCCCTTTCTTCTCTTTCCCTCTATCGGGGTTTGGAGAGGTTTATCTTTTCGGCCTTGGCCCTTTTACTGAACACAATATTTTCCAACTGTCTCCCCCTCCTCACCACCTTGTTTTCCCCCCGTTTACTTGGAGTGTGCTCCTGGGTTGTGGTGTCTTTTCTGAATTTTTTTCACACCGTGTTTCCCCCACCCAATTAACCGAGAAGGCTTTTCCCTGTTGGTATTTTACATGACCCTTCGGCAACAACGGCGTTGGACTAATTTCCTTGACCCCCCTCTTGTCTGTCTTTTCCTCCCTGAGTTTGCCCGGGATTTTGATTCCCCCCCTGAAGAACTTTTATTTATGCGTCAAACGTTGGAAACAACCCCCCCCCCCCCAACACCCCCCTTTTTATGTGTTTTTCGTTTGCCCAAGACACTGCGGGATGGTCCAGTTTTGGTTCTGTTGCCCCCATTTCCTGAAAGAAAGGGGTCCAAGCACCTTGTTCGTAAGACTTTTATTTGGGTTGCTTCTTTTTATGGGGGATCTTGTGTTTAGCCTCCCCGCTATTTTCTCACCATCCCTTTCCTTCGCACCAATAGGATCTTTTTTTACCCCACACTACTCGCTGTATCCCCTCCTCTTTTCCGCGGAGGTGCCAATGCCTCCCCTCCAATTTTTTTCACCAATTTCCGGTCCTCGGTTCTCGTGTTGACACAGTGAAGCGTCTTTTTTTTACTTGGAAATAAGACAGCGGTAGTTCTTGCTCAGTTTTTTCACCCCTTTACGTCTCAGGTCAGGGTGTCCCGCCCAATTCCCATTTGAACGTCTCTTTTCCCTGCCCGAATTTTTTCCTTTTTTTTTCCCACAAAAACTGCAGGGTCCCCTTGTTCTTTTTTTTTCCCCTAGTTGAACCTCCTGGTCTGGTGACAAAAAACGTCTGTCCGACACTTTTTTTGCGACCTTTCCTACAATTTTTTGTCCCTTGGCTGTTTTCAAAGATCGTGTTTTCACCATTGAACTTTCCCCCCCCTTCTAACCCCTTCGTTGGGGTTTTTGTTTACCCCTTTTTTTTTTTTTTGGGGTGGACAGGCCTAGTTTGGTCTTGTCTTCTTTACTGCCCCACATCCGCATTCACTTCGCCCTTTTTATCCTTCTTACGGGTGTGCTGAGAACTATGTCCCCCCGTTTTCCCCGGCACTCTCTATTTTTTTCCCCTCCCCCTCCCCGTTTGTTTTTAATGATGTCTTTTTTTTTATGGCTTCCCCAGGAGTGCTTGCCGCGGCCCTCCCAGTTACGTTTTTGGCCAAGAATTTTTTGATGGTGTCCTAATACTTCCCCCCCCGCTCCCCTTGATGTTCCTTTCCCTCTTTACCCTTTCCACCCCCTAAGCCTGGTGAAACCCTTTGTCTGCTGAACAATCCGGTGATTACCCCCCCCGAGTTTTCCCAATGCTTCCTTTTCCCATAGGCCCCTCTTTTTCTTTCAGTCCCCTTTTTTGCGCCCCTGTCGAAACATACTTTTTTTTTTTTCCTGAGTTAGTTTGTCCCCTTTTTTTTTTTTGGCCAATCACCCCCCCTGGTCTCCCTTTGAAATTGTTTACCCTTTCTGCCTGCTGACACTTGACGAAGGTTTTACCCTTTCCCTTGCAGCATATGGAGTTGCCTTCTGACTTTTTCTTTTTTCCGGGGTCTTTACCTCCCCCCCCCCCTCTCGCTCTCCATTCCATGGGGGCCACAGGATCGGTTTGTCATTTTCATTTTTTCTGGGTCTGCTAAAGGTTTTCACAAGTAGTAACAGATTCGGGTTTCGTTCGTGTTCCAGTCTTCTTTTTTTTTGGTGGAGCTGGAGTGTTATCACCCTTAGGTCCCTTCACGATTCATAAAAGAGTTGGTTCCCCCCGGTTGCCCCGTTTTCCTTTTTTTTTTCCCTTGGGCACCTACCCTTTGGTTCATGTCCCCCGCCTTTTTTTTACCTCTTCCCCCCCTCCTCAAATGGTTTGATTTCGTGGGTTTGGTATTAACATCCGGTCCGACTTCGGCAAATTTCCCTCTTTTTAAAACGTGCCCCTTTCACTCCCCGTTGCCTTTACGGCACCTTGTTCGCTTTGCTTTTTTTCACGGTTTTAACACCCGTTGACACGACATTTTCAAATAACGTCAAGGTCACCCCCTTTCTTTTCCCTCTTTTTTTTTTAAGGTTTGTTCCCGCCGTCAAACCACCCCTTTCCATCCCCCCCAGTCACCCCGCCGTTCTTGTGGACCCTTTTTTGCCAGGGATGTTTCTTCGGAGGCATTTCCCCCCCTCTGGTGCTACTTTCCGTTTTTTTTTCCTCCTCTTTTCCCCCCCTCCTCCTTTTCCCCCCGTTCGTTGTGCTTTTTTCAAAACATTTTTTCACCCCTCTGTTTTCGGGTGCCTTGCTTTACCATTACTTTGCTTTCTTTTGCTTTGCCCCCCTTCCCCCCCGTATTCCCTCCATTCCTCTCCCCCCGCCATTCTTGGGGCTTCCGGCTTTTGTCTTGGATTATTTTCCCATGCTTTTTTTTCTTCCTTGGGGTTTAGGCGCTTTCCCCCCAGGTTTTCGCCCCCTTTTTTTCCGACGGTCCATTTTTTCCCCCTCTCCACTCTCGCACGGTCACAAACCTCGTGTTTTTTTTTTTGGTTCTGATTGGCGGTTTGCAGAAGGGAAGAAAGGCTTCCCACCGCCCCTAGCCCTCTGTTTCTGGAGTCCCCGCTCTTTGCTTTTTTTCCCGGGCCCCAACCCAGGTATCACCCTTTTGCTGCTTTTTTTTTTTTTTTATTTTGCCGAAGGACTACGTAGCGTCCCTTCCTGACGCCTCCCCCAAAACTTCTCCTTTTGCTTTCTTTTCCCTTCCTTTCTGGCTTTTCATTCTCCCCGCATTCAACCGTTTCACGCCCCCTTTTTTGCTGCGCGGCTGCTTCTTTTTCCCCTTTTCCCTCTCAACCCGCTGCCACTTTCCCCCCCCACCCCCCCCTTGTTCCCCCCTTACTGCCTCTTCTTTGTTTAGCCGTGGTAAGAATCTCCACACCGTCAAAGGGCGCCAGTCCCTGAACCCCCCTCCCCTGACGTTCCTTTCTGGTTCCCCCTTTCCGGGCGTTTTTTTTCCCCTCCTCCCGTGCTTGTCTAGATGCGCTCTGTTCAATTTGAGTTCTTCTGTTTTCGCAAGTTTGAACCAGTTGACAGGTTTGTCCTTTTTTGTGTTTCCTTTTCCTTTTTCTCCAGTTCCCCCTCCCTTCCCCTTTCTTCGGAGCATCCCCGGATGGGGTCTTTTCCAATTCCGATCATTCCTTCTTTTTTTTGGCCGGTCAATCGTTGTTTTTTTTTTTTTTATCCTCAGTCCTTTTCTCCCCCCCTGACCCTTTCCCACCCTTCTTCTTTTTTCGGCCCTTTTTCCTTCTTTTGCGTGAACGCCCGCTTGCCTGATATCGGAGAGTTCGGCACAGGTCCCGATGTTTTTTCACGGTTGCTCCTTGTCTTCCTAATTCTTTAAGTGGCCTTAAGTTTTCCTTTTCTTAATTCCCCTTCTTTTCCCCGGACCCTTTTAGACAAACCCCAAAACGTTTTGTTTTTCTGTCTGCATTCGTTCGAGGCTAGAACTGGGGACCCCGCTGGGTTGCCGCTTCCCTTTTTCTTTTTCCCCCCTTTTTCCCATCTCCCCCTTGTTCCGCCCCTTCTCCCTGTCTACCCAATGGAGAAGTCGCAGGCGCTTTACCCCGGTGGCGTTTACTTCCTCTTTTTTACTGGTTTTCCTCCTTCACAAAAACCGTAATTGACAGTCCCTCCCTTTTCCGACCAAATTTCAGTTCACAACCATTTTGCCCTTTTTCCGGCGGGTCCTACGTTCCCTTGATTTCTTCCTTGCTTGCCTTGTGATCTTGTGTTCAGTTGCCGACTACCATCAGGGTTTTCCCACTGCACGGACGGCTGTTTGTCTTTTTTGCGCGGTTCTTTTTTTATCTTCCACCCCTTACCTTGACAATTGTGGAACGGGGCGTCCTTATTTGCTTGCATGCGCACGTGGGTCCCCGTCCTCCCTCCTCTTCCCTTTTCCCCCATTCCCTCCTGAGGTTGCCTAACTGCGATATTTAGCTGTCCTGGATGGATTGGCCCGCCAGCCACTTCAACCCCCCCCCCCCCTTTTTTCCGATTTTTGTTTTTTATCCCTCCCCATGCGCACAACCAATTTTTTGTTCGTCTTGCACAGGTATGGGCGGCCAAATTTGTCGTCTCTGCTTCCTTTTTTGGTTCTGTTTACCTTCTGTTCTGAATTTGCTTTTTCTTAATCTCTTTTAATGGGGCCGTCCACGTACATTCTGTACCACTCCCACTCCCTTCCCGCTCCCCCTTTTCCTTTCCCCCCGAATATTTTTTTTCCCCCCCCCCCAGGGGTGGAATGGTTGCGTGATCGTGATGTTGTTCTTTTCGTTTTTCATGCAATCTGCCGGTATCCGGCGGTTTTCCCATTTTTCACCTTCTTGGCGCATGTCCCTTTCTTCCCAGATACGGGTTGTCTCCTTTCGTTTCCTTTTTTTGCCCCATTCGAACCCGAAATCAATGACCCCCCCCCCTGTTTTGCGTTCACCCTGTCACCAGTTTTTCCCCCCGGTAATTAACGCCCACTCTTGCATTGCATTGGTCCACGTTCACCAGTGCCGTTGACAGGGCTGGGCCCCCCCCTCCCCCCGTTTTTTTCTTCTTTTTGATTTTCCCACAGAATGTCAAAGGTACGTGGCGTGTTTTTCAAACAAATTTTATGTTCCCCCCTCTCGACGTCTACTGTTATTTTCCCCCCTCCCCCCCCCGTTTCCCTTCTGTTCAGCACTCTCCCGTCCTCATAACACAGTTGTTGTTTTTTTTGATTTTGGGATTGGCACGCACTTTGATCGGCCTGTCGCCCCTCCCCCCCCTTTCACCCCATTTCCCCGCGGGCTCTGGTTGTCCCCAGCTATGTATTGCTGATGGTGTCCATCAACCCCGGATGCCGGTTTCCTCTCCTTTTTTTTGACTTCTGGCCCCGTGGTCCACCCTTCCAGTCCTTCCTGCCCAACAGCTTTTATTTTTGTTTAATGCGTAATGACATCCAGACTTTTGTGCTTCCCTTTTTTGTTCCCTGCTTCCCCTTCCCAAGGTCACGTGGTGCGGTTGTAGCGAAAATGAGGTTTCTTTTCCCTTTTCCCTCATCTTTCTTTCCTTGGGGTTCTGGATCTTCATGCCACACGTATGGCCGTCAGGATCCTTCCTTTTTTGTGCTTCTTACTTTCCTTTTTCCTTTTCCTTGTTTCCTTCCCCCTCCTTTTTCGCCCCTCGCTCCCAAATGTGTTGGCCTTGAATGTTCACTGCAGCTTCGTTTCTGTTTCTGTCGGAGTAGTCTTTCGTTTTTCCTCTTTTTGGTTCCTGTATGTGAGGACTCCCCGGATTTTTTAGACGTAAGTCAAGTCCCCCCTTTTTTTCATCTTCTCCCTCCCGGCCCATCCCCCATTCTTGATTCCCCCTTCCCCCCCGTGGGGGACACCCCTTTGCACATTTTTAAAGCTTTTCTCACAGTGGGGCCCGTTGTGGTCTTCTTCCGCCCCGTCCCCCCTTAGACACCTTTGGTTTTTTTTTTTTCCGTCACTCCGCTCTTCCCCTTTTGTTCGTAGGCCTTCTCCCGTCTTTTTTTTACGTTTCTGTACTTTTGATCCGGGTTCTCTTCCCCTTGCTTTGGCTTTCACGGCGGATTTTGACCCCCACTCCCTCCCCCTTCTTTTCCGTCCCCTTTTTCAGTTGGTCTTGTTATGAAACCTGTCTCCCCTTTCAAGCCGGGTCCCTTTGGTTTTTGCCCCTTCCTCTTTCCAGGTATCCTCTCTCTTTTTTGTAGCAGTCCCATCCTTTGAATTCCCGTATACCTATCATGGGAGATCACGCCTCTTCCCGTGCGACGTTCCCCCCTTGGTGCCCCCTTTTTTTTTCCAAACATTTTTGTTTCTCGCTGTCCCCATTACTTTGGTTTGATTTTTCCTTTTTTTTCAGTAATTTCGGCAGCTGGCTTCACTCACGTCGTTTTTGCCCCTCCCCTCCCCCCGCCTTGCGTTGTGCTCCGTTTTTAATTTATCGGTTCTTTCAGTCTTTCCACGGCAAAATTTTTCGGCGCCCCGGAGTTCTTTCTGTATTCACTTAACTTTTCGTTTTCATCCCCACGCTCACTTCGGCTTTGTCTTTTTTTGTTTTCCCCCCCTGACGATATTTTCTTATGACCTCACCTACGTTCCCCTCGTTCGGCCCCGCATCGGCTTGACCTTCAGTTCCCAAACCTTTTTTTGTTGCCGAAACCCGCATACGACCTGACTTATTTTTTCTGTCCCCCCCTCCGTACCCCTTATACCTCCCCCCCCCCTTCTCTTTGGATTCCTTTCCCTTTCCCCCCTCTTGGCCTTGGGATTGTTTTTCCCTTTTTAAATGAAACCTTCATCATTCCACCCCCCCCCCCCCCAGGTGCCTTTGCCTCAACACAACACCCACCTTGGTTTCGTAGTTCCCCCCTTCAGCGAACACTGGTCCCCCTTCTTGATCCCATTTCCCCCTACGTCTTTCCTTTTCCCTTTTTTTTTTTTTCTGTGACCCAGCGAAAAGTCACGCTGCCTTTTGTCAAAGTTTTTTGCAGGAAAACACCTTTCCCTTCTTAAACTTGCCCCCTTCTTCATTCTCTTTTTTTTTCCCCCCCCCCCTCTTTTTGTTGAGAGGTGTCTGTCTCCCATCGAAGTTTTTTTTTAGTTTGTTTTTTTGGTTTTTTTTCTTCCCTCAGTATGACCCCGTTTGAGGTTAATCTTCAGGCTTTCCCTCCCTCCCCAGGATTTTTTTTGGTTCCCCCCCCTTTTTATTTTTCTTCCCCTGTGCAAGCCAGGGTTCTCTCAATTTAACCTAAAGATTAGCGAGGTTTCTTCCTCTGTGTGGGTTTTAATTTTTGGGCCTTTTGACATTTGTTCCCCCCTTTTTTTCCCCCCAGGCTCTTTCTTTTCCCCTTTTCGTCGGGGGCCTTGTTTGTCGTCGTCGCCTTTCTGATTTTTTTGCGTTGGCCTACCTGTTTTGTTCTTCCCATGCCCTTCTTTTCCCCGTATCTGCAACTTTTTCGGGGTTGTCCCTCTAAGTCATGATTTCACTTCGGTGACGCATTCAACCAACCCGCCTGTTTCCTTGTTGTGTTGTTTCCTTTTTTTTCTCGCCATTAAACTTTTCCCCCCCTTCCTTCAAATTTTTTCGCAAATTTTCCCCCGCTCAGGGCCACGCTCCCCTCTTGCCGAAGAAGTTGAACCTCCAATCTTTGACTTGGAGCCCGCTGCTTTTTCCGGTAAAATCCCGTTTTGCCCTTCCAGCCCTCAACCCCTTCCCTGCCAAAAGTCCTTTTTCCACCACTCCTCCTCACCTCCAAAAATTTTTTTCCACGGGCACCCCATTGTCACTTTTTAAGTCGTCCCCTCGGGCAAGTTTTGGACTCCTCTTTCTTCCTCTTCCACCCTGTACTAACCCTCCTCCGACCCTGTGTACACCCCGTCGTTGGACCAAACTGTTGAGCCCTGGTTTGCGACCTTTTTTTTTCGAACGTTTCCCCCTTTCTTTCTTCGTTTTCCCCCCCACCCTGATCCGTCCCCCTACGGCACGTATTTCTGTCCGGCAACTGCTTTCCCTCCTGACGCGACTACTAATTTTTTTTTTCCCAGTCCATTCCTGCGGGTTTCCCCCCCCTTTGCCTTGATGAGCTTTCCTTGAGTAGGATTCTTGCGATGTTGTTTATTCAAACAACCACTTCGACTGGTTTGCTTCCCTTTTTGCATCTGGCCCTTCCCCCCCCCCCCCCCCCACTTTTTTTATTTGTTTCCCCAACAGGTAGAATCCCCATGAGGTTACAACTTTTTCGGAATGATTTCTGTGGCCGTGTCATTTCTTTTCTCCTGCTCTTGGTTTTCGTTTCTACTGGTTTAGGTCCCATGCGGCTTTCTTTTGTACCCTCCCTGACTCTTTCCCACTCCCCCTTTTTTTTCCCTTCGCCTTCCTTCCCCCCCAAGGTGCTTACGGCGCGCCCGATAGTGTTTTTTTTTTTTTCTTTGACGTAAAATGTGCTCCCTTCGTGTTGGACCACAGTTCTTGGTTTCTTTTCTCAGTTCCGCCCTCCCCCCTTGGTGTGATGTCCCTTTGATCCCCGTTCCTTCAATCCGTTGCGCACTTCCCCCATTGTTCCCTCCCCCCTTTTGCCTGTCGTGGCGTTACTTCCCATTTTCCAACTACCCCCTTTTTCCCCCCAGCAATTAAGTTTGCCACTTTTGACTTTTTCTTTGTACCCCCGGTCCTTTTTTTTTCCGTGCCCCCGGTGCCAAGTCAGCGTGGTTTTTTTATGGTTTTTTTTAGGAGGTGATTTTTGCCCCCCTTTACTTTCTCCGTCTTCCTTTAATGAGCCAAAATCTGACCTTTTTTTTGGAAAAGATATTTGAGCTCTTTTCTTGAGACCGCGGCCTTTTTCCTCTTCATTCCCCCTCCCCCCCTTTTGTTGTTGTTTCTTTCTCGCCTGAACAGTCGGCTTTGCGCACTGAGGTGCAGAGCTCCCGCTCGTCATCATTTGGGCTTTGGTTCCTTCTCATCCCCTTTTTACCGTTCACTTCGCTTTTTTTCTTTTTCCCCCACACCCGCTTTCCCCAAAAGCCTGTTTCCTTGAACTTTTCCCAGGTCTTAACGCCACCCTTGTTTTTTCCGTAATGCCATGAAATCTCCGTAAGTTTTTGCTTTTTTTGGGGCCGTTTTCTCCCCCTGGTCTGCCTCGACCAGTCCCTTGATAGCTTGTTAGACGGAAAATTTATGTTATCCCCCCTCCCTTTTTTTTTTTTTTTTCTGGTCGCCTTGCCCTTTCTTTCCGGTTGACCTTTCTTCGCGATGGAAGTTATTTGGCCTTCCCCTTTTTTCTTTCGTTTTTTTCCCCCCCTCCACCCACGCCCTGCGCCACTGGATTGATTACTGGAATCTCCGCCGGGATCGTCTGGATTTTTCGTAGTGTTTCCCCCTTCGCCCTCTGCTTTTTCGATTTTTTTTTAAGAACATTTAGGTTTTTTTGGACGGCTGTCTTCCGACCGCATCGATTCATAACGATCCCCCACGACCCAGACTCCCCCCGTTCTTCCTTTGTTTCCCCCCGTGTTGCCTCCCCCCCATTCTTCCAAGACCTCGCGGGACAACACCACTGGTGGTCCATGTCCCCCGCCCTGTTTCTTTTTATCTTTCCTCCCCCCCCCTCCATTTTTTTTTTTTGTCTCGCCCGTTCGACGTACGCGCATATTTTGGCTCCCGCCCTTGACCCCTTTTCCTCCAACAAGCTTGCTTATACTTCCCTTTCGTTCGCCTGCCCCCCTTAGTGAATCCCCATTTTTTTGACGTTTTTTTGGGCAGTCCCTCCCTCACCCCTTTTTTCGTCTTCCCCCTTTTTTCAGGTGTGTCCGTGTCTTTCTCCAACCCACGTTTTTTTCCCCAGGTACCCTCCTCATTGTTGGGTTGGGGGGATTTTCAGGTCTGCCCTCGTTCTGCGCTTTTTTTATTTCCTTTTCAGTTGGGCCCCAGTTACCTGACCGTCTTTAATGTCCAGATTCACGAAGTGCCAAAATTTTGCGAAAACACACCACCCCCTTTTTTTTCAATCCCCTCTTTTCTTTTGCCCTTTTTTCCCCCCTGCCCCGTTTTTTTGCCTTTACTGTTTATTTCCGGCGCGCGGCGCACTTTTTTTTTTTGGGGGCCTTTATTTCGTGCTTTCTCCCTTTCCTTTGATTTCGGGGCCGGTCTTCGTCCCAAAGGTTGGAAAACTTAGAGCCTTTTTTCCCAAGTTATCTCCGGAAAACGTTCCCTCCCTCGGGGACCCCCCCTCCCCCTCCCCCCCCCAATAGTGTTTCTTTCGTTTTTTTTTTTTATGCTGGTATCTGACGCGAATGTTCCGGACAATTTATACTTTTCCTTCTCTTACCCCCCCCTTCTCCCCCCTCGTTCGATTTTTGAGACCGCTTCCTGAGGCCATGGGACTTCCTCACCCCCCCCCCTTCCTTTCCTTCTGCTCCTTGCCCCTGATTTTGTTTTTTTTTAACGCGACGACGACTCAGTCCTGGTTCTCCTGCAACCCTGACTTTTCCCATTGGGACTTTTGTTCCCCTCCCCCCTTTTGATGGCTCTATTTACATTACCCTAACACCCCCCCCTTCACCCCGTGCCACCCCTGTTTCGGGTTTTCCTTTTTTTTCCCCCCCCCCTTTTCTTGTCCCCCTTTTGCTGCGCAAACTTTGATGTGGTTTTTTCTTAGGGTGGGCACGAGGAAGAATACTCAGAAACGGGCTGCCCCCGGTTTTCAGTTCTTCCCCCCCCAAGCACGTTGTTCTTACTCCCCTTCTTTTCCCCTAGCGCACCCCTCTCCCTTCCCTTCCGGTTGGCTCTTGCATTCCCCTTTTCACTTTTTTTTAATTCGCTTTTTTGGCAGAACCCTGTGGGGACCCGGCCTGTTCTTTTTTTCTTTCGTTCGCAACCCCCTGACCCTCCCCCTTGGCTCTTGGATTTTGATTCACCTTTCCCCTCCAGTGGTCCCGACCACTTTGTTTCCCCCGGGGGCGCCAGTTGCTAGTTGTTGTTCCCATCGGGTTTTTCTGTTTCCCTCCCCTTTTGACCCTACCCCCCCCCCTTTCCTTTGCCCCGTGCCTTTTCCCCCTTTTTCTTTCAGGCTCGGTGATTCTTTTGTCGATTACCTTGATTTTTTTCCGGCGCGTTCCCAGGGCCGACCCGGGGGGTCTGCCTGTTCAGGCGCAGTCCTGGTCCTTTCGCCCAACTCCTCTTCTTCTTTAACAGCCTTCGTCTCTTCCATTCCCTTCCTCTTTTTTTCTGCAACCCATTTCCCACACTGGTTTTGGATTTTCCTTGCTTTTTTTAGTTTCCTCTCCTTCTTTTTTTCTGAAATTCCTCTGAAATTTTAGCAGTCAGTTTTACCTTTTGCCCCCGTGATCCTTGAGCCGGACCTGCACCAACCGCCCCCCCTGGCTGGCGCGGCCCCCCCGCGTTTGTCTCCCCCGCTGTCGGTCTGGTGCAAGTCACTTCCCCCAAAACCGCCCTTTTTCCCCTTACCGGGTGGCAGGGAATACTCCCCCCCAAGTTCTTCACCTTTTTCCACTGCCCCCTTCTTTTCGCTTGGTTTCTGTGATCCGGTCACTGCTCCGTTTAGTTCTTTTTTTTTTTCACTCACGTTATCATCAGATTCCCCCACTGTTTTTGTTCCCCCACCCCCTTTCATTGTGTGACGCTGCCCCCTCTGTCTCGAATTTAACGAAAAACCTGAAACTTGCGCTCGCCTTTTTGAGTTTCTTTTTTTCTTTTTTGTTTTTTTCCCTTTTTTTCTTTCACCCCTTCCAGGACTGGCTCCCCCTGACGAGTGTTCCTTCCCCGTGGGCGAAAAACCCCTGGTTCTAGCGTGATTTCTGCCCGAAGTACCCCTTTTCCTGCGATTTGCCCCCCTTCTCCCCCAAACACACCCCACTTCCCTTGCGTCATCCGGCAGCCCCAAGTTGTGTCCTTTTCACAGTTTCCTCACTTTCCGGTTTCCGCAGGTCGCTCCTGATTTTTGACTCGTCTTTGAGGGAGATGGCGTCAAGCTTTCGCCCATCTTTCTTTCGTCCCCCCCCCGGACCGTTAGCCTTTCCCCCCACTACCATTTTTCCCCGAACCTCTCGCGCGGCACCCGTTTCCTCACATTTCCCACAATTTTTATTTCTTTTTGTTGTCTTGGACCGAGAAACTGTCTGCAAATCCGTTCCTTCCTCCCTTTCCCCTTTTACAGTTTCCCCTCCCCTTCGCCCCCCCTTTTCGATTACAGCAGGTTGGTGTTTTTGCCGGGTTCACAGCATCTGGACAAAACACGCAACCACCTCCCCCCTTTTTTTTCCACTTTCTTTCCCTCCCTGGGTTTCCCCCCTGACGTTTCCCCACTGTCCTTTCTGATGAGTTCATTGTCTCGGGGTATCCCCCATTGATCTGGTGCGTTTAAGTCCCCTTTTTTTTTTCACACCTTTTCCCCCTTGTGGTTTTCCCGCTTTTTTTTTGACCACAGGCGGCGTGTGACCTTTTTAAACACCCTTTTCTTTCCTGCTTTTTCCTTTTCCCCACAATCACCCTCCATTATCGTTGCAAGTGAGCAGCCCGTATCCCCCCGGTTGTTTCCCCCTTGGACGTCATCCCTCTTTTTCCCTTTTACCATAGGGTGGTGTTTTCGAGATAGGGAAACTTGGCACTTTTTTTGGACTTATTTCGTTTCCTCCCGACCCCACTTTTCCCTTTTTTAACGTTTTGAGATGGTCCATCCCCTTTTTTGTTTCTTTTGATGGTGTTTCCCTTTCTTAATCCCCCCCCCCCCCTTCATTTGATTCCCTTCTGAGGAAGTTGAAAACGCCCCCATTGTCCCAATCCATGTGTCCCCTTTAAAGGTAATTCCCTCAACACCCCTATCATTTCTACCCCGGTTCCCTTCGACTTTCCCCCTTTTTTGTTGAGTAGGTTTCTGCACCTGTGGTGTTTTTTTTCCCCTTTCACCCTTCCCTGTTTTTTCAGTGCTTTTAGTGATCTACCCGGGCATTCATTACCTCTTTCTCTTGTGTTCCTTCTCTTGTTCAACCTGGACAGTTTTATTTGTTACCCCCCTTCCTCCATGACTTCCCTCCGGTCTTTGCTTCCCCCTGCATTTTTTTTTTTTTCCCCCCCTCCTGAACGATAAAGTTGACCCCCCTTTTGCACATGAATTTCGGAATTCGTCCCGCGGTCTGTCCCTTTATTTCCTTATTTTAAAGTTTTTAGTGTTCTCTACACCATTTTCAGATGTGGGTTCTTCCCCACTTCTTTTTCTCGGCTTCAACGTGCAACCCTGTTCTTACCCAGGTTTTAACCCCCCCCCTTTTGATGGGACGTGCGTGGGAAACCGTCCCATTTTTCTTTTTTTTTTTTTCTTACTTTGAAATCCCCCCCCCCCCCCCCTTTTGGACCTGATTTGTCTGAGACTTCCCTGCACCCTCTCACCTTTTTTTGGTTGTGAATGTGGTTTTTTTTTTTTTTGTTATTGTTGCCCGGTGCACCTCCATTTTACTTTGCCTTTTCCCCTTCTCTTCAGCCCTTTTTCCTCCCCCTCTTTATCTTTGACCTTCCGCGTCTTTCGTTGTCTTGTGAAACTTCGTTTGCCTCATTGACCTGCTTCTTAAAAAGTTCCTCGTCGTCGTTCATTTTTCTTGTCTGTTTCTTCGAACCCCCCCCTTCTCCAGCCTGTTTTTTGTTTTTTGGTTTTCAGGTCTCTCCTTCTGATGGGTTTTCTGTTTCAGGCCTGCATTGCAACGTCTGTCATCGATTCCCTGCCCCCTTTCTTCATTTTCCCCCCTTTTTTCCCCCGGTGAAAAACCCCCCCAGTGGTCCATAAAATATTGTGTTTCGGTTGGACTTGAGTCAATTATTGTTGCCTTTTCGCTTTCTTCCTTTTCCAAGTCCCTCTTTTCTCTCCCTCCTCCCCCCTGCGTCAAGTCCCCTGACTCCCTTGTGATTATCCAATGGATTTTGAGTCTCGTTTTTCTTCCCCTGAGCTCCCCCCTTTTCTATTCAACCAATTCCCTGAGCCGATTTTCTGTCGAAAGTCATTGCAGCGGCCCCCCTGCACTCCCCCACCCCCTTTCTTCTTTTCTTTTTTTTTCTGATTTTTCTTCTCCCCCCAGAAGTTACTTTGGGATCAGGAGTTTCTTTCCCCGCCGCCGCGAGTGTTCTTTGTTCCTTCCCCCGTTTTTTCTTTACTGTTTGGGTCCCCCAGTTTTGCTTCCCAAGCTTCGGCGTTGGTGGAAAAGCGACTCTTCCACTCTTCCCTTCTCCGTCCCACCCCCCCCCCTTCCTTCTGTTTTTTTGGACATCGTGTTTTCATGATTAAACAATCAAACCCCCAGAACCCACCCCATTGGCTCTTTTTTCCTTTTTCCCCTTCCCCCTTTTCCTCGAACCCCTGCTGCAGTCCCCCCCATGACAACTCTCGGGGGCTTTCTGAACCGCGAAGTTCGAACGGGCCCATGGCTCAAATTTTTTTTTGCCCCCTTTTTTTGGAAAACCCCCCCGCTCTTATTTGATCTACTGTCTCTATTTTCATTCCTTATTGTTGTTTTGATGCGGGTCTGCCCCCCTTTCGAAGAGGGACTGCCTCTTTTTTGGTTTGCCCTTCCCCCGAGTTGACCGGCTTTCTTGTGTTTTTTTTTTTGTGGTTTCCCCCCCCCCCCGGCTGAAAGTTCCCTGTTTTTCACCGGTGCAAGCCGGGTTGCAAATTGACCCCTATCTTTCCAGTTCTTTTTTGGTCCCATTTTTTTCTTTTTTTTTTCCCTTCGTTTCCAACTTTCCATGCACCAGTACACAAATTGGTTTCGGAGCGGAACTGGAGGGTAGTCGCTTCATCGGGCGACTCCGGTGCCCAGTTTTTTTTTTCCTTTACCCTCGTTTTTTCTCGGTCCCCCTAGATGGTAGCCCTCCCCTCCCAGGGGTAGTTCCTTAATGATTCCCTCCCCGCTGCAGTCCCCTCATCCCTGACCCCAACCCCCCTCCTTTTCCAGTGTTTTTGTTGTTGGGCTTTTTCTTTTGAGCTCAACTGTGCCTTTGCGCAAATTTCGAACCCGTTGGGGCAGGTCCTGGTTTTCACTTCCTTCCCCCCTTTAATACATGTTTACGGCAAGTTTGCGTGTCCCCAAATCGCGGGTCCAATGTTTGTGTTTCCCCCCTTCCCTTTCCCCCGTCAACGCCACCACTAGACTTCCCGAGCCTGACAGAAGAGTTTTTCCCAATGTTTTCCTGTCCCCACCTCCCCTTTTCGATACTCTTCTTTCTCCGGTGTGGATAGCAGAGGTAAACCTTACCATATCGTTCAGACTGGAACCTTTTTTCCCCCCAACCTCATTTTTTTTGATCCCCCCTTTCCCCGACCTGTTTTGGCCATGACCCCCAAAAAATGCCCCCGCGTTCTGCACCTTTGTTAGTTTCCTTCATTTGATTCCACAACCCTGGCCCCGTGAGGGCTCCCTGTATCCGGATTTCCCGTAACCCCCGCGGGTTGAACCTTTGTTTTTTCTATTTTTTTTCCGTTTGCCCCTTCTTGACCTCCGGGCGTCGTTTTTTGGGCGGCAAACACCCCACTTCGTATTGGCGGCTATTCTTCTTTCTGATTTTTTTCCTTTTTTCCACAGTTTGTGTGCAGCTAGAAATGAACGCCCAGGGTCGGCCCCTCTAATTTTTCTTTTGTGTCCCCTTTTCTTTTTGAGCTCCAAGCTCCCCTCCTGGGCTAAACAAAACGGGCAAGGGCGAGACTATGTGCCCCTTCCTTCCTTTTACCCCCTTCCCCCGCGCGGCCTTCCCCCTCTTCCCACCCCCCCCCGGCAATCGGGTCCCCCTCTATGGAAGAATTTTCCCTGAGTTTTTCGACCAATTGCTTTTTTTTTTTTTTCCCTTTTGGTTTTCCCTCCCCCCCTGCTTTCCAAGCTTCCCCACAGTTGAACCCTTGTGGTTTTTTGTGGCATGTTGAAAGTCCTTGTTCCGTCTGCCTCCTTTTTCCCCTTTGCCTTGGCTGCCCCCAGGCATGTGCGCAGACCGCACTTTTGAATGTCAGAATTGATCGGGGTCACGGATCTTGTTTTTCTTTTTCTGACCTTTTCCCCCCCTTCACCGTTTGCTGGTCCAGGGTTGCCACCGGTTTAAATCCTTTTTTTATTAGTGATTTATTTCCCCCCTGACCGAAATTTTTTACGCTTGACCCTCTCAGTTGGGTATTTTTGCCCCAAGAAGAGGTTTTTTGCCAACTCGATCTTGGTTTTAGGTGTTTGAGTTGAGAGATGCGGCTTGGGCCCCCTTATTGGTTACTCTTTTTTCTTTTTTCCTTTTTGCAAGACAACAGGGCGGTGGCCCAGAATTTTTCAGTATTTTTTCCATTTTTTTTTCGTACATTCCCCCCCCTCCACGGATTCACTGCACTTGTGTGATCATCCCAGCTGTGAAACGTCCTTCCCGTTTTTTTCCCCCAGGTTGATCCCCCACCTCCCCCAATACACCGATGTTTTTCTGAAGTGTGTGGGGTTTACACTCACCCCACATGCCCCCTTTTTTGACCAATTTTTTTTTTTTAGGAAGGGACAAACACAAGGTGCCTCGTTCCCTTTTCTCAGTGTCGCCCACATCCCCCTATTGTTGTCCACTTTTTCCCCACCTTCCGTCCTTTTTTTTTTTATTCCCATTTTTCGGTGGCTTTCCTGTTCCGGCCCATTCCCCCAGATTTTTCTACCGTTTTTTTTATAAAAAATGTGCACTTTTTGCTGGGAACCCGAGAGTTATCTTTTAGTTTTCTTGTGCTATTTTCTGGTTTTCTTCCCATTGTGATGGGTCGTCCCCTTTTTTTTCTTGAGCCATTCACCCGCATCAATTTCGGATTCAACCGCTAATCGCTTTCTTCCGTTTTGACCTTTTTTGGCTACCACGTCTCCCGGGAGGTTTCCCCCCACCACGGACCCAAAATTGGTATTCTCATGTTTTTTTGTCTACCCCACCATTGAATTTTTTTTGGTTTGCAGCCGTGTGGTTAGCCAATCCCCATTTCCTCCATTCTCTCCCCTCTCAGTTCTTGCCCCTGCGGGCACGTTGGGTGAACGTTTTCTGTTGCGTTTCCAACCTTTTCCCCCCTGGGTTGCAATTCCCCGCCCCACCAACGAACTGGACACGTGCCCCTACCTTTTTTTTTGGTTAGGTTGTTTTTTGTGGCCAGCAACCCCAACCCGTTCACCCCGGCAACAGCTTTTCTTTTTTGGGCGACAAGTTATGCCCTGTTCTGGGTTTAGTCGCTTTTTTTCAGTCCCCCCCTCCTTATTTTGCCAATACCCCCCCCGTGCCCCTTTTGTTTGGCCCCAGTTTGCCAACCAACCCAAACCAATTTTTCATAACTCTTGTTTCTTTGGTCGGATGCTTCCTTTTCCTTGGTGTTTGTTTTTTGCTTCCCCCCCTATTTCCTAGGGTTGCAGACCCTTTTTTACCGTCTTCTTGGCGTCTAATGGTTTTTCTCGATGGGTTTTTTTTAGCGCTTTTGAACAAAAATTTAGCGCCGGCCTTTCTTTGCTTAGAACCCACGTTTTTCCCGCCCGATTTTTTTTTTTTCTTTCGTTTTTTTTTTGTACGTCCATCCTTGGGGACTGGTTCTTTTCCCCCCTGTGACAACGGCGGCGGCTCTACCGTCCTGCAATCCGTAGTGTCTTATTCTGCTGGGTTATTGGTTACTTGCCACACCTCCTCCTATCAGCCAGTCATCCGAACTTAACCTGTCCACCTCAGCCCGCCTTTGGTAACCGCAATTCGCATTTTTTCCTATATACTAGTGTATCGTCTTGCCTTCCGCATCATTTTCGGTGTACCACTCAAC
>Ga0179593_1568815_pt1 | contig 18261 bp, 22 predicted proteins | sample CZODoug2_1_08_16_FD_185931 | JGI IMG/M metagenome (GOLD analysis project Ga0179593, IMG submission 185931) | Vadose zone soil fungal communities from Angelo Coast Range Reserve, California, USA - CZODoug2_1_08_16fungal (PacBio error correction) | ecosystem: Environmental > Terrestrial > Soil >... | reverse complement strand
CTCTTGCTCGCCGCTTTTTTCCGAGGTTTCCCCGTAACGGATTTCCGCGCGGTCGGCGCCCCCTTCATCCAAGACGATTTGGATTGAGAAGTCGGTAGTGACAGTTTACTTGAGAAGGTGATTTCTGGTTGCCCGAAACCTGGTGATATCGATGCTGCCAAAGCCGTTCGTCATTGTTTTGTCCCTTTCAACGGTGTCCGGCACCCCACCCCCCCCCAACCACCACATCTTTTCAAGCTCGCCGCAAAGCTTTCTTCCGCAAGGTGCTGCTTGTGGCCGGAGACCGTTTCGCGCGGCCCTCGAGCAGTGAAGATATTTGTGAGCGTAACCCTCGACAGGTGATATCGCCTTTCTTTTCGTTTCCGCCCCCTCGGAATTCAACCTGACCGCGGCGCCGGGCAGGCCTCCTCGACGTTGCTGACTTTTCTACCGCTCGTTCTGAGAACAATGAAGCTCATGACCGCGCTTTGACCGTTCGTGGCATCAAGCAGGTCGACAAGGCGCACCCTGGTGCTGATTGGTTCCCCCGCCAAGGTTTTCCAACGCGCCTTCAGTATCGGCGTTTCCTTAAGGAGTCAAAGGCCCCCTCTGATGACAACCCTTGAATTGGTATTACTGCATTGGCAGTCTGGTGTCTCTCTCCCCCCAGGATGCCCCCGTGAATTTTATAGGAGCTCGGCTTGATTAGGACGATCTCGCCCTTCACCGCGCGCCCGCGGAAGGCAATTGCATTTCTAATATTAGGTTTATTGTCCCCCAGCGCATGCGGGCATCCCCGTCCCTCTTCATTTTCAATAAAACGGCGCGGAATGCTGGATCTTATCTTCGCGGCTTCACAACAACAGGTGTGTCATATGTGACACACAGCCCCCGAATCCGTGCGATAAAGCCGGTTGGGACCGCTTTTGTTCTTCATCTCAAATGCCCCCTCTGTTCGTGGCTAATGGCGCTCTGTGGCCCCCCCCGAGAGTGGCCGGTTTTATTCGGCGTATCTACGCTGTTCCGCGACATTCGATAATGGCGCTTCCACCGGAGTCACGTCCCCCCCATTCCTGAAAATGGTGGTTTCTAAATGTTCACATTCATCAATCAAAGGACATCATATACTGTCTCTTAAAGAGGTTTCTCTCCGCGGTTTCTTGTTCGTAGATAGTAAGATCATGTTCTAGATGTTACAATCTAACTCCAAGGATGAGAATTCTCACCTGCGCTGGGAGTTTTTTTCTTCTCGATTCGCTCCTACCTGGCTTGACACAAAGACCACCTTTTTTTCCCTATGGGTAGATTTCAAGGCGTTAGGTTGTCCGCTGACGATGGTTTTTGCCCGAGCAGATGAACGTTCCCCCCTTCCCTTACAATTGGAAGACGGGTCTTCGCTCGAGGCGATTCTTCCTCCTGTCCATCAGGAAGGGGTTATCTTCTCCTCCCCCGCATGGAGAGTTTTAGGAAAAGCTCTGCACTTCTGATTTTTTTGCCCTATGATTTGGTCCCTTGTCTCTGTCTGGGGACGATTTTCTTGTTCCCCCTTAGTTCATGACTTATTCACGGCCGTTGATGATCGCTAAGAATAACCTTGGCCCCCGGCAAGGCGTCCTCTTTTCGGCGCTCGACGGTCCTCAGGTCGAGAAGGTCGGCCTTTTCTTCGCCATACGAATCGGCGTTTTGCTTGACCTTTGGGCGCCATTTTGTCGTCGTGGCGGTCTTTTTCAGTCGGGGCCATCGACGTTCTCCGTCAGCAGACCCAGGGGTTCTCCTTTTTCGCCACCAGGTTTCTAGAGTGAAAGGACGCCTGGGGGGTCCTCCGGTAAGTAACGCGATCAAGCTCGTTTGAATTCGTGGTGCGCCATGGCCGCCAACTAACGGCAGCTAACTCCCCTTTTAATTACTTTGCGGCACTGAAGGACGGACCCGTAAGAGCCCGCCTTCCTTTCCTTGTCGATCCTGCCTTGAGCACCCTCAGATATCCCAGGCGTCACCGGTTGCCATCTTTGTAGCGTGCAACTTTTTGTTCGCGCCACGAAGGGTCTCCGGCCCCCTCCCGACAACCCATTCCCCCTCGTGCGCAGGGACATGCCCCCGGCCGACAATGCCCCACCGGATTGCCATACCGGTTTTCAAGCTTCTCGTTTTCGGGCGCGTCCTTTTTTTTTTTTTATTTTCTCACATGCAACATGCAGACCGCTTGTCCCCTTTTTGAGCTCGGTCAACAGCGGCGCTTCCTCTTTACATGGCAAGCACCACTCTCCCTGACATTGACACGCTGACCTTGCCCTCACATGCGGGATCTGAGCCTACCGGGCTGAGTTAGCTAAGGAATTCCAGCGGCGGCAGCGCTTTATTGGGCTTGTTGATCAGGGCGAGTTCCGTGTACAGATGACCGAGCCGCCCAAGAAGATCGCGGCCCGCGCGGCGAAGCTGTAGCAGGGCAGCCATAGAGGAAGGACGCTTTCCGCATCGAAAAGGAAGTTCCTCCTTCCTCCCGCCTTGAGCAAGGAGAGCAGGAGTACGCCCTTTTCCCCCGCGTCTAGTAGGCGCGCTCTTTCTTTATAATCGATTCAGCCCTCATAGCATCGCCCACCACCGCAGTCACTAGCAGATAGGATTTCACGCCGATGCGCTAGGGGCCCCCCCGACATCGCTGTCACTCCTTGGATGCGAGCCTGAGCGAATCCCCTCCTATCAATTGCAATGAATCCGGCGCAGCCGTTTTTTTCGTTGCGCATCCCCTCCTCCCTCCTCTTCACAGCAGCGACAAAACTTCATCACCCTTGCGGAATCAGGTGATTGCCGCTTCGAGCGGGGGTACTCCTCCGCATCACCGACGCTTTTCCCGCGTCTCCCTCCCGAGAAGTTGATGATCGGCAGTTTCTGGAGCAGACAAGGTCAGGATCCCGCGGCCCGCGCGGCTCGCGAGGGATCCTCACCGTGCCCACAGCGGACGATCATGCTTCATCCGCAACTGAAATCCTGCCTGGGATCCCCCCAATAGGTTGCCACATCGGCCGCCCCCACACTGCCAGTCACCAGCGCCCGCCCTCCCGGCGGCGACGATCTTGGAGGCGGTCTTTTTCCCACGTCCGCCAGATCATTCCCCCCTCCCGACAGCGTGCCCAGCGCCTCCCTCTCAGAAGCCCCGACTCCCCCGGAAAAGACATTTAGGCCCGGATGTCCATTGATCTTTTACTGGGAGCCCTGCTGGTCTCGGCGCAAGCTCTTGATAGAGGCCTATCGCGCAGTCGCGGTTCGCCGCCGCCAGCCTTCTTAGGCGTTCGTCAGCGTAGGAAACCGGTTTTCATTGGCGAGAGCGTTCCTGTCATTTGCACTGATAATCGTCGTGCAGTCCCCATACGGATCTCTTTCCCCCTCGTCCCCTTGAGAGTTGATGAGGTCATTTCCGTCCATCACGTGCCGCACTGGCGGCGGCGAACTTTCCCCCCGCGAAATGATAAGCTACGCCCCTAGACAGGATCGAAACGGCGTTTCCGAACGCACCCCCCCTCTCTTTTCCTCTTCCTCCTTTTTTTTTTCTGTCGTCCGTACCGTTTTCGATCAGTGCGCGCGGTCGCTTCTCCTAGGACCGTTCAGCCGCCGCCTCGTTTGCGCACGGCCTGGATGAGGACCTCATCAAATCTCTCCATCGAGTTGAAACCGGGCGCTCGGCTTGTAAACGGCTGCGAAGATTATACTTCTTGGGGACTGCCCATTTCTTCTCTCCCCCCAACCGGTTCCTTACGACACGCCTGCGCGGTTCGGCGGCGACCGCGTATATTCGATCGGACTCTCCTTCCGTGCATAGGGCGAAGGGCCGATTACAAGTAAGTCCCCACGTCAAGATCCTGTTCACCTTATTCTTCTGAGTCTGTTCTTTCTGGGTGGCGTATGCTTCTGAGGCGTGGGCACTTGGTATGGCGGGGTCTGCGGACGTGGACTCCCGACGCACCCTCCCCCCTCCGCCGCCTTTCTTTTTGCGCTGGTGACGGGCTCTCTTGTTCCCCGTCTTGGGACCTATGGGAATGTTTTTGGATGACGTAGGTCATGATTTGTTTCTTATATCGCCTGATCGCGCGGTGGCTGGCCTGTGGAGGATACCTCTCTCGGGGCCGCGGCGATTCCTTCCCCCTCGCCCCACTGGCAGATCATCAAATTATCTTTTTATGGTGGAATACGCGCAACCAGCGTCGGGTTGGATCGGCGGACCCACCTTGAAGCGCCTTCTTTTACGTGCTTTTGATGGCTCCCCCTTTTTTGTTCTTTTGTCACGCGCATCTGGCAGCTTTTCAACGAAATCCTGCGCGTTGTGCGTTCATTGCAATGAAAGCTGTAGAAAGGCAGCTTCGTCGAGATGTCGCTTGTGCCCCCCGCATCCTTCCTCTTCCTTGTGTGTGGTGCTGATTTTTGTATGGATCCGAATCCTCCGCCGTCAGAAGCCCGCCTGAGCGAAAAACTCCTCCCTTTTCGGGTACTCAGGAGCTCCCTTGCAGCGCGGAGATCTGCGAGCCCCCCTTTTGACTTTATACGCCGCGAGACCGCGCTGGCTGATTTGCCGCTGCTTCAGCTTCTCCACCTGGACGCGACTTGGGTTTCGGCTCGTTGCGGCGCATCCATATCGTCCCTGATCGGTCACCCGTTCGACCGCTGCCGCCGCGCCCTGGCGATAACGGCATCCCCCCCGTGCCGGGCCGATGATGTTCACGGTCCCCTTTAGGTTTATTCTGGGCGTCTTTTCCAGGTCACGAGGACGCCGTTGTTGACCGTCTCGGCAAGGACAAGCGGTTCCCGGCGGAATCAATTAACAGTCTCTGCCCGAACAGCGCGGGTCTCGGCCGTTATGCAATGGCCCTACTTAGATGGCACCTGTTTTCTTTATCCGCGATGATTGGGTGTCTTACGGAGACCTTCGGTTGTTGCGCGAAGGCACCCTTTTACCCCTCTGGTCGGCCGGTGACTCCCCGAAATCGACAGCGTGCTCCCTTTCTCCCCCCACGCGCTGAAGGACGGGCTCTTAGTTGGTGTTGCCTTCAAATAATGCAAATAATGTTCGCAAAGGATTTTAGACTGCGTCCATTTGTCTTCCTGGCGCGCCACGCATCCCTTTTTAGCTTGATTCCAGGGCCTCCCCTTAAACCGTTTTCCCTGGCCCCCTGTAATTTCAGATCGCCCTTGTTGCTCGTCCACCTGGGTATGTCGCCCCTCGTCGCGGTCGAGGGCCCCCTCCTGAAAAGCCCGCCGCCCACGACAAAATGGCCCCCCCTCTCCCTCGCCGTAATATTCGAAGATGGCGGCCCGCCTTTACAAGGCCGACGTCCTACCATCATTCCCGCCCGCCCCCCTCGACGCTTGCCGTTGGTCCTTCAGGCTTATTAGGCGGCGCCATCTGTCCCTATAAAGGCAATCTGGTTGAACACTCCATCCCCTCCCCCCAACTATACAGTCTCCAGGCCTATCATCGCCAAGCAGCCAGCCGTCTTTTTCCTCCCCCTGCTTGCGGGGGGAGTTGATCCTCCCCCATTCGTAGTCGCATGCTTACGCCCTCGCATAGAGAGACTCCGGTCCCCCGATGGTAGCTCATGGTCCCCCTCGTCTCAAAAACCATCGTCAGCGGAATCGAACGCTTGAACGCCCCCAGAAGTCGGTGGTCTGTGCGCCAGTGATTCGTTCCTTCGCATCGCGAAGTGACCCGCGCCCTTGGTGAGAATGCGCCCTTGCGGAGTGAGATTAACATTGGTGCTGATCGCCTGGAACGAGCGCCGAACCCCTAACCGCCGCCTCCTCCTGTCCGCACAGGCCGTCGCCTGATTGCTGGATGGTTTAAGGTCTCATTCTCACAGTGTCAGCGTCCGTGACACATGTGACGCGGGGACCCTAAATGATAGGCATTCGTCAACGAGTACGACCTTTATCATCGCCGCCCCCGCCACCATGAAGCTCGGTAGCCATTCAAAACAGAGGAATTTGCATTTGTTGCTGAAAGAACCCCTTTAGCGTCCCCCCAAAGCGCGCGGCGAGCTTGACATTCTTCTTTCCATTTTATCACCTGTTGTTGTCGTCTCCTCCGTCCCCCCCCCGCTGCTTCATCACAGCATTTCCCCTTCCTTACGATTCAATGTGCGGCGTACTGGATGCCCTCGCGGGCATGAAAAGAAAAATATTCAATCCCTGCAATTTTCGAATTCGCGCGCCTTTTTTTCGCCCACCCTCGCCGTCTCTTGAAAGCACCCAGCCTGTGTTCTCTCAGCGCCCCCAGCCTTGCCCTCCGCGCGCGGTACCTTCCTTTGTCATCACGATTGGTGACGCCGGCCGTCCCTCCGCTTTCACCGCGACAGGCGTTTCTCACCGTGGCGTCGAGCACCCCTCGCACCGCATGTGGCCGCGTCGACTTCTTTTGACCTTTTTAGAAATCCCCCCTTCCCAAGATCTTTCCAAGTCGGCCTTTTTCTGTCCTCGTTACCAGCACACTTCGATCTCCAGCGCAGCGCTGCGCGTTGAAGGCGTCTTTGCGGAGAGCCCTGCCGTCCACCGGCGATTTGGTTCAGTTCTCTTACAACGGCCCTATGAGGACACGCGCGAACGTATCTGAAGCAAGCATCACTTGAGGCATTCTTCGATTGGCGGTCGATCTGCTGGTGGTGGTTTTGCCTGACGCGCACCGAATGACGAACGGCTTTTTGAATAGATCTCTTCTCCACCGGCGCTTACTCGACTTAGGTCGCGTAATCCCCCCCTTCAAGTAATTCAGTTCCCCTCTCTCTTGTCGTAGAGGCAAGGATCCCCGGTCCCTCGGCTTCCCGCCCACCTAGGTTCCCAAATCTTCTTTTGTCTGAAGCAGCCTTCTTTTCCTCGTGGTTGTTGTGAAAGCTCCTGATGAGGACCCTATCCCTCTTTGACCGATTGGGCACGGATCGCCGCCTGGTCGGCGTTTTTTCGCTACGACAAGACGATTTTTTTTTTTGACGGATGACTTTCAGTCGTCGTCGCGACCCTAACCGATCTGCTGCCGGTGCCGAAAACGCTTGAGATGCGTTCTCCAGCCGTTCGTTCCTCTGTCGGCCTTTTTAAACGGGTCCCCCAAAAAACCACCATCTGGCTGCCCCTCCCACGCTTTCCGCCGTCCTTTGCCGCAACGGTGATGCTTCTTTTCGATACGTGTCGCTGGGGACGCCAGTTGAAGATCTGGTTTAGCGATCGCCGGTGATATCGGCCACGCGCAGGGTCCTCGGATTCCCTCGACTTCAAACGCGCTTCCTTTCGAAGGCAATTCTATTTGATGCTGGTCTCTAACGCGGGCCTGCAGAAAAAGGGCCCCTTAGAGAACGAGATTGAAACAGGTCGTTCGTTGCCTTTCGACTCACGCGCACACATGCGTGCTGCTTGCTGGTTCGACGACCACGGTGGTCAACACGCGCTGTCGCGAGGTTCCGTTTAATCGGACGGCCTTTGCGTCACCGGCTCGTTACAATTCCGGGTACCGCTGGCGGCATGGTGGGCGCTGGCGCTCCCCTGGCGCCGGTTGCCTTTTTCCTTGCGCGGCGAGGGGATCGCCCTCCTTCATCGACAGAATTCGCGCAGCTGCAGGGATTGGAATCTTAGTTTTTCTTGTCATGCCCCCGCCTTATGCTGAATTCCAGGACGCGCCCCTTTTTCGACTTTAACATCAACGGCGCGGATTCCCCTTTCGCGGAGTACAACAACAGGTGATACCTATGGACCCAGAGCCGCTCCCCCGCTGTTCAAGCTCGAGTTGGGACGCTGTCGTTTTCCCTCGACCCCCATGCCAAATTATATGTTCGTGGAGACCCGGCGTTCATTTTGGCGATCGTGGCTTTTTCGATGTGATCTCGTATTCCCTTGTTGACGCGACCATTGACGATAAATGGCGCTGGGCCCGGCGTCAATCTTCTTGTGAATGTTCTCGCTTTTTTAAAAGGTGCTACATGATGAGGTACTCATCAAGAGGTCAGCCGACCTCTAAGGGCTGTTTTTTTTTCCGCGGTTCTCCTGCGGCGTTTGCTTGGCCAGCTCGTTCCCTTTTTTGAAATGTAATCTAAACGCGCCCCAGGCTGGCGCATCCCTGCTGCTTGTTGGTTTTCTTCGAGATGGAGATCTCCCCGAAGTCATATGGCGCACACCACGACTTCTGGTTTCTTCAACTAGTTCGGGTGTCTTTCTTTACGGGGGTTTGATCGCGCCCTGCAGCTTACCCGCGCTCACCATTTCGCCGGCGTCGCCACGAGTCTTCCCGGAAGCATTTACTTGAAGGGTCCTGATCCCTCCCCCCTGCACGCCGAGAGGAGGAAAAATGTATTACTTCTGCTGGGAGATCTTGGTCTTGCTGCTTTTTCTTCTGAAGATTTTCTTGTTCACCGATAGTTTATAGGGACGATTAAGGCCCTTGATGATCTCCCCGAATAAGCCTGCCATGCCCCGGCAAGGGTCGAGTTTTCGGGCGCATCGCTTTTTCCCTTGATGTCGAGCAGGTCGGCTTTTTGGCGCTTCTTGACTCGGCCTCCGGCGGCGTGGGCGAGGGGGCATCGGCTTTTGCTCGGGCTGGTCGTGGGCAATCGACGGCGGACTCGTCAGAAGACCAGGGTTTTTCGGTCGCAATCGCGCTTCCCTTTTTACCCTTGTTTGTCATCCAGGGACGGTTCCGCGGGATCAAGTTTTTTCATTCGTGGCGGCGCCATGTTTCCCAAAGAACGGCAGCTTCCCCGAAAATTATTGCGTCCTTTGCGAAACTCTTTGAAGGACGGACAGCCTAGAGCGCTCCTCGCTTGGAGCTCGTTCCTGAGCACGCGTTCCCCCCCAGGCGTCACCGTTTCCAATATTGTAGAACCCATGTTGCCTCGCGCCCAGACAAACGACTCAGGCATCCATAGAACCCCCTTTTCCTCTTTCTTCTGCAGCGGCCCGCCCTAGACAGACTACCCCCAATGAAGAACTTTCCATAAAGGCGATGAACAAAGGGTTAGCGCGGTGTAGGGAGGCTTCATGCTGCCGACGACCGTGCAGCCTTTTTCCCCTTGGATTAGGTCAAACAGCGCGCGCTTTTCAATGGCACCTACCACGACGCCCGCTGACCGAAGCTGAACTTCATTGAACACGCTGGATCGAGCACAGGGCAACTGTCTCCGTTATAGACCAGTCTTTCTGCGTCCCGGTAGATTTATTGACAGTTTCCGATAAGGGCCGAGGGGGCTCTATGGTTGATCGCCGCTGCCGTAAAACCAGGAAGCCCTGTCAGCGCTGTCTAGCTGAGCAGGAGCATTCAGCGCCATCAGCCATCCGGCTTAGATTTTCATACGCCTGAACGGTCCCCCTCGCTCACTGTCTCTCGCGGACTTTTGCTTCCGGAGTCACGCCCGTCGTCGAGTTCGAGCAGCTCTTCTGACTCGATAATTTTCCGACCAGATCAAATCAGCCCTTTCCAGCCCCACAGCCGTCCCTGATAGGAGGTCACGCTTCCGGTGCGTATGGGCCAATTCCTAGCTGGTCCTCTGAAGGCTGGCTTGGCGCGCCTTGCATCAATGCATGATGAAACGCCAACCTTCGCCCGCAGGATTTCGTTTTTTCCATCGCTGCCCGATCTCGTGACGAACAGCTCCCTCTGCCGCATCACCAGCAGCGTCTCAGGAAGGCTCGTCGAGCGTTCCGCGATCCTCTCACCGACGCTGTTCTGAGCGATTCACATCGAGGAATTAAAGTTTTTCAGATTGCGCGACAAGGGCATCCCCGGCCCCCTGTTCGAGAGGGATCACCCCGCCACAGTCCCTATCAGGCCGAGCTCCCTCAGAAACAGACTATCAGGACCGCTAGCCGGGCATCCCATTAATATGGTTGCTCGGCCCCCCAACATTCTCCGTCACCAGCGGAAACGTACCACGGACGACCCCTCGTGGCGGGCCGGTCTTTCGGCCACGTCCGCCATGCTTCTCCTGAAATACCAGCGTGCCTCTCCAGACCCGCCCCACGGACGAACATCGACAGCCCTTCACACTGGATGAACTTGACGGTGTTCACTGCTGGTAATCGTCTTCGCAAGCGCCGATTTAAGGAAGATCTCTTTTTTTTCCGGATCGCGGTTCGCCCCTTCCACGGCAGCAGGCTTTCTTTTTCATTACCCTTTTTTATTGGGCTCGGTCAGCGTCATGGCATCATGATAATTTTTTTCCTCAGCCGTTACACGCTCCGGAGCGCCCGGTTTCAACCTGCTTCCGCGAGAGTTGCTTATCCAGATCGGTTCGTCCAGGCGCCGCAAGCTCGCGGCATTTTTCGAACGTCTCTCACGAAAAACGATAAGCGACAGCCGGCAGGATCGAACGGTTCCCCCCCACAACGGTCATCTCTCTCTTTTCCTCCCTTCTGAGTGTGTGGCTTTTTTTTTTTGTTTTTTTGATTGAGATTTTTTTTTGTTTATTGTTTCGTTCGGAAACGCCGTTTTCTTTCTCGTGCGCGCTGTCGCTTATCAGTTCTCTTTTTTGCCGCGAGCTTGCGCAAGGCCTGGAATTCGTCTGGCCTCATTCAACTCTTCCCCTCTCGTTTCCCCTTGCGCTACCGTTCTTTTAACGCTGCGACGATCCTCCTTGCCATGACGCTGACATCATCTCTTACAAACCCGGTCCTGCCGCCCCACACGCCTGCTGCCTTGGCTTGTTTTTTTCGCGTTCTCTCGGCTTATCAATCGGCCGCGCCGACGATTCCTCTTGCGCCACCGTCACTGATCCTTCCAGGTGCGAATGAGTGGTCTTTGTTCGTCTGGGGCCGTTTGAGTCCGCTGGGCACGCTGCGTCTTTTCCCCTGGTTCCGTGGCCGCCAAGACCGAGCTCTCGGCGCCGCATTTACTTTCTGTTTTGGGACGGTGGATCGCGTGTTTTGCGGCAGATTGTGGAGGCCACCTTTGAATTGGGATGCCAGTCAGTCGTTCTGATGCTGTTTTGATTGTATCTCTTGATCGCGCTGTGGTCGTTGGAGGATCCCTCGCAGCGCCCGGGCCGCGGCGATTCTTGTCGCGCCATTACTTTTCATCACTACTGACTGGTGGAAACTCTCACGGTGATGCCCTTCCTTCTTGACCCACTCCCCGCGCCTTTGATTCCGCTTTTTAGTGGCGGAAGAGTTTTTTCTTCTGTTCGTCAAGCTGATCTGGCAGCGCTGCAAGACATCCTGCGGCGAGGGTGCTGGTCATACTTTGATTGAAGCTTTGAAAGCCTCCAGCCGTAGGGCTTTCAAGACGTTTCGCTGGGCCCCTCTCCTTCCTTCATAGTGATTTAGGCGGTGGTGCTGATGCTGCTGATTTATGTCTCCTGAATCGATATTTCAGAAGACGCGCCTGCGCGACCCCGAGGGGGACGTTACTTCGGTCTCCGCGCGGCGGAGCTTAGCGAGCCTTCCGTTTCTTTTCGCGACTCCTCGCTGGCTGATTTCGCTGCCTTCAGCTTCGTGGCCGCGCTGGCCCCTTGATCTTATGGTTTCGGCTCGTCCTTTGGAGATCCATCGAAAATCCCCGGCACCTGAATCTTCACCCGGCGACAACCGCGCTGCCGCCGCTGTTTTATTCATGCTTCAACGGCATCCCGTTTCCCTTCGATTCGCGATGTTTCAAGGGCACCTTGGTGTCAATGTGGCTTAGTGGTTCTTTCCATGTTCACTGAAGCGACCCGCTGGCCCGAGTCGGACACTTAAAAAAGCGACAGGTCTTTGGCCACTCAAAGGACGAGACGACAACGGCGTGCCGCTTCTCGGACGTTATGGCAATTCCTCGGCATGTCGCCGATGGCAGTCTCCCTCCCGATCGAACTTTTTTGTATACTTTTTCTTTACCGGCGACCTTCTTGGTCGGGCTCTAAGCACCATTCGTTACAAGCTCGTCCCGGTGCCTTTTAATTTCTAAATGCTTCAAGGCCTCTCTCGTAAAAGGGGCGCTGAATGCGTTCCCTATTAGGCTCCGTCTTCAACTCATGTTCGCACATTAATGTTCATAATTTCGGCTTCTCTTTCCTTGGCGCTAGACCGCCCGTACTCAAAGATAGTCTAGAGTTACTTTTCCACGTCCTGGAGACACTGCGTTCGCTCCTTTCCCTGTTGCTGCCCTTACTCACCTGGTATGATGAAGCCTTTCTTCTATTTGCCCACAGACTGCCCACTGCCAAATCCGACAAAATGTTCCCCCGCGCCCAAGGCAGAGCAGGCCGTCCCGAAGATGGCGCCCTCCAAGGCGACATGCTCTTTCTTTCTGCGAGCCGTCCCCCATCGACGCATTGCCGGGGTTTTCGTAAGGGCTTATTCGGCTTCTCTTTCCCCCGGGGCTCCCCTATAAGGCCGGACGATCTGGTGGAACCTCAACTCGTCCGCCCAAAGACCTTGAGCCCAAGGAAGATTCATCGCCCTCAGAAGTAAGCGATATTTTCATACATATCCCTGCTTCTGGGGGAGGGAGCGATCACCTTTCTTTCACTCGCTGCTTACGCCCTCCGCCTCGAGCGACGCTTGCTCCATTGTCTTTTTGTCAGGATTCTGCTCGATCGCAAAACACCCTCGTCAGAGGAAAAACACAGCCCTCCTTAACTCCCCCCAGAAGTCGTGGTCTTTTTTGTGAGAAATTCATTCGTTCAGTCCCATCGCGCAGAAACCCCCCAACGCCTTCGGGTGAGAAGGCTTCTTGCGGCGTGGACTTTCCCTCTTGGTCGAACATTCTTCGCAGATGAACGATTGACTACCAGCACCCCTCCTTTTCCCTCGGATACTGTGCAGTAGATGATTGCCTTTCTGAAATTGATGAAGGTCTCCCCTGTTCACCTTGTCATGGAGTCCCTCCCCCAAGGAAGATGACGCCTTTACCCGCGCCTTATCGGCACGTTATTCCCTTCCTAATCCCGATTCATCGAAGCCCGATAGCAATCAGAGAAGTAGCCCCGAAAAGGATGGAATTGGGCATTTTTTCGATGAAGAACAAGACAATCTGTACCAAATCGGTCGCTCTTGACCCAGGCGGATGAGGCACTTTTCCATTAGGTATCAAGGTTGTTGATCTCCTTCCTAACACCTTCCCCCAGCATTAAGCAGCCGTTCTAATTACGAAGTGCAGGCGCTGCCCCTAAATGCGAGGGGTCGACAAGGAAAACATAATCATACTGCAATTCAATTGAGCCGCCATTTCTCGGCGCGGTGATGGGAGCGTCGTCGTATCGCGACGTCCGATTCCCTCCCAAAGCCCATTGTTTCTCGACCTGGCGCCAATGAATGCCGCCGAGAGAGCCCGTCAAGCTTTGTTTCATCACGAGGCCTACTCCGCCTTCCCGATGAAACTTCCTCGACCTGCGACGCTAGTTTGAACCAAAGTTTTCTATCCAAAGAAGACACGCATGTTGGCGCCGTTCCTTCGACCTTATGATTCCGAACGACATCCCCCTGCAGAATCAAGTTCTTTTTCGCAGACTTCCTCTTATAGACCTCGCACGTCAGATTTCTTCCAAAGAGACCCCCCCCCCCCCCCTTTTCATCTGCTTAAGGACGCGGTTGATTCATCCGAGACCTGCTAGTTCTTTCCCCCTGCTATTTGGTACGCTCTCCCCAAATCTTCAACTGCTCGATTGGCCTTCCCCGTATGCCGGCAGTCATCTTCACAGGCGTCTTCGGCGTTCCAGCTTTGGCGTTTCCGAGCTTGAAGATTTTTTTTGCAGGCCCCTTTGCCGCCTCCCTCTGACGCAGTGGGAAGATAGATCTTTCAAGCGGTTTACAGACCCCTTCCCCCTGTCCCCGTCTCTCCTTCGGTAGAGACTCCTTCATTAACTTAATCCGAACTGATAGTTTGTAGTATCTCCGTCCGACGTAAACGCCCTTCTGCGTCCCTTGTCCGCCACCTCGGTTAAACCCCCGGCGCGCAGCATCTTATAATATCTTTACCCTCATCCCGTGTTGTTGTTGAGATTCTGCTGCGTTCGATTTGGTACCCAGAGGTGGGCGTCATGGTCCTGCCGCGGTAGTGCCGTCGGCCCTCCGACACAGACTTATCGGGGTACGTGAATTCGGTAGTCTCGACCTATCCCCCCCCGAGCAGTGCGAAGTGGCCGAAAAAGTTCTCCCGATGCGGCGCAAAGCCGTTTTTTTTTTTCTGGAAGTCAAACGGGATCCTAAACAAAACCCGGCAATCTTCGAAGCCCAGTCTTCCGCCGAAGGCCTTTTTTTTCTTTGGCACTTGTCGATACGCTTACTCTCCCGGGCCATCAGATCTTTGATATCGGTGGAGATGTACCAAATCGCCGGTGATATCGTCCGCGCCGCTCGGATCAGAAAGAATTCTCAACGTCGCCCGCGGCTTTCAGGAACCTACGTGCTGCCTGGTCGATCCCCCTTTGGCCTTTGCTGCAGAACAAGGTACGAAATGAAAGATTCCCCGGTTCGTTCTTTCATCAAGAAGGTAGACGAGCGCCACCTGCATTTGCTGCTGGTGCCCTAGACTTTTGGGAACCCCACCTCTCTTTCGCCTTCGCTTTTCATTCGGACGCACGGAGTCACCGGAATTCTTCCCCAAAGAGTGACCGGTAGCGCGCGGACGGCCCTTTTTTCTTCGGAAGAGACCCCTTCTTCCCTTTGCATTTCATCTTCGGAGTTTGTCAGCGCGATCTCGCTGCCTCACCCTCGCGTGCCTTCCGACTCAGGGCCCGTTCCAGGGATTGCACTCTTAGTTCTTTTTCTGCCCCGCGTATGCGGGCATCCAGTACCTCCTCCCACTTCGTCCCTCTTACGGCGAGGACTGCTTTCTCGAGCTTTCGTTTCTGTGATGACGACAACACCCCTTTGCTCCCTCTTTCCCACTTTGCCCGAGAAGATTCAAGCTAGAGACTCGTGGGTGACCGCTTTTTCGTGTTCATTCTAGCTGCCACATGCCATTTTTTTTTTTCTTGGCTACCTGTTCTTTCAGGTTACGATTTGGAGGACCGCTGTCTTCTTTCTTACTCGGTTGAAGTCCTCCACTTGCCTTTGCGTGGTAACCGTGTCACGTCATGTGTTCGGGGGAACTCCTTTCTGCTCCATGATGAGGACATTTCAATTCCCTCCGTACATTTTATACGGCCTGTCTCCTTCCCCCTGTATAGGCCCTTTTTTTTTTAGGCTGATACGTTCATCGCGACGACCAGTAGGGTTCAAAATCACGCCGCCAAGGCTGCTCCCCCCCCTCGCCTGGGCGTTTTTCTATCGCTCTGAGATCCTGACGAAGTCCCTCTTCGCCCCCAGGACACCGTGGGTCGCGAAGGCTTGGGGTGATTCGATGAAGATTTTGCGATCTCTCAGATGAAGGCCAGCTGCTAACCATTTTTCTCCTTCGTCGCTCTATTATCGATGAAGCAGGCCCGCCGTTGCCTCAAGGGGTTCTGTCTTCCCTCCACCCCCTAAGCAGGCGCTGGGGAGGAAACCAAGATCGGACCTACTTCTTGGCTGGCTCTCTCCTTTCCCCTTGACTTTCTCTTTCTTTTGGCCCGGGACGATTTCTTGTTAAAAGATTCGTCCTTTTATTATAGGGAATTTTTCCGATGATCGCCGCGAATAAGCACTTGCCGGCCCCCAAGGCGTTAGAGTTGGTCCGGTCCCTCTCTCTTAATTGATTTTCCTGGTGGCCTTGCTTGTCTTGCGCCATCTTCCTCGGGCTTCTCTGTCCCGGCGCTGCCTTGGGCCGGTGGCCTTTTTTCGGACTTTGGCGGCGGGTGGTTCTCTTTGGTGAACAGCGACTTTCTCCTCGTCGCAGACAGGGTTGAGTTTTTCGAAACAAGGGAAGCACGAGTCCTCCTTCCTCTGGGGTGGTACCTCCAGGGACGGGTTAAGTACCCCGATCCTCTTTTCTGAATTCGTGGCTTCGCCCTGTCCGCAAAATGAAAAGTTCCCCTCTCACCTTATTTTCCGCTTCAATTTAGTGAAGGAAGTCCACCTTCACTCGCACGACTTCAGAGCCTCTCTTCATGCCTTGAGCATTTCTTCGTCGTACAGGGAATCCCCCTTTAGAACCTTTTTCATTTCTCGACCGTCAATTGAATGTCCCCTCCCCACAGCCAGAGAAACGATCGCGGCTCGCCATGCCATCGAAGATTACTCCCAATGCAGACCCTCTTCCCCTAACGTCTTCTGAACTCTCACGCGCGTGTCGGGCGATCTTGTATTGTTCCTCCTAACCTGAAGCGCTGGTTCTCTAGGGAACCTGGCGCTTACTGTGACAATGGAAGTTCCCACCATTCCCCTCCTCTCCCCCTTCCATCCCCCCTCCGGTGCTTTCTAGCCCTTTTCCTCGCCTTCCGTTTCCAGACCAGAATCGGCCGGCAGAGCGCGGGCCTGGTGACTCTCCTGTCCTCTGGATTTCTTTGATAGATTTTTCCCCCCCCCTGAGCTTTTTCCATCTCGGGAAGCTGAATACCTCTTCTTCCATCAGCCAGCGCTTTTCTCTGAAAACGAATTCTGATCTCGCTAGCTGCGCCCGTGAGCGAAATTGTTTTTTTCTTCTTCGCGTTCGTCTTCTCCTTTTTCTGAATTCCTCTCCCTCATTACGATCCGATAATCAGGCAAGACACCACCGCAGTGCAGATAGGGGTCCTATTCAGGATTTCTCCTGTGAAAGAGACTTTGGTCAAGCTCCTTCCTTGCGGATGCGAAGCTGCATCCACATCTTCTTCCCTCCCAACAACGGCCCCATCCAGGAATTTGTTGAGCCTCGCTGCCATATGCCTGACTTTCCTAAAGCAAGACCGCCCTCCTTCCTCCATCAAAATTTCTCTTACATTTCCGGAAGGAGCGGTTCGCGTGGGTTCCGGTTCCCCCCCTCTAACCGCCGATGGTCGTCTTAAAACATATACTTTAGGATCGGCATCCTTTCGGCCGCCCTTTTTCTGATAGCCGTTTCCTCAAGTCCGCCCGAGGGCTTTCCTCCACCGCACTGAAACACATCTCTTTAAGGGCCGTCCCATAAGCTGCCTACCGGACAAGTCCCACGTGCCCCCCATCCAAATAGGTCCCCCCCCCCATAGTCCCCACCAACACGTACCCCCTTCTCAAAGTACTTCCTTCTCCCCTTAGGTTTCGGTTGGCGGAAAACTCCAGCCCCCCTCGGAGCTTCCAGCACTTTTTCCCGCGTGACAATGACTCAATCCCTCCCCTCCGTAAAACCTCCCCCCTTTCCTCGGAAAATTTTTCCCCTTCATATTGAAGGTTGAGTTGGTAATAGTCTCCCCCCTCAGCTCAGATTTCTAGAGATTCCTTGAGAAGCCCCCTCTCTCTCCCGTAAGCATGCGTAAGATCGGACCGGTGGGCTTTGTCGAGCCTTAAAGCGTCCTCTCTTCCGAAGCCCTACATCCATTTATAGCCCCCTTCCCCCTTCTTCAAGAGAGATTTCCTTTCCATATAGGTCCTTCGTACCTCCCCCCTCTAGCGGGCTTTTTTTTTTGACCTTTCCGATCCCCCCGCGACACGCACAGGATCCTCAAATTCGTTCCGAACAAACCAACGAACCACGGTAACCTCCCGTGTTGTGTTGCTTTCTCTCTTTCCTTTTCTTTCGGAAACTCTCGTGCTCAGAGGTCGTTTTCTTCCGTTCAGCATTTTTGCGTACTTTTTCCTTTTTCCCCGATGGAAATAAATCTCTTCCTTGCGTTGAAACCGGGCGCTTTTTTCACGGTCTGCGGACTTCCCCCCTGTTTTTTCGTGTGTCTTCTCGAAAACCCTTCCGAACGCTGATTTCCGTGTCCTTTGCGGCGGCGCCGCGCTATCCTTGACTATATACCAAGGCGCTTTCGCCGGAACGCCTCTTTTCAAAAGTTCTTCCTTTTTCCCCTGATGCCGTTTTTTTTAGATGTTCTTATGAGTCTTCCTGTTGGGCCCGCTTGGATGTATCCTCCTCTTGTCTACGTTTCAGGACCCCTCCCCGGAAGCCCCCCCCTTAGTTTTTATGTTGACGGGATATTGGTGTCCCCGGCTGGAACCTTGGTACTTGTTCACGTCTTTTCTGATTCCTCTAGCGGCATTTTTGCGGCGGTCCCCATAGACCCCGCCGAGGCATACCTGGTAGCGACACAAATCCTCCCATATAGTCCATTTCATCAACCCCTTTTCTAGGACCCCTCGAGAACCCCTCCTGATTCAGATGCTGATGTACTCTTTTTTTTTTTTCCCCCCCCACGCTCGTATATGGCTCCTTTCCGCACCCTCCCCCTTGAGAAGGGTGATTATGAAGCCTCCATCTTAGGCTTTACAGATCTTTGGCTCCGCCTACATCCTTTGCTTCTGGTG
>Ga0179593_1551963_pt1 | contig 18261 bp, 18 predicted proteins | sample CZODoug2_1_08_16_FD_185931 | JGI IMG/M metagenome (GOLD analysis project Ga0179593, IMG submission 185931) | Vadose zone soil fungal communities from Angelo Coast Range Reserve, California, USA - CZODoug2_1_08_16fungal (PacBio error correction) | ecosystem: Environmental > Terrestrial > Soil >... | reverse complement strand
CGTGGTGGTGTCGCTTAGCCCTGCCGAAGGAGCAGTGCCCCGACCTCTTTCTTTTTTATGTCGGCATCGTGTCTCTGGCGTAGAGTCCTTATCCCTCTTCCTTTTTCTTTTTGAATTTCAACATTCCATTCCATCGTTTCTTCTTCAGCCGGCGGTCCGCGACAGGTTCGCTTCCATTTCCCTACCCTATCGATTCAAGTAAATGTAAAAGGGTTTATTATTGTTTTCCTTTCCTCGAGTCTTTCCGTCGTTGCACTTTTTCTCCTTGCCTTGCCTCCTTTCAACTTCAGGCTTTTTTTCCGTTCGGAGCTATCACAGTTGTACTATTCCCTGCAAAACCCTGGACCCCCGCTGGCCCCCCCTTCCCACCCAATCTGACGGACGCTTTTGTTGCCACTCTTTTTTCCCGTAATACTTTACCCCACTTGCGGCATCCCCCAAGAGGACGTTCTGCCCTTTCCGCCGGGACGGTTACATCATCTTTTGTCTCTTAAGATATCTCGAGTTCCCCACGCACGTTTCCCACAAGCCCTTCCTCTTTGTTTACAAACTAAGCTTTTGTATGGTTCTGAGAGAAGGAAGGTTGCGACCAATTCTTCAAATTACAGGTCTACCCAACAGACTCTTTCTTCCCCCCCCCTTCTCCATCTGTATACGCGGCGAAGCCATTCTTCTTTGTACCCCTCCAGTTCTAATTCTGTGAACGGAGGATGGCTTCCCTCTACCAGTTGTTAGTGTATCTCTATCGATCCCCCATGCCGATTCCCCTGTCTTTGACTGCTTTGGAGTTCCCTCCCCTTTTTTTGTGATGGCGGCCTGTCGGCCTCTTCCCCTCAGTTAATCCTGAGTCGACTTGCGTTTCTTGTGGAGGTCTTGCCCTTATTTCCTTTCTAGGTTTAGTAGCGTCCCCTCTGCCATCAGACGTTCCAACTGGTAAAGCCTTGTTCGTTGGTAAATTTTCCTTTTTTCATCCAGTTTCGCCATGTGGAATCTCCTGAGTGTATTACGACCACCTATTCTGTATTGATACCGCCCTGGCTCACTCTTTTTTTGTTTTCCCCTTGGTCTCACCTCTGTTCGGCCCTTTTGCTTTTCCAAAAAGCGGTCCGAGAGTTTGTTTTCTGACTGGTGGTTCCGTTTTCCCCCCTGCGAGCATAGATTTATCCTTGCCGTGGCCGACGAGCCGGGCTGGTAAGCTCTTTTCCTTGTACCTTTTTTTCCAGAGTGTCGCCGACGCTTCTTTCCTTCCCGTCCGTGAAAAGTCCTCCTTCGCCCCCACCTTTGACCACTGGACGCGGTAGATCTATTTCATCGAACGTGGCGCGGTGGTCTGCCGCATGTTCCTCGATGATAGTGAATGTTGTATCACCCCCACATCCTGGCGGTCGAGACGATTCTCGACTCCGTTTCCACGCCTGGCCACACATCCCTCCCCCCTTTCTCCCCCTTTAAACTTCTCCTTCTGGACCCTTCTGCATCCTGACAATCCCCCGCATCGACCCTCGAAGCCTTACGCGCATGCCCCTCATTCCCCGGCTCGGGCGGCCTCCTTGTACCCCCGTCCTTTCTTCCCTTTGCAAGAGATTTGCATCCTTCCCCTTTTCTCAATTTTGCCCCTTTGAACCCCCCGCGTGCATGGAGTGAAGACCGCACTTATTTCGGCCCGCTGGAAATTCTAACAAAACCACCGCCCTTGTATTTCCCCCTTGATGTGACCGACTTTCCCCCCTCCCCCCTGAATCTTAGATCTGCGGAACCACCCGCTTCTCAAGCGCGACACCCATTCCCCATGTGTGAGACCCCCAAATCACTACTCCTTTTTTCAAACCCATTTTTTTTAGCAGGCAAGACGAGGTCCGCATTACGCACACATTCCGGAGTTATACGACTTCTGCTATTTTTTAGTTCTTTTTCAGCCCCCTGTTCTCAGCCTATCGGCTTGATTTCTTCTCCTTGGGCTTCCCCATTCCTATATGGTCTCTTTTTGCGTTTCCTGTTTATTCGTGTACGCCTTCGGATCACGCCCCTCGCGCCCAATATTCCCCACCCCTCTTCTTCTTCCTTGGAAAAGGCCCCCCCCTTTTCCGCCCTCCGCCCGGGCCGAGTTCCTACTTCTCCTTAGCAGATTAGCTGATCGCGGATTTTTCCCACCGGGCCTGCTTACAGCGCCATTCTTTTTTTTATCTATCCCGCTTGCGTACGACACTACTGCAAAAGTTGGAGTTTCGTCGACCACGCTTCAGGGCCTTTCCCCCGGCAACCACCGCCCTTTTGTCAGTCTATTGGCCCCTCTATCTGTCAAGTTCCGTAGTGGCGGCCAGTCCTTTCTTTGTTACTACCCCCCCTCGGAGCCCCCCCATCCTTGGGAAGCTGCTGGAGGCTCCCCCTTCCGCCGCTTCTTCGGACATACACTTCGTATTGATTTTCGGTGCGCGTGTCCAAACTATGTTGCCGCCCCCCTCACCAATTATACACATGTTTTCTGACACGTAGACGAGCACCTCCTCCTTTCCTTCCTTTTTCCCCCAACATTGTGTTAAGCCAACTCAATCACCATTTGTCATTCCCTTCCCCTTTCCCTGGTGATTGATTGCTGTAACCCCTAAGCTTGAGAGAGAGCCAATCGATGAGCGTCTCCCTGGTCTTTCTCCCGACACGACAGAGCCGGGTAGTGGTGCTTTTTTTCAAGCTTTTTCGCTTCGAACCTGAATATCTTGTTGCCCGTTTGGACGAGTTTTTTTTTTCTTCCCTCTGGCTCTTCCTCAGGTGGCACCTATTTGCTCAGTTTCCTTCTCCTGTTGAGACTCTTCTTCTCCCCGCTTGGGGGTACCTTTTCCCCTCACATCCCCAGCAAAAGCCGCCCGCATGTTCTTTTCGTTTTCCCCTCTCTTCAGGTTTCGCGTGCGGAGTCAGCGCTCCTGCACTCGCGGTTGTTTTTTGATGATCTCCTCTCCACGTTTCTCGCTTCGATTGGCTCTCTCCCAACATGCTCCCAACATGGTGGTGACCAGCCAACTCAATCAACCATTGGTTTTTTGCTTTTATCCTCAATTGTTGATTTTCGTTGTCACCCCCTTCTTCCACTCCTTCTGGTGCTCGTATAATTTCGTCGGCTTGTAACGCATAACATGTTCCCTTTTGTTGGAGATCCTCTTGCCCCCCACCCCTTCTTTTAAGCCCTGTACGAAACCACTTCCCCCCATGAGTAGAGAATTATTTTTTACTCCCTTTAGAATATTTTCTGGAAATTCCGGCTTTGTTACCCTATGCTGACCCTCCCCCTTCTTAGGGCAATCTGTACTCCCTTTCGTACCCCCGCCCCAACCCTCGTTTCTGCAGATTGACAGTCTCCTTTTGTGTTTTTCCTCTTTGTTTTTTTGTTTTTTTCCCCTTTACCCTCTTTTTTCCCCCCCGGAACAATGCTTTTGCCCTTTTTCCCCCCGCCCACATGTTTAGATACGTATCTCCACCGAGTTCTTCCGCGGAGCCCCGTGGAGTATTTTCCTAGATTTTCGATTTTCGCGCATGCCCTGCGCTTTGGAGGGTTCTTTTCTCCCTCCCTCTTTTTTTTTCTTTTGCTTTTTATTCAGATAATTAGAAGACTTTCCAGTGCCTTCTTTTTGCATCGGTTAGGATAAGTTTTTCCGCACCCCAAGGCCTCTATGTAGTTGCGAATGGTGGTTATTTTGTCTTTTTTTTTTCTTTTAATTGCGCGTACCAACGAATCACCTCCGTCTCCCCCTTTTTCTCCCATGCTCGCTTGTTTGACGCCCCCCTTTCCCGCCCCCCATCACGCAGATCGGCTTTGCTGCTTCCTTTTATTCTCGCTGTTACGTCGCAGAAGCCGGGCTTTGATATTCCCCTTTGCGCCATTTCCCCTGTGATCCAATAGTTCGAATTTTTGCCCCAGTGCTAAGGTTCTGTCCTTCTTTTTTTCCTACCCACAAGAAAGGGATGGTTACTTTCTTTCTTTGTTAAGGTTTTGTCCCTCCCTCAGAGCCTTTTTGCGGACGGCTTTGTCTTTTTGAGCCTTAGGGCGGTCCCCTTATACCCCCCAACTCGTTTGTTTTGTTCTCTTCTCTTCCCCTCCCCTACCTGGATTTGCTATCTTCACTACCAGGCGTAATTAGTTTCCTGTCGTTTCGCTTCGCGAGGGGCGATTACATGTTCTTTTTTCTCAACTCTTTCAAAATGAGTCGGTTCGTTCTAGTTTTGTTCAATGCCTCTCTGCGTTTTTTTACGGTTGCGCTCTTGTTATCTATTTTTTTCGTTGAGCCGGCGGCATGCGCAAGCCGAAGCGTTTTTCCCCGGTCTTTTCCCCCAGTTTACCCCACGACCCCCCCTTTTGGGGACAAGTGTAGGCGGCGTCGCTTCTCCCCGAGCCTCTTTCTTGTTCTAGGTGGGAATTTCTACCAAAAATTTTTTCCCTTTACTTTCTTTTTTCAATTCACCCTCTCCCCGGCAGCCTGAAGGCCGCGCCCGGTTCGCTCTTACCCCTGACACCTCTACATTCCGACCCGAGTCAGTACTTAGGCTCCATAGGTATAATTAGACCCCCCTTCTCGGTCACTTTTACTAGGAAGAGACGCACTTTTTTCCCCGTCTGGCCCACCTCCGCTTCCCAGACCGGTTTTCGTTTCCCTTTTATTAGTTTCCCACATCTATCGACGCCTGCAACGTTCCCCCTCGATTTAAAGTCAGACCGCAACTCCTCTTAATTTGGTTGCCCCCCCTCGTTCCCCCTCGATGGTGACTTTCCCTAGTTCTTGTGGGGTTGCAGCAAGCGGACGGTCTTTCGGCCCTTTTTTCTTCCTTGTGTCAATAATGGTCTGATATACCGATTCCTCTTCCACGGACGGAATTGAGACCCTTTGGTTTTACCCCACCCAAACCAAGGTTTACGATTTTTTAGTAAGGTCTGATGCGAGCGGTGCAAGGTTCCTCACAGCATTTTTTCTGAAAACCCCCATTTCTTCTGTTTCCCCCGCCGGTCCCCTCCCCAAGATCTAGGATGACGCGTTCCCCCCCCATCACCGGCATGGGTCCTTTGTCTCAACCTTTTTAGCCTTCATGGTTTTCCCGGAGGCGTACACCCCATCTAATAATCAGTTGTTGTTTGTTGAGAGACCACGCAGTTCACACCATGCGTTTTCTTGCGTAAACTTAACCATGCGGTGATGTAGGTTAGTTCTCTTTCTACCTTTTAACATTGTGGCCTTTCAGTCCTCTTTTTTTTCCTTACAAGAATTTTTTTAATTGTTTTTATCTTCTTTTCTGGCAGTTTTATTCTCATCCAGACGTAAGACCCCTCAACGGTCCTCCCTTGGTAGTTTGTAACAAAACTGACTTGCTTTTTTTTTTTTTCGTCGTTGGAAAGTTTCCCAGAGCCCTTTGAGTTTCGAGCTACCCTGACCTCTAAAGAAATGGAAATAATCCCGTTTTTTTTGCTCAGGTTTTTCCAGAATAGTACGGCACAGCTTGATTGGTTTCCCCCTTTTCGGGTTTGAGGGGTCCTGACGGGACTTCCGGTTTTGTTTTCGAATGTAGATTGTTTCCTCTGCCTTTCCTCCTGAGCCGGTTTTAAGCGGAAAGTGGATTTCCCCTTTTCGTGCCGAGCGCGCCGAGTTTGGCCCCCCTTTCTGACACTCCTTCAACATTTCCTTCTCGCTCCCTGGAATCCCCTTTGAACATTACTGACCGCCTTTGATTCGCGTCCCAGTGTACACTTGCTAATCCCTTTGGCGCCCTTCGGATGCCCCGCCTCTTCACCCCTCCTGAGACTGTGATTGAATTGTTTAACTTTTTCCCCTGAAATCTTCTGATAGCGTCGAGAAGATTTCCCGTCCTTCCCACCCCTACCCTAAGGTTCTTTTCCCCCCCCCTTTTAACCTGACTCGGCAATGGCTCGTTGTTTTTTCTCCCCAATCCCCCCACGCCCCTGCACCTTCCTTCGTGACTTCGGTTCTTCAGACCCGCCTTCTGGACCCCTTCTTTTTTACCCGAAAAAACCGCTACTGATCCACAATTGATTACCTTCTCTAAAGGTCTGGCATCGCCATCGCGACGCTCCTCCAAGGCCTCCATTTAGGCCCCGTGAAGTTCCTCCCCAATACGTCTTTTTCCCTTTCCCCCCCTCTCTAACAAACAAACTGGTTGTCTGGCCTGGGTCCCCCCTTCGTGACCGATCCCTCCTGGTCCACCCCGGAAATCGCTCTGCGATTGACAAATTACATGCCCGATCGCAGGCTCGACGAACCCCATCATTTCTGTTTTTTCCTGACCCACAATCCCCCTACCGATCCCCTTTACAACTTTTTATATTGTCTCAGTGGCACGCTCCCACGTTGCATCCTCATTTGCTTTCTCGACTTCTGCCGCATACCCTTTTCACCTGCAAGCCCACGGTCTCAGCCTATCTTTGATTTGAACGTTTCCACTTTTGCGTCCCCGGCGGAGCCCTCCCTTCCCGTGTGATTCCCTTGTACGCGCCATGAAAACAGCCAGCTAAATCGCTTTCCCCTCCCACCTTCTCCCCCTATCGGATTCCCCTTGGCAACCCCTTCCCCACAATGCCCTACCGTCTGCCCCTCCCTATTCCGTATATGAACAAACAGCAGATCTCCTGATCCAATCCCAGCAGGTCCTGTGCCTCATGCTCGACGGGCTACCCGCCACCTTCTTTGAGTACCTACCTCTCCCAAACGTTTGATTCATATCTCTCCATCGTTTTTGCTTGTCAAGGCACTCCGTGGGGAAAATTTTTAGTTTCGTGTCATCTTCTGTGCGGCAGACCCTCGTGGGGCAGTTGTCCTTAATAACACCAGTTTTCTGGAGCGATTCCTGCTCAGTTTAAGCTCTGCGGGCTATATGGGAAAAACCCATTTTTTCTCACGGCCCGACACGTCGCATACATTCGCGATATTGTGTTTTGCCCTTTTTCCAAATCTTTGTTCCCCCTCCTCACATCTCCCACGTTTGTTCTCGTCCGGCTGAGGCCCCCAGCGAACCATCCGCGGGCTAGCCTTCAACATTTTTCCTCACAACACCTTTCGGCTGAGCAAGGCCGTAACCTTGGCTTTTTTTTTTTTTTTCACCCTCTCACGGATGAGTTTTCTTATAGCTCTTACAGGGTATGCTGTTTTCAACTCACCCCTGCGGGTTATTTCTGACGTGCACTCGTTTTTTTCCCCCCGCACTCCTTTAACCTTGGTTTGGTTTTCTGCGCGAAGGATGCGGCGGCTTCTTCTTGTGTCTTAACTCCAAAGCTGCTCAGAATCTCTATCTCCGTTTGTTTTATTCTGAGCCTCTTGGGGGCGTGTTTTTTGATCCTCTCCCTCCCTGGGAATTATTTTTTACCCCCCAAAAGATATTCAGGTTTTTCATTCTTCTGCATCTATGGTCGAGCCGAGGGAACTTCTCCAGGCATAACCCACCGCTCTCGATTGTGCTCTTATCCCCCTCCCTTGAGTAACATGGGTGCCCCGCCCCTACTCACCCTTTTTTTCTTCCAGTTGACGGCCTGGCTATTTTTTATGGGTGCTGAGCTCCCACTTTTTCTGAATAGCCCTCGGATTTCGTTTATTTTTTTCCGCCGCCGGGACCGAACATTTTCATTGTTTGAGATGTCTTTTGACAAAACATATTTTGTCCCCTCCTCCTTTCTTATCAATGAGTTAGCGTAATGTACTGAATCCCTGTGAGGTCATGGAACTTCCGCTCCACCCAAAAGCTTTGCCGGGAAATCGCTCCGCACAGTTTTTTTTTCCACACATTCATTCCTTTGCCGAACTTCCACCCGATTTTTGTTTTCGATTGAAAGATAGCCCCTGCCCCTCCTATTTCCCACCGGAACACCCTGGTGTTTTAACCTCCTCACGTGACGCCCATGTTTAGTATTCTATTTCCCCTCCAGAGTCTCTCCTTTCTCCCGGGGGCGTCAGCCCACTCCTCTTTTTGAGATCCCTGCGCCTTTGGATGGGTAGTCCCTCTCCTCCCCTGCATTAAGATCATAGGCTGCCACCCTTTTTTTTTTCTTTTCTACGACGGTAGGATCAGTGCCCCTTTTTTTATAGAGTGTTTTCTAATGTTGGTTTTTTGATGTTATTTCCGTCCAGATCCCACGATGGCCACCAAGGCAGGATTCTACCTTCTCGCCTTGGACGCCCAAAGTGGCCCCGCGCCTCTAGGATTCAGTGGATTTAGACAGTGCCCTTATCTTCCTTCGATTGTTTCCGTAATGACACGTGGCCCGCCACCCACAATATTAGCGAAATTTTTTCACCTCTCACCCGTTTTAGGAGTGATGTTTCCCCAACCCCATCCGTTTGCTGGTTTCCCCGCCTTCCCCTTCATTTCAGGTTTTGTTTTCAACCCCTCCCAGTCCCCGCGCCCCTTGCTTGAATTGTTGTTTAGCCATTGCTTTGATTTTTCATTTCCCATACCAGTCTTCCTGTTTTCTTTACTCAGTGCTAGCCTCGCAATGGCTGCGTTCACAGGCCGCAAAGGAGCTTGGGTTGTAGCTTTGGCGATGCCATGGCTTTTATGATTTCATAATCTCTTTGCAACGGATCTACTTTTCCTTTCTACTGGGTCTTTTCATAGCTTTTTTGAATCGGCGCTCGTGGAGATCGTTTTGTCGTGGTGTGTTGGCTTTCCCTGCGCTGCGAACGGACTCTTCCCCCTGCTGCCCCGTTTTTCAAATCACCGAACCGGCTTCTGGTTTTGCGCGGTATGTCTGGGAGTTCGAGCTTCTCTCCGAATTTCAGGATTGTTCCGATGGCTTTTTCTCCCCCATTCCTATTTACTTTTCTAGGTCATACCCCAGGACCTAATGTCCTTTCCAAGAGTTAAAAGTGTACACTTTCATTCGATTACCCTGTGTATCCCCCCCCTTTTTACCTAGTATCTTTCCCTTCCTTCTCCGTTTTTTTCATAGGAGCTCGCTCCCGCCCTTCCAAACTCTTTCATGCGCTGAGCGGCGCTATCCAGCCTTCTTTTCCCCTCTTTCTCCTGGGCAACACCTACCCTATTCGTCAGACCCTGCCCCCCCCATCTCGGACGCTTTGTTGAGAAAGATTCTTCGTTCCGTACCTATTCTGGACCTTTTTTCCGCGTCTTCGTTTTGGTAGGGCCCCTGCGTCTTCTTCGGCAATCAGATGGTCTGCCCCCTTCCTCGCTGATTTTCCCATGAAGAAGATTCTTTTCATTTGTTCAACTCCCCTCCCCTTATTTTTAGTACGGTTTTCCGGAAGGTGCGATAATATCTCTTTACCCCCACACTATTCGGTTCCAAAGCAAGTTTCTGCCCACGGATTAACTCTGGATGCACGCGGCGCCCCCTCCAACTCACCTGCATTTTATTATACCCCTTCAGGAGCCGCTTTTTTGATGTTTATTCATATCTTTCCTCCTACGTTGTTGTTGTTTTCCTTCTTCGTCCCATCCGCCCCCCGTTCACCCCATGGGTGAGCTCGTGTTTGAGACAACTGCCCCCCGTGATGTAGGAGGCTTCCTTGGCATCCAGAGTTAAGCCTTGCGTCGCGGCCTTCATCTTTTTAGAATTTGATAGTATCATTTCCCTCTATACAGATACGAAAATCCTTCCCTTGACTTGGCTTGGACAAAACTGCGTTTTTTCTGTTTCGTCCCGTGGCACATCCCCGTGTTTTTGAGAATCCCACGAGTGACCCCTGTTAGAACCCCATGGACACTAAGCCCCGTTGTTGGCTGGTTGGTGGGGTGTTCTCTCCGCACCCCAGGTGTTCACTCTCCGTGCAACCTCCCTTGCCTGGAAACAAAAGTCTCTTCGTTGTTGTTTGGGTCTGACGTGTCTGAGTGTTTTTTTCCCCTGGCTCGAGAGATGTTCTGTCCCGCTGGATCTCGCAGAACAGATACGGGTTCCCATCGGGGAAAGGTGCGTTACGTTGCCCTTTTCTTTTAGCCGCGAGGAGTGAACCTTTCCCAGACACCTCCTCCTCGGCCTTCCTGAGATAATGGAATCCCCCCCTTTTCAAGATGCGTCTCGCCAGCCCTGTATCATCGAACCGTGTGCTTCCCTTTTCTGCTTGGACCTATTATTCCCCTCTTTGTATGTGATTTTTTTTCTCCCCCCAAATTCTGACCCTCATTCTAGGTTCCCTCTTCTCGGACGTCCGAGACAGATTTTAGCCCACACCCCACTGTTCGGTGTTCAAACACCTGTTTTTGCCTGTTATCTGCTGCTTTTTTCACACCAAACGCCACAGGCCCCCCCTATCCGTCTTCGCGTTACGAAGCTGTTTGAACCCCTGCTGGGCACCCGAAAAACCTCCCCCCCCCGGAGATTTCGCCAGCACTTCCGTTTTACGTCCCGCCCTAATCTTCCCCCGACCCAAAGGCCCCCTCCTTTTCGTCAGGTAGTTCTGACTTGCCACCTCCTTCGAGGCTCTTTTTTGTGTTCCCCAACCCCCCCCCCCCCACGATTGTAGTTTGGGACAATTTACCCCCCCTATCCCTGGCCCCCCCCCCCAGACGTCCGCGGGAAAGATAGATTCTTTTTCCCCCCCCCCATGACAATTGAATGCGCTCGCCTACACAGAACTTCTTTTGGGTCTCTGACCCCCAACTACCTTCCCACTTTATGCCAAACACATTTTTCTGCCCCAATATGCAGCCCCGTTATTATTCCTGGTTTTTTTTCTCCTTTCCTGATCAGGCTGTTGAAGCGACAGTTCTCAATCTAGGATTGATTTTTCATTTTTTCCGGTTTTCCCCGGGAACTTGGGCCATGTCTTTTCTCAGGTCCTCTTTCCCCTACCGTCTTCTTTCCGCGGCAAGACCAGCCCTCATCGCCGACTCTACCCATCCCCCCCTTCCTTTCGGAAAAAGGTTTCTCCCATAAACCCCCCCCTTTCTGTCCCCTCCTTCCTAAGTATGGAATCCCCCCTTCCAGATCTCGCCCCTCCCTTCCCACATCCCCCTTTTGCTGCGCGACCGTTTTCTCCCCCGCCCCTTGCGCCGGTACGAACTTTCTGTTCTATAACAACCTGGGTTCGCGTGCTGGGCCCCCCCGCCGCCCGTCATTGTTCCGGTTGTCCCTCTCGTATTCCCTTTTTCCTCTATTTTCAGTCCTTGTTGTTTGAAGTTTGCCTTTTTTTTTCCTCCAAATTTTTTTCGTAGTCCCGGCAAGCCCTTTTTTATTTTTTTTTTCCCTGTTTGCCCAAAGCCGGCTTTTTCCGTGACGTCGGCATAATTCGCTCATCCTTTATTTTCATGGCTCTTGGGAGTCCAACTCTTGGGTTTTTTTCAATCTCCCCCCCCCGCCCAAATTTTACACATTCCCTTTTTTTTCCTTTTTCCCACACTCTTACCCGTCGCCACACCATGTTTTTTCTTGGTTGACAGCCAACAATCACCTGCCTCTTGCCCTGGAAATGTGGTTTGATCTGATTTTTTTTTTTTCTGCCCCCAGTTTCCTTAACGAGAGTAGCCCGTTCTCGATTACATGTTTATGCGCGCTTCCCCCTTCACCCCTTGCGCGGAGTGGGAATCCTTACCCCCCCCAGTCCTTTTTCCCCCGCCTCCTTTTTTGGACAGGTGGACCGCTTGTTCCAATTCTTTTTTTTTTCCATTGCTGAGCTCTAACTTCCCGGCCACCTGATGGAACTCAGCTCCCCCTGGTGTAGAGAGATTCTGAGCCAGCTTTTCGTTTTCCCGTTCCTTTCAGCTCACTTGGGAAAGCCCTTCCTTGTCAAACCTGTCACACAGCCCCAGACTTCTTTTTTTTGAGTACTCCCGCGGCTTGCACTTCTCCCCCTTGTCGCTTGATTTTTTTTGTTTTTTTTTTTCTTCCATCATTTCCCCCTTTTCTCCGCCCATCGTCTTCCTTGAGCAAAAAATGGGGTGTCCCTCTCAGTTCCACGCCCCTAATGGATTACGTCCGCGGGGTTGATGGGCGTTGTCTGTTCACCCATTGTTTTTCGACTATTTCCCCTCTTCTTTTTTTCTACGTCTCCCCCTCACTTACAGTGTATAAAATTTCCCTTGGTTCCGGCCCACATAGTTGCCCCGTAAGTCCGCCCCACCCCACCCTTCTTTCGTTAATTTTCTTTGCCTAAGAACGTGTTTTTTTCTTTGCCACCCGGCTTTTTTCCATCAGCCCCTTGGGCTAGTAAGCACAAGGGTTCCACCCTTGAATGGTGTTTGCCGCCCCTTCAACCCCCGAGTTTCCCTTTCCTCATTCTCTTTCCCACTCTGCCCTCCCCTACAATCAGTGATGGTTGCCTTTGCCTGCACTCTGTTTATCGATATCGAAACTCCACCTTTTTCTTCGTTTAGCCCCCGTGTAGTAGAGTCCCTTCGAGCATGGCGCGTTCCTAGGCTTTTTCTTTTTAGGCTCCTCTCTAACCGCCTCTCGATGATACTTTCTTTTTAAGACTCTGCCAGTGCGTAGGTCTGCTTGCTCGCACTTTTCCAAAAGGAATAGCTAGCTTTTTCGAATCCTATTTGCGTCCGCTTGCGCGGCTGTCATTCCTTTTTCTTCCACCGGTGCCTCAACCCCTCTTGCCTCCAAAGACGGATCGCATCCTGGAAGCCCCAAGTGCGGCAAACCGTTCCCCTCTCGGCGCACCCCCCCCGTGTTTTCGCCAGGCCCGTCGACTCTCTTTCCTCTTTACTTTCCTTTTGACGAATGATGTGTGCATGATACAATATTCCCCGCCCTTTTGAGAAACTGTCTTCGATTTGGGGAGGTCCTTCCCAAGTTTTCCTGCCGATCGCGCTTGCATGTCAGGTTTTGTCAATTCTCTATTTTCCTCCGACTCATTTTTTGGCCGATTGTACACTAACCGGATGCCCACTTTGCGATTTTCCAGAAGGGACTGAGACTAGAACTTCCGCTCCCTTCACTCAGGCACGAAAATGGCTTGACTTTGTTTTTCCCTTCTTTTATGACAGTTCGCTTTTCTTGAAAATGGATCCATCATTTTTCGTTTTGCGACTCCTTTTCCCTTCATACTCCTAGTTCTTTTTTTTCCAGGAAGGCGGTTTTTTCGTCGATCGCTTGTTTGGGAGTGGTTTGATTTTTGAAATGAGGATTCTCAAGCCAGTGCCGCGCTCGTTTTCCCCCTTTTTTTGACCCTCACCGGGATGTAGTTTGGCCCACCCGTCGAGAATTCTCGAAGATATCCTCCTTTTTTCCCCCCCCCCCCCATCATTTCACCCATTCAAGACAGGCTTTTTATTCATTTAAGCCCATGAAGGCCGCGCCACTTTCATGATACACCTTTTCCCCTGTAAAGCTCTAAACGAGCCTTCCCTTTTTTTTGTATCAATCCTGCTCGTATTCTTTATTCCCTCTAATGCGGACGCTTACCTCGTTTTTTCAAAGTTCACGGAACCCCCCTTACACTAGGAACCCTTCCTCGGCGCTACCCCTTGCCGCTGGAAACCCCCCTTCTTCTGACACACCCCGGAAAACACGTTTTTGATGGTCCTTTCCTCCCCCCCCGCAACTCCTCGGAAGCTTGCCCCTTTTCTTGGTGACTTCTATTCGGATTGGTCTCCCCCCTTGAAGGAGTTCTTCCATTATGACTGAAGTTACACCAGCCTTTTTGCTAACGCTAGATTTCTTACGCCGATTGCCATTCATTTTTTTCCACCCGACATTTTCCCGTCTCAGAAGCGGCCAAGGTGCTCCCATTCATTATTCGTCTCACGCTCCTTCTACATCCTGGAACTCTGATGCCGAGGGCGCCGCACCATCCCCCCCTCCTGGTTTTCCTTTTAACCCTCGGCCCTTCCCCCCCATTGGTTAAAGGAGGATTCAATCATATCTTTTACTAACTACATCCCCTTTTTTTGTTCGATCGATCTTGATCCCCCCCCTTGCACGTACACCCTTACGGAGGTGGAGACCCTACCCTTTGTCTGTAGCGGCGCCCGCTCACCAGAGTTAATCCGTTCTTCTTCGAAGGCCTTATACATCTCAGATTAGATGGAGTCCCCTTCCCTGCCCCCCGACTCCGAAAAAGAATGGTCCCCCCCTCATTTTGTCCTTGAACCTTTTCTTGCCTCTAGGGAGTCATGTGCTCTTTTTTTGAGAGAGTGTTTTTAGCCCTTTGATGGAAAAGTAGTCTAACCTGGCCACCCGGTCGCTTTTGCCAACGGGTCCCCTTTCAGTACATCCCCTGAGATGGACCTCTTCCCCCCCCCACTTCTTTTGTTTCTGGGTCTGACGTTCCACGTGTGTTCGTGTTGTGAATGCGACGCTGTGACGCGGCATCCTGTTTAGTTTTTTTTCCTTCTTTTTGTGCTGCCTCTTCCCTGTGCTCTGCCGCGTCGGCTTCGCTGCCGCGGAAGAACCCATGCCCGCTGAACAGCCGCGCCGGAATTCTCATTGGCCTCCCTTCCCTGGAATGTCCGATCTCTTTTTAATTCTAATAGAAAAGTGTCTTCACTCCCTGAGATTTTTTTCCCCCCCCTATGCCTGTCTTTCCTGTTTTTTCCCTCCATTCTGAACATCCTGAGATAGCGTCTGATTATTTTTTCTTCAGTTGAGTCCCTTCAACAAATACTCTTTTTTTTTCCCCCTTAATGCTTCGGCACTTGGCTTTCTCTATCCGGCACTCCCCACCACGCCCTCCCCCTTGCGCCTCCTTACTTTACTTTCGATTCTGTTCACCCACGTTTTCGTCCCTATTTTTTTTTCACACCCACCTTACTGATCCCGTGGCACCAGTTTATTCTCTCCCCCCCTTCCCCTTTTGCCTTCGCATTTCCGCGGTGAAACTCCCAGGCCCTCCTCAGTTTTCGGTCTGATACTTTGCAAAATACTTCGATTTGCTCGCCCTGATGGACCCCAAAAACCAACTTGTTATTTTTTTTCTCCTGGGGGAACCTTCGACCCCCTCAAGACTGGTCTCACCAATTTCCCCCGCTGTTTAAAGCCGCTCTGAGGATTGAACCCCTCTAAGCGGAAAACCCAGCACTTTTTTTATACCCAATCCTCCCCTAGCACTTTTCTTCCAAACCCCTTTGTTTCCCTTTGTTTCATCCAAGTTGTCCTCATGTCTTTCCTTGCGAATCCACGGGGGGCCTTAGGAGACCTCTGGCTAGCCCTTATCGGTTGTCCGTTTCGGCAACCTTTTCCCCCCCCAACTAGATATTGTCATCTCTTCTTGCTCCGCCGTTGATTCTTGTACGACCCCCCCCTGCCGAATCAAGACGATCCATTTTTTGACCCCCCCCTCCCACCCCCATCGCCAAACCTCCCGATTTCCTTTTGTTTCCCCCCCCCCCCCGGTTGACGATCACAACACTGATCCTAGCTTTCCCCTTTTCACTGGCTGTCTTCCTAAATGATCTGGACTTACGCAGATAGATAGCTTTTCGATCACCTCCCCCCGCGCAGGGCCTTCGTTTCCCTTTTTGCCATGCTTACTCCCCCCCTTTTTGATCCGCGTATTCACTTTCCCCTTTGTTTCGTTTTATCGAGCTAAAATTTCGTGGCCCCAGGTCACATTGCACAGCATTTCGGTTTCCCCGTCTTCCAGTCCAGTGTTGGTCTATCTCCTTTTCTTCCTGAAACTATTTTTTGTTGAATCGATTACATCCCCACCGGGGAGTACTTTGTCCAGACCCAGACCCTTTTTCTTGATAGGGTTATGGGGAAAAAGTTAGGACCCATGACCTCAATCGCCCTTTTCTGAGAATAATTTATTGGCCTTTTCTTCTGTGAGTGTCCAAACCCCTATGTTGGCCCCCTCACCCCAAACCCTTTTTGCAAATTTATAAACCTTAGGTTCCCTTCTTTTTGACCTGTTCCCCTCAGCACAGTCCTCGGGACTCTTCCTCCCCCCACGGTGACAGCCAAATCCCCCCCATTTCCCATTTTCCCGTCGTCCACTTGCCTGTACCTGGGGTGATTGAATTGGATCTCACTTGAGAGAGCCAATATACGAGCGTCTTTCTTTTTCCCTACAAAGAACAGAGCCGTATTTTCGAGGATCCATCCCTGACTATCTTTTGACCAGGTTGGGCTGCTAGTTTAGCCATGGAGCTGACTTCAAGGTTCTTGGCCCCCCCCCTCCCCCCTATGGATATAATCTCTCATATTGTACTACCAGTTTTTTTTTTGAGAAGATTAGCCCTTCTCCTCTTCTTTCCCTTTCCCCCTCTGAAGTGCATTTCGCGGCCTAGTAACCCCTCCCCCCCCCAAAAAGATATTCCTTTCTAGCCGCGTCATTGTACTTCCACGGCTTATGTCTGTGATGAGTTCCTCTCCAGCTAACCCTCATTTCAGATTGTCTCTTCCTTCTCCCCCATTTCCGGTAAACCCCCCTGTTCTTCTCAATCCCCTTTCCCTGGGCAGTTCGATTTGGCTCTCCCGCTTTCATGTGGGTCTAAAAAATTGTTTTTATGGTACCTAGACCATCGTATACTTACCTCAGACGGGACCTAACGTTTTACCCAATTGGCTGGTTCTTAGGCGATGACCCCACAGTTTGGGCCACTCGCACGTCCGCCCACCTTCATCACTTTTTTTTAATGCGTCCTCCTCCTTGCTGCGTTGTCTTTTTTCCCTTTTTTCAAAGAGCACGCAATGTGTTTTTCCCAACGTTGCCGTGTCATAGCTCAGCCCGGTGGTAGAACACCAAATAAGACTGGGTCCTCCTCCCCCCCCAAACATGTTTTGAGATTGCATATAGAGTTCCTTTCTGTCCCACGGAACCTCCCCCGGTCTTTTCCTTTTCCCTTAGCAACCGACGCCCATGTTTAGCTCCCCATCCCCCAATACTTTCCCAGAGTGATACGCGGAGCCGGTGCGTCTTACCTTTATCTTTTTAGGTCTCCTTCCCCCTGCCCGCTTGCGTGTCCTTTTTCTCGTATCCTTGATATCGATCTGTAGGTTATTTACTCTCCTTGTGGTAGGGGCGGTTAGGCAAGTCTTGGATTGATCGCCCCACTTTTCAAAAGTGTAATCGCTATTTGGGCGAATTTTGGACGGGCGTTGGAGAGGATGTTAATTCCCTTGCTCAACAGACCTCGCAATAAAGCGGACTCAAGTTTTGACGACCCCACCTTCCTGTGCAAAACCGTTCTCCCCTTCCCTTTTCTTGGCTTTCTCCGCCCTTCTCGATCGCAGCTCGACACTTTGATAAAACGGGCGCATCGGCCCATGATAACTTCCCTCCCTCCTTCCTGAACCGTGATACTTTTCGTAGTGGTCTTACACAGCACGTGCTGTGTTCTTTTTTCCTTTTTCCTGTGTTTTTTTTTCCCGCCTCTGAGATCCCCGTGGACGTTTTTTTTGTTGAGGACCTTTAGGGATCGTTACAGACCTTGCCCACAGCCTTTGTGTTAGAGATTCCACAGGGCAGAGCCCAGCCTGATGTCTTGATCTTACTCCCAGGCCTTTAACTGTTTTTTTTGTTTTTTTTTTTGATCGCCTTTCTTTCCCCCGTGAAGGGTTTTGTCTAAACTGGATACGTAAGTTTGCCCGTGACTGGTTCCAGTACCGCGCTTATTTCGTTCCCTCGGCGCTTGTCGATCGAGGTTGATTTTTTTACTGCGATGCCGTCCCCGCATCCAGTGCCGAAGGAGCTACCCTTTCCCACCTCCACTTTCTCTGTTGTGTTGGCTCCTCGAATCTTATCGACGATATCTCAGGATTGTTCCTGAAGTTTTTCTTTCCTTCACCCTCGAGCGAATATCCCCGCTGTCCCGCGCCGGCCCCCGTTATCGAGATACATTCACTTCCCCCCCTTCCGCCTTACAGTACTACCTTTTTTCTTCTCATGCAGGCGTTGTTTTTTGCAATTTTTCTCTCTATCCAACTCGGGGGTCAAGTATTCCCCCCCTTTTCTGCTTAACCTTTTCGTTAGGAGTATACAGCCTTTGCCCTCTATCGCCGGCAAAACACAGTTCACCTCCCTTCCCCAGACCCCCCCGCAACTCCCCCCCCTCGTTTTTCTTTCAAGGCCCCCTGCGCTTGTGCTATTTACCCACCTTGGCGGATCGGATCGTGGGGTGCCTGACGGTTAAATCCCTCGTTTGCTCTTCCCTCCCCCCCGCTCGTCCTTTCCCCAATGTTTTCCTTTTTTTCACTCCCAGTTTTTACCAACTCCCACTTTTCTTTCGAGCGGCACTTCCTCCTCTGACACAACTATCCCCGTTTCTTAATCTCCGGCCAACCGGCTTCCACTTGGACTTTTTTGGCCCCCATCAAGGCTCTTTTTCCACCTCCGGCGCCCTCCCCCCTTTTTTCCTGGAGGAGGGTACTAC
>Ga0179593_1607410_pt1 | contig 18262 bp, 15 predicted proteins | sample CZODoug2_1_08_16_FD_185931 | JGI IMG/M metagenome (GOLD analysis project Ga0179593, IMG submission 185931) | Vadose zone soil fungal communities from Angelo Coast Range Reserve, California, USA - CZODoug2_1_08_16fungal (PacBio error correction) | ecosystem: Environmental > Terrestrial > Soil >... | reverse complement strand
AGCGCGACTCCTCAACTCCCCCTTGAAGCCGTTTCCTCCGCCCCTGCACCCATCGGACATCTGATCCCGATTCTTCCCCCAATCGCGCATAGACTCATCTCCATTCCCACATCAACGCACTTCCTTCCACACTTTCTTCTTCTTCTTGGCGATTGCTGACCGCGTTCCCCGGCGTTTTTTCCCTTAAAACGTCCGGCCAAAGACCGTATTTCCATTTTTTTTGCGTCAAATCGGCCATTTTAAAGTGTAAACTGCTTTTTGGCCGCTGACTCCCCTCCCTAGTCTTTCTCGTAGGTCACGAAATGCGTTTGTGAAGTGGCTAGTTCTTTCACGGCGGTGTCGTCGCCGCCAAAACGGACCGCTTCTCAGCCTCCCCTCTCCTAGCGCATCGGCGCACTGCCGCCGAAGACGCGTTTTTTTCGAAGGCCTTTTTTTTCATTTCGTCGATTTCCGTGATTTGCCCCGTTTAGGTCGAAGACGTTGCATGGCTTGACCTGCGCCCGTATGTTCTCTTTTCAGCGTCCTCTTCCCTTGCGCGGGGCGCCACATACGGGTATGTCTTGGCCCTTCTCACCATTTCCTTTCCCTATGGGATGACCCCATCAGGTTTTCTTATTCTCTCTTGAGATCTTCTCCTTTTCCCTCCTCCGCAACCGTCTTGGCCTTTTTTTCCCTTTTTTTTCTAAACGCTGATCGCGCCTAGGTGCAATCTTGTTTTTGCTCTGGGTAATGTGCTCCTACGCGTTGCCTCCGCTGTTGCTTAGCGCCCATCTGCATGTCCCTGCAATAGTTAGGAGTCTTACTTCGTTTTTTTTTTCCTTTCACGTTTCTTACACTCTTGTCGCAATTCATTTCTAGCTGTATTGTGTGTCCGAGGTCTGTCGTTCTCCTAACGTTCTTGTTTCTCCGCTTTGCTTGTAGCGCAGACCCCGCGGTACTTTGTCCAGTTACGAGGCGTGCTCAGAGGCTGACACTCAAGATCCCAAGTTCGCGATTTCTTCTCACGTCCCCGCCCCATTACGAGATGTGTGACGAACCGTTCTCTTCACACAGTCCTTCCTTTTCGATGGAGTACATTAAGACCCAATCTTCCTTTTCATCCCTGAATCATGATGATTTCGCCTGTGGTAATCGACTCTTCCCCCCTATATGCTTAGATCGACGTACAGAGCGAATTTTTTTCCAACTCCCCGTTAGACCAAAAACTCTTCCTGATCTTTCCTCCGGCTAATCAATAAGGGTATTGTTTTCCTCTCTGGATCAACTTTTTTTAGCAGTGTTGGCCCGATTTGGTATTCCACAGTTTTTTTTATTTGCCCCCAAGAGAAGAGAACCCACAGCCTGAGTTCTTGACGCTCCTTTTTTTTCTCCTATGATACCCCCCATGTTTCCCAAACGCTGAGAAATTGTATCTCGCTTTTTATCTTTGTCATGAATTGCTTAAGTGGTGGAACATTCCTTTTCCCCCCAAAGTTTGACCCCCTTCCCTTGCCAATATATGGTATGACAACCAGATATGTGTCTTTCACCCCATCTCTTCCTAGTTGGCACCACTGAATTCTCCTTTTCTGCCAACCCACTAGTACTTCATCTACTTTTGAGGCTTCCTCTCCGTAACACTCCGCTCTTTGTTTGTTCTTACTTGAACTAACTTCCCCGACCTCATTCCTTCCTCCTATCTTTTGTCTTCCCACAGTTCCACGTGGAACCTCGATTTCCTTTTCCCCGTTCTTCAGACTTACGTCTGGCTGCAATAAATCGTTCGTTTTTGTACGCCCGGACAGTCTTTCCCTCCTTGGTTATCCGTTGGCTCTATACCCCACCGTTCTTCGCTGCACTCATCATTCTCCACGACAAACGGTTTCAACACGGCTGGAAACCGACCCAGTTCCCCCCGAAGTGGCCTCGAGTCAAGTCCATAGTTAACTCTCACCCTATCTCCCTTTTGAAGCAGCCTTGATTAGTTTTTCTTTCTTCGCGAACCTTAAGAAGAAAGTACCTCATGGCAATTCCACCCCCACTCCTTTTTCAGAAGGATTTTCCGTCCACCTCCTTTAAACAGATCTTCAAGTTCCACAGTTATTCAAACATGACTCGCAAAAATGACTCTTTTCTTTCCTCTTCATGTTGCTGTCAATTGCTTTTATTAAACCCTACTCTAAACACTGCTGTTATGGAGATTTCCCTCGTAAACGTTTTGTGAACGTCCTCTCGACATTGTGTCGATATGTCTCCCCCTCCCCATCTTACCGCTGCCACTATGCAAATATTTGTAGTTTTCAACCTAAGCCAGCGTGCATCATGTCCTTACCAAATCTCCCAGACCCATTCCCGACGTACAATTCTACTCCTTTGATATTTTTCTCCCCTCTCAAGAGGACTCCCCTCCTCCCCATTGGTATAATGAATGGTCCCTCTCTTCACCCTTTCACTCCGAAACCACCCTATTCCAAGTATTCCTTCCCCTCGATTACACACGACTTGCAGTGCCGTAGATTCTTTCTTTCCCTCCCTCTCCCCTCAGATTCTTCTCATCCTCGATTTAAGAGACGCGGTGCATCGCCCCATTCCCACTTTTCTATTTCCATCGTCAATCCCAAGACCCCCCCCCCCCTAGACTCCCTTTTTCGCTTAAATCAGCTTCCCTTGGTATCGGACTTCAGGCTATCAATCTTTTCTATAGATACTACTATGGCCTGAAGCGGTCGATACAGGCTTGGCCTCCGTGATTTTCTGCTTTTTCTTTTCGGCTCCTTGTTCGGCTTCCTCCTTTTGCCTTTCCGTTTTTTCTCCCGGCTCGAGAGCAACTTTCGGTCGGCTCAGTTTTAACTGTTCTCCAAAATCCCTAGATCCTAAACGGAAGTCGGATACCCCCAATCAGAATCTACTCCGTTCAACAGGTTGTCCTAGGATTGCCATCGCTGGGTTATCCACCAGGTTTTTTTTCCGTCTTTGTTGATTGGCTATCCTATCAAAGGGACGGGCCTTTGCCTCTTTCCTCTTTTGTGGAGGTGGTTTTCTCGCCTTTTGGCTTGACCTGTTAATTGCGGCTCCATATTGTGGAAACAGAGGGCATTTTTTCGTCCTTTTTTCCCGTTGTTTCGCAACATTTGAGAGAGATTCTTCAACCGGTCGTCTTTGCTTCAAATCCCCCTTCACACCTCCAAAGACCGCCCTGATGAGGTGAATGGTGAACGGTTCCCCCCCCCTCGCATTTCTCCACATATCGTCTTTTGGAGAGTCAACTGTTGTCTCTTTTCTGGAAGACCTCAACACCCCCCCCACACAAAAACACCCAACAAAACTATTCCCAAACCCCCCCCAACAACCCTAACACCACCCCCCCCCCCCCCAAAACCACAACCCCCAACCCCCCAAACCAAAAAAAACCCCCGTGTCCGTTCTATTTTTTGGATCTGCGACCTTGGACTTGCCTGTGAGCCTTTTTCACTACCTTCGTTTTCGACTTAAACACGAACCCACCTAAGTTACTTTTTTTAAGAGTTCACGTGCTGGACTTGTTTGCACCCGGTGGTCTTCCTTTCTTTCTTTTGTTTCCAGTCATGAAGCGCAGCCCATTTCTTTTTTATTCTATGAACAGTTACACGCCCTCCTGTGAGAGCTTTTAACCAACTCACTTCCGCGCTCTTATTTGTCCTTGAATCCCTTGCTGAGAAGCCCCCCCAAAAAGCATATACACCACTTTGGTTAAATTCACATCTTTTCTTGACTCTGAATCCACTAATGTCCAGGGGTCCCCACCCCCCTTCATCCCCGAATCGCCCCCCCTCTTAATTTAGATTGTCTAACACAAAGTTTTCTCTATTCCTCCTCACCTTTTATCTAGACGGTGAAGACGATTGCAGTTTTTTCACTTTCCCCCCTCCCACTTTTTCCAAAGAGGCTGAAGTAATAAAGGAATTGGTCACCCCCTTTCTCTCTTTAGGTTACTAACCAAACGGTTCGATCACTCGACACCATCTCAACTGCGAACAGACTACGTTCGCAAAGTTGTTCCCAATTTCTTCTCCATTGCCCAAACCAAAAAGGCGTTGCACTCCTCCTCGAACTTGCTGTAGCTTTAACTTCCACCCCCCCCTTCTACCTTGCGACTTTTTCCACAGGGCTTGGCTTTAGGAATGAGCCTTCCATCTGTCACTAATGAGCGCCGAAGCTTCATTTGGGCCCTTGTCCTCTTTGGATTTTTCTCTCTTAAGGCAACTATTTTCTTCCCCATTACGCGCACCAGGCGAAATCGAAATCATTATTTCCTGGCAGTTTTTCCTTGCGGTTCATGGACACCAGTGCGAAAGCCGACGTTTCTTGTTCTCACTTTCTCGTGCAGGTTATTTCGAACGTTGGCTCGCCGAACGTAAGGGACGCGGGCCGTTGTCTTACTTCTCCCAAAATGGCCAAAAGTTCCTTTGCCATTTTTTCTTCTGTGCACAGGGTACCCTTCTCAGCCCAACTAATTATTTTCCTCTTGTCGCAACGTCAATATAGCCCCAGATTTTTCTCCCCAATCCTAATGAAGACTGACGTACTGCCTCTCATATCTCGGTTTCCGTATTATACCTCGCACAACCCTGTGCCATCTGTTTTCTACCCTCTATTAATCCTATCTTTTAGACAAACGCTATAGCAACTACGATCCCACTTATGATGCCGATCGTGATGCTTGGTTTGCCAAATCCTTTCCCCTTGGCTCGGGGTAGGTCAGGCTGCGAATATGGCTTTATTTCTGTCTTTCTCACTCTTCCTTACTTCTTTGCGTCGACCTGTCCATCCCAGAAGAACACCCCCTCCGCATCAGTCACGCCCAGTTCGTCTAGATTTTGCTCCCCCTCCTCAACACTCTTTACGGCGTGCGACGATATTTCTTCTTCTGTCTTCCGACGTCTCCTTATTGGAGGAACGACACCTTTACGATCTACCCTCTTGCCGTAAAATACCAAGCTTTTACCCTCCAAACTAACTGATATTTCTTACCACGCTTTCCCAGTTCTGGCCGCGGAATACCTGACCTGCATGTCAGCATGATATTTTAGACCATCCCCTTTATATCATAGGGTCCGGCACGCTTCTTCCTCTACCCTTTTTTATGGAGCAATAGCCTACTATTCTTTGATATACGCCTGAAAATTGGGTCGTTAAATTGACTAGGAGCCTTTTCTGTTTTTAGTATATTTTCCGAGTGCTGTTGCCTTCGCACTCTTTCTATAGCAGGAGGGATTCTCAGGCAGAGTGAGAGTTTTGCATTACATATGCACAAAGGTCTTTTCTCGGAATACAGCTCCTGACTTCATAATTCTTCGCTTCTCCCCTTGATAATAATCTATATTTTAATCCCCCCGGTTTTTTTCGCACGTTCTTTGATCGACCTTTTTGCCCCGACATTTCTACACCTGCTTCAGCGCCTTCTGGATTGTCTCTATCCCTCCATTTTTCCTCTCCGAACCAGAGAGACGAAAAGCCTTTAAACTTCTCGGCTTTCCTTGAACTTCTCTCCGATCATGCTGACCCAGCCCTACGGCCCTAGTCTTTCAGGACCACGGAGAAATGCCTTCAGTAGACACGGATTGTTCGTTTTACCTTTCCTCCTCTTCGGGACGTTATCTTTCAGCTTTTGCCCGTTTCCATCAAGATTTTCTTTACTGTCCCAGACCATTTCACTGGCAAAGATCTTCCTCTTGACCTCAGTCTTTCCTCCCTAAGGACGTTTGCTACTGATTTTTATTCAACTACAGTAGGACGATTCATTGGGTGCTTCTAGCGAAACACTTCTCCATGACCTGGAAGTATATCCCATCTACATTTTCCTCAGGTGTGTCGAGGTTGTTCGTCGCTGACAGAAACCGTGTGCCGTTCTTCCTTAGTTGACGGTGATCAGGTGTCCTCCTACTACCCGCCATACTCTACTCCTTTTATTATAATTTCGCTTACCTTCTGCGCCACATTGTTGTCCCTTTTCCGCTTTCCGTTTCAACGCTATGGATGACTTTGCGTATTTCTTTTCCCCTTCCTGTCCACTCGATTTCTTCCAATTGGGCGATGGTCTCGGCCTGTGGCGACCTTGTCTTTCTCCAAATCTCCCCCCTCCTCGGGAAAATTCCTCATGTGCTGCTTGGGTCGTTCGCGATTTTCGCTTGCGGTCCTGCGCAGGATGCATGGATTTTATTACTTACCCCATTTTCTACCATATCCCTGTCCCACCTTAATTTAGAGACTCGCTAACCCCCCAACGTGCAGCCTTACCACGCGACCGGCGAACGTCAAAGCCTGCCCTCCCGCCCCCCGGTTTCTTTTTACACCAGGACGGAGGGCTGCGATAATGTACGCGCCCCATTATGTTAGTCCATCACTGCCCTCCAGATGCGCCCGTGTACCTCTGAGAATGGGAACTTTCGGTGTTTCTTTATCGATGGAGAGCATGGAACCCCGGAAGGCGTGCACCCCCCTCCCCTGCTTGGTACGGTCTCCCTGGCTATTCCATCAGGGACCTTCCTGGGTGAAGTTACCTTATGAAAACGCAGGGCTTTTTCTTTATCCTCCCCCCTGACGTCGATTTCCTTCTCTACAGTTCCAAAGTTAACAGCCGTGGTTGTCTTGCGCCGCTTTTTCCCCCTTTCGCTGTGTCAACATTTTCCCCAAACTTGCAACGTACTAACATTTTCTTTTTCTCTATTTTTTCAGTTGTACAATTGCATTGGTTCCACCCTGACCCAACCTTTTATTTTCAATAAGTGTGGATGTGACTTTTGACCTTTTTTGCCCGTACTTCTCGCTTTTTCCCAAACTCAGCCCCTCCCCCTTCCATCAGCACTCGGTTCTTGGAGGCTACCTTTTGATGTTTCAAGAGCTTCCACACCCTCCCCTTTCGGCTAATCCAGATAGATTCTTCTTTTTCCTTTGTCCATTTCAACTATTTCCTTGTTCCTTTTCCTGTGGGTCAGCCCAAGTGTGCCAACTCCTCTAAATTCTTTGTCGCCGACTCCATCTTCTTTTAATAAGTGCCTGTGAGGGTATCAGAATTTTCTTATCAATCAATCTTTTTACATGACTTCTACACACTCCACCCCCACTTTGACGCTCGTCTTTCCTCCATCCAGGGCAACTCTCCCACCGTCTGAGCCAGCTTGTTAACTTTAAACCCCCTCTCCTCTTACTTCATTAGGGGATTGTTATGTCTCGCCCCCCCCCTTGAAAATAGGACCCCACACTGCAAGTGTCACCCAACTCTCGCCTTCTTCATCCCCCCCGGCTTCTTCCTTGAAACGGATGTAGGACCGTCTATCCCTTCCCATGGTTCAAACACTTACACAAAATACTGTGTCAGCGGACGCGAATGGCTGTCCATCATCCTCCACAGCCCTTTATATCGTCGTTCCTTAAAATGACATGGTCGTCTTGAACAGTGACCCGACCGTTTTCATGGAATCTGCCCTCGACATTTTCCACCTCTTTTTTCCCAGTATACCTTCCCGTGAAATCTTGCAAAAAAATTTCTTATTTCTCAGGCCGCCATTTAAAGCCCTCGTCCCGAAGCAAACCCTGCCCACCGCAACGCACCCCGACTATTCCTTTTACGCTTCTTTTGAGCCTCCCTTCTCCGATTAAAGACCAGCAAAGTTTTTACATTCTTTCGCATCTCTTGGAGACTCCTCCAACAATTTTTCCCTCCGTATTTAACGGGACCCGGTAAAAGTATTGCAGTTACGTATCGCTCTTCCTCGCGTCCTCTCCCTCCTACTATGCAAATCTTTTTTTTTTTTTTTTTTTTTTGTGAATTTTGGTCCATTCCCCTGAACGCAGGCCCATGGACCTTCCCACTCAACCATCCCTGAACAGTTACAACACCGGAAATGGTGACGGTAAAGGCCGTCCCGGTATCCCTACGGCAGGGCCAATCTTGCTCTTCTGAGATTGAGAAACCCCCCTCCTCGACGATCCCCCGCGTCTTCCCCACTTGCTGTTGTCCTGTGCCCTTATGGTAGATCCTCCCTCTTCCGGTTTATGGGCTTCTTTTAGTTGAGCAAGCCCGGAGGATTTGCCATTTTTGGCCCTGACCTCCTTTGGGATCTTGTCATCTAGTTAAAATGGAAGTCTTCCGTTTACCTTCGTGCCCACTCTTTTGGCGTCATTGATACTATCGCTGGGTGGCCTTGGCTGGATTGGCTCTCTGTTCTCTTTGGCTGTGCGCTCCCTATAAGGGCTTTCTTCCTCCCGTTTCTGTTGGTGGGGGCATGCTGGGTGAGTTCTGTGTTCTTGCTTCTGTACCTGCCTGCTCGAATCGCTTCATCCGTTGACAACAGGTTTTTATGTCGAAGTTTCCACTGTTATTGCGACTATGTCGAGAGGTCCCAGGTCCTTTTTTTCAAGGGTGTTCATTTCAAATCTCCCTACAGCACCAACGCATATAAAATTTCTCGGGGACGGGACTTGACTTCCGCTGGAGGCTATATTTCGTCATTGCTTTCCCGATTTTATCTGTTCCTGTGGACAAGAGACAGCATCCTTGGGATTCCGTCCCTTTTTCAAAATCCCTTCTACTTGAGCACTTTATAATGTAGTACTATTCTTTTCTTTTATTCCCTTCTTACGAGTTTCGATCAGCCGTCCTTTTTTGAGTTTTCCCTCTGACTTTTCTCTGCTTCTTTTCTTCTTGGTCCAGCCGTGTTTTAATCGGTCCTTTTTTTATAGATTCTCCTTCAAACGAAGAAGTGTTGCGGTTCTTTTCGCCCATTACTCCCTCACCTCAGGCCTCTCTCTTTTAACAGTCGTGCGACAAACTCCCCTCCCCTCACTTTTTATGTCGGGACACATCACTACCCATTTCACCCAATCCCTTACTTTTTCACGTGGACATAGTGCAATTCACCCGTCATCCATATCCTACATCGTAATTTTTTGGGACTGTAGTTCAGGCTTAACCCTTCTTATAGGCCGCTCCTCCATCTTATTTTCTTTACAGGCCATTGGACAGTGGCGAAGTGTCAACTTAACACATGCACCGGTGGATTTTCTTCAACGATGGGGTTCGCAGCAAGTCAAATAAAGTAGCGCACCCCCTAGTTCCCATTGACCCAAGTCACCCATGGCTTTTTCCCGGTTCTTATTCTCTTTTTTGACCTGAGAAAAAGAACCTCCTTTCTTTGTCCACTGGCCCGGCATTCTCATCTTTCAACTGCTTTTTAACCCGGATTGCCTGCTGTAGCGATTCACCCGCACCTTGATTTTTCCCTACGCAGATGCGATAGGTCTTTCCGGATGATCCTTCCCTTTCGTTAAACCATACGAATGCCATCTCTGAATATCGTTCAGTTCATTTGTGCACTTTTCGACCTTGACTGTTCTATCTCTGGCAACATCGAGATCGGCTGAAAACCCCTTTGGTCTCAACATTCGAACGGAGAGGGACACGGGCTGTGTTCGTTTTCATTCGCGCGGCTGACGACGGAACTGGTTGTTTTAGCGGCTTTTTGGATTGAACTTCGCAGTGAGCTGATTGTCCGAATTAAATGTTTAGTCCTGTTTTCCTCTCGTAAAAACTTCTGCCCCCCCGTTATGGGTTGAGCCTTGTTCCTCCCCTGGGGAAACGACCGCTCCTTTTAACTTGAGTTTTGGCCCCGCCAGCGGTAAATTTAGACTTTCATGTGACCCGTAGCGACCTCTCCTTTCAATTGTCTAGTGGTTGAGGACATAGATCCAACTTACTTTCGCCCCCACCCCTTTCGGGACCCCAATCTTAGCATACCTCTCCTACCCACGGACATTCACTTCCATACCATTCTATTCAGCTTGTGATGCCATGGCGGCGTTCCCCGTTACCACCTTCTCATCCAGTCTATCTCTTTTATGATCCTTTCCCATGGGCTGCTCACTGGTCGGTGGATAGTCAGGACAACGTCGATCGGTACTTTGATCGCCCCCCAAACTTCCGGTCCAAAGAAACAGTCTGTAGTTCTTTGTCTGTCGCGACAACACCGTCCGGGCATTCTCATTATACAGCGAGCCAAGTCTCATTTTTTTCAAGAACCCTCCGGCTAATACTCTCAAATGCGCCAATTAATAGTCTTGATGATAAGACCCCCCCACCCCCCCCCACCCCACACCCCCAACCCAAAAAACCCCACCCCCCCCCCCCCCCCCCCCCCCCACCCCCCCACCCCCCAACCCCCACCATTCGACACTTCTTCCCGAATCTAAGGAAAGAACGATTTTGCCCGCCTACATATTTTCGCGGCCGGTACATAATGTGGCACGCGGGATTCCTGCCTCCTGGCCGCCCCAGCGGGGCACCTCCTCCCTAACAATCTCTTGGTGCAAAGTTACTTACGAGTGATTTTCTCCGTTTTGGCACTCCGTCTGTGCTTTTTTAAAGGCCTGGTCCGGCCCTTCGCCTATTGCGTTGGCTGGCTCCTGAGGACAGTCGCGTCCAATGGCTATGAAAATACTTACGCGACCCATCCCTCCGCGTTGAAATGCCCTTTCTGAGGACGCTCCCTTTACTCTCTATTTCCTAGGTTTTTGATTTTTGCTTATAGACGAGTGAACTCATTTTCCCACCTCCTCATCGCTCTTTGATTTGGGATTCGCCTCCGAGTTCATGCTATCCGAATCTCCGAAAGCCCGAGCGATCTGCCCGTTTTTGCGCCCTCGGACCGGATCTTTGCAGCCGCCGCATCGACGTCACTCCTACAGGGGACTTTCCCATGCTTTCCTAATGCGATAAAACTTTTTGAGTGCGAGCCAGCCCCGCGCGGTCTCTTCGGAAGTACCCGCCCTCATGACACATGCCAAATAGTGCTGCTGAGCGCGCCCCCAATTATCCTGGAATTTGGGTCAGAACTTTTGTCGCCCGAATGGCGACCGGGAATTCGTCCATAACTGTCTTTGGCATTTGGCACGATAAAGTTTTTAAGCTTTCGAGGTAACGATTTTCCGATGAGAAATAAGCGAATACGTTCGTAGTTCACAGCGAGAGAGAATGCTTTCTGATATGACGCTGAATATTTGTCCATTTTTCTGAGAGCCGATGTGTTTTTGCGGTGGGCGTGATGCAGGTCATGTCGTAAGCCTTTCCTTGACCTTAAGACTCGCTGCTACGCATCTAATCAGGAAGGATCCCGCTCGTATGTATTTTTCAATATTGTATCAACTTTGGCGCGCCGCTGTCGCCCTTTTATTGATCCCCATGGGATTTTTTTCCGTCCCCCTTTCTCTAGATGAGCTCCGAAGATTTTCCCTTACCCCGCACCTTTGCCTGTTGGCTTTTATCATTTGTCAACCCCTAAAGACGACTCCTGGAACTCTTCAGGGTGCAGTTATTCTTTCGTTTCTCTTGAAAGTGTCGCCACAAGCGTTCACTCCTATCTGGATCTACTCCCCCCTTAGGAAACCCCTGCACCCGGATCCCTGTGGCACGCATTCGAACTCGCTGCCTAGTACCTCCTTAAGTTTTTGCAAAAGGCGTAACTTTCTCACCCCCAAATTGGATCGGTGACTGCAGACACAAGGACCTGTGCTGACGACGGTCTGCCTGCTCTTCACAGATGACTTCTACAGCCTTTCCTTATTAGATTCCTTTTTCCCCACACGATTGAAGGGCAATTTTCATACTTCTCCTGTTCCGATAGTAGAACTAGCGCATTCTACGCGCGCTCCCTCATAATGTCCCCCCCCCCCGAACTTCGGATCCTCCAGTTCAGAGCTTCCTTTTCTTTATCATGGGTTTCTGGTTACCCTTGACGGATACAATTGCATTATAGCAGAATTGCTCATTAGTTGGACCTGTCGCATCCATTCGTTTTTCTTTCCAGCACGGAAGATATGGTACAGCCTTCCCCTGTACCCCGCCGCGCCCTTTTTGGGTTGGAAGTGAGTCTTGCCACAGTCCCCAAAACTGCAGAAACGTCTCCCTTCTTTTGCGCAATGTCTGATTTCCCGGACCTGCAAAAGTCCTGCCCTTGTTAGGGGGAACACGAAAGCACTTGTTCTTCAAATCTTTAACATTTCGAGCGGTGATCGCTTGCTCGTGCCACTCCGCCACCCACTTCACGTCTCATAGCTCGCGGCTTCCTTCAGACTAGTTATTTTTTGGCCTTAACTTCCAGAAGAGCACATCGGCATCTCGTTAGGCGGGTGCTGCGACTTGGTTTGGGAACATTCTGGAAGGTCCAGGGTCCTCTCATCTTTGTCCCAAGAGGATTCAGACACAAAAGTTTAAAGGAATCTACTGTTTTTTGTCGTCCGTGACTTTTCTTTTCAAGAGCCCCTCTGATATTTTGTGTATTAAGACTATACCATTTTATTCACTTATTACATATATCCACACCACACCTCGTCCGCTTCACGCTGGAAAACGCCCATTTAAAGGGAACCTCCACCCGTCTCTAGGCAACCGGTCCCCCTCTTTTTCACCCCACAGCTCGGCTTCTCATCAACCGTGACCTTTCAGAACACACTCCGCCAGGAAATCCCTTCTACCTTCAACAGTCTTTGTCGCATCTTTCCGTGACAAGACCGTCCGCCCCTTATGCACCGTGTTTTCATTTTCTCCTTTATCCCGCACCACCCATGACCTTCCCCCCACTGACGTCGAGTATACTCCTCGTAATGTTCCTTCCACCTCCGCACTCTTATATATCTTGTATTAACCTTTTTCACTCACCCGTGGCCTTCCCGTTCGTGACTTCCTTTCGACATCTCCAGAACTCCATTTCTCTAGATTAGCCCGATGGCCCTCTTTTTTTCAACAAATATCTTCTTCCCGGGTCTTCACCCATGTCCCTCTTCTCATCCCCGCCAACCCAAGCCCTGCCACGCCCCAACGATATTTCCCCCTTGCTTCGCCCCCACAGAGAAAACTTGAGACGAATCACGGACCCCCTCCCCGTGGTATGCACACCCATGGCTTGGAATCTGGTTTAGATCCTCCTTTGCTATTCCCGCCCAATACTCCAGACCCCCCCGGTTTCAAAAGCCCAGTTTTCTTCATCATAGATTCAGGCCCTTGCAATTCCTCTATACAGCTCAGGACTCGGCTGCCAGGATTTTAAGCAGGCCCTTTTCTCTCTCCCAGGTCCCAAATCCTCAAGCAATTTTTCCCCGCGTAAAGCGTCTGCTGCCTTTGTTATCTACGACTAATACCTTCTTGTTGTTTTTGATAGCTATCCAGTAAATATTGGCCCATGTGTCCTATTACCCCTTTTCCTTGTGCGTTCCCACTTTCATTTTGTTGGATTCGGCTTTTTCTTTTCGTGCCTGCGGTAGTTATCTGCGGCGTTCGGAAGCAATCTCCTTCTGACTCTTACCTTCAGGTTCGAGGAGAAAACTCTACCCCTCCCCCTGTCCGTTTTCCCTTTTCATCTTGAGTTTCCCCCCGTCCCTTTGGCTATCCTCCTTTCAGGATGTTTTCCCCGCTGGGTTATCCCCTTCATGGATTACCCTCTTTTTCTTCTTTTCCTGTCTCCTATGGCTCCCCTTTTCGGCCCAAGCACGGGAATTCGGCTGTTGGCGGTTTGTCTTTTTCACTTGGTGCGGTTGACTTCACGCTTTCCTTGGAATTCCCTGTTGAACCAGGCGTCCCTCTGTTGGTAGATTATTCTACCTGCGTCTGCTCCCCCCCCCTTTAATGTAACTATGTCTCGAGGCCTATATGGAAACGTTTCCCCTGGGGTTGCCCCCTTCTCTGGGAAGCAAGTCCTACCCACGCAATCCCTTTCTGAATTTGTTTTTTTCCTTTTAAAAGTTGCCCTAGCGATCCGCTGGGAATACTACGTCCCTTTTTGCTCATGTTAGTTCACGTGGAAGGCGACCTTTCCCACATCGCTTGCCGGGATTTCTGCCTGACCCTGAAGTCTTTACTTTGCCTGGACTTGAGTCAATGTACAAGAAAGTCTTCTTTTTTTTCACCTAATACGAATACTTTCCCATCAGCTCTTTGTAAGATCACGCCGCTGGAATTGGTTTCGGAGCGGTGGTGATTTTGGGAACTGTTTTAGTCACCCCTTGTTGAAGCCAGTAACTTTTGCTTCTTATTTCCCTGACAGTGCATCCTGAGTCGTTCTAGACACCTTTCTCACCCAATTCCCCTCTCGAGTTTCTGGACGACGCAGAGAAATTCCCGTTCACGAACGCCATTTCTGCAACCCACTTGTTTAGCCCCCCTTTTTTTTCTGCTTGTCACCCAGCCACTATCCCCGTTGTCCCCCGAGTCGCTTCCTCGAATCCGGAATTTAAGTCGGCCTCTCTTTACCTTTATCCGCGGACCCTCCCATAGGAGAGGCCGCCCTCGCTCCATGATTGCTCCTCTAGCTCAGTGTTCGTGGGAACCAGGCAGAATCTGTTCGTCTCCCCTCGTTTTTTTAGCAAACGTTCTGGACGCATCCCATATTTCCCCCTTTTCAAAACGGGGGAAATTCTTTGCTTTTTTTTACCTTCTGCCCTTGCAAGGTACAGACTTTTGAGTGACGTTTCGTTGGGGGTAACCACTCCCATGAACGCAACAGGGGCGTTCCTTTTCAACCACTTGTCGTCCTTGATGTAGGACGACCACCCACTCTTCTTTTAGGCATGCCACAGTCTTCTCTCTTACTTCTTCCACCGTCGAAATTTACCACAACCTGCTTATTGCATTGATTTTCGACCGATTTTTACTCGCTTCATATAGTTTGGCCCCTTTAGTACTTCGGCTACCCTTCGGTCTCCTTCGGAAACCAGCTCAAGAGAGGCTCCCTTAGCTTTTTTTTAGTGCAGCCCTCCTGAAATAGGATGAAGATATCGGTCTTCGCTTGCATTCTTCGTTAGTCTTGACCGATGCAGCGTCCGGTCCGTACCTTGTAGCGTTTCGTCATTCTCGTCTTTCCTTTTTCTTTGGCGCGCCTAGAACTGAAATCTTCCCCTTTCTGGCCTTGATCTATTCTTTCCGATCGTGATCTACATGCTGTTACAGTGCTTCCCCCCCCCTCACCCCCCCCCCCCCCCCCACCCCCCCCCCTTTCGTGGTGAGCGTCGCTGGGGCCATCATGACCCATAACATACGATGCTATTTCCTTTTTCTCCCAAGACCCCCACGGTCAGGAAACGACACCGCTCCCCCTCCTCAGTTCCTCTTTTCAGCGTCGCATTTTCGGATTTATCCATAGATTCCCCTTCGCCCATGCACCTGAGTCCGGGTGCTTTTTCCCACTCCTATTACAATAGACACGGACGGCCCAATCTTCCCTCATATCCACGTGTCTCGCCAAGGGATCACCAATAAACTGTGGAGCCCTCTTGCCCCTCGTTTCTTCTCCTTTAGATCTCGAGTATTTTGTTGAGAGTCTAACGGGCAGGCCCGTTTCTCTACCTGCCGAAAGACCTCCCCAGTTCCCCCCCCGAACCCATTTTTCTTTTTCTTTCCCAAACCTGCGACTGGAAGCATTTATTCTCTTGGAGCGTCCGTCGTTGCCTCCGGCCGCTCCCCCGTTTCAGCTCGACACGCTAAAACAGTCCCCTGTAAAGTGAATGCCCCCAACCCTCCTCCCCTCCCTCTTTTTTCTTCCGTTCCCGTTCTTTCGTCCCTCCGCCCTTCGTGTGCCATTCCTTTTCCGCCATCCTTTCTCAGCCACTTATTTTATATTTCTGATGGGCGGCATTTTTCCTCCAGGGACACAATCGCCACGAACTTGCTACGCATTTACTCCCGGAAAGTGTCTCCGGTTTTTACTTCCTTGACGCGTCGTGCCGTCTATTTTTTTCCTTGAATTTTCTTTCATAGGTTCTTTTTCTAATCGCAGTTGATACTTTTTTTCGGAGGTCTAGCCTGCGCCGTGCACTCATAACGTCTTCATCCAATCAGAAGGCAGATGTATTTTCATCAGGGCGAGGGTGCACTCCATCGTATCTCTATCCGCCCTAGATACGCGTATAGACGCGTTCCATCGACACTTCCCGCCTTGATTCCGAGACTCTTCATGACAATGCCGCTCGACAGCCCTCCCTCCGGCGATTCAGGCTTGCCGGCTTCGTCACCCTTGACATCACGTTGCAGCCCCAGTTCCTGGGGTCCCCCCAGTACATGAATTCCCCCAACCTGATCACTACCGTTCCCCCACACCTGCGAGAATAGTCGTATTGCTTCCATCCTTAGTTCTTGTGACTCCTGTCGTGCGACAAATCCTCAGGGCCACCACAGGGCCCTTCTCCCCCTTCCCCTAGAACAAGGGCGATTGGCGGCGTGGTTTTTTTTTGTTGTTTTTTGTTGTGTCATCCTTCGTACTCCATGAAGAAAGGGGCCGTCACTATCCGCCTTGGTCGAGGTCACTCTTAAACGATTCACATGTGCTTTGACTTTGCATTGCTTAAAGTATTTCTGTTGCCCGACAGTCTAATTCACGTTTGCGATCTCGCTCAGAGAATGAGAACTAGTAGGGCTCTCCGTCATCCGTTCTTTTCATTCCTCTTCTGAATTCTTTTTGGGAGGAGGACGTTGGTTGATTGTACTTATTGTAGTGGTCGTTTGCTCTAATCAATTCTTGATAGTCCCATGCTCTACATCTAACCGCGTTGGTGCTCAAGATTCTCCCCCACCTGTCTTTTTTTGATAAGCCTTTTTGGTGCAGTTTTTTTCAATCCCCCCGAGTGGTGTTCCAGCGTTTCTGTATTGTGCCTTCCTTTGTCTCTCGCTGCGCTCATCTTCCGATCCCCACCTTTCTTTTGTTTTTGACGAAAGGATTGACTATGTCCTCCTCCACCCCTTTATCCGTAATGTAGCCTTTGCTCACTTTTTTTCTCATTTCGAGTGATATTGATCTCACACTGGTCAACCCCCTCTTATGTTATTGTCCCCCAGGCGGAAATCTTCCCCCTTAGTTGGGACATTCATTAGATACTCCTGCCATATCCCAACTCCCTTTAAAAGCTAAGTTTTCCGACCTTCCTTCACTTCCCTGAGGACGATCGGGTGGCCACTCCCCCAAGGTCTTCTTTCATTCGTGTGTTCCATGACGAGCTGCCTGACCAGAGATACTTTTTTTCTCTTCGATTTCTCCTCGAGAAAAGCATGTGGAGATCTGCTGATGGACGTACTTCTCGATTTCCCGGAGCCCAGTCCCCCCCCTAATGCTCGCTTCTGTCCGAAGTTCGATCCCCCCTTCCAGGTTTTATCTGGACTTTTTCTTTGAAAGCACTTCTAGCATCTGTGCCTTTACCTCAACTACCCTAAGCTTGGGGTTTTCTCTAATTCCTCCGCCACCTTGTTTTTTTAACGCGCTGGTTTCCCCACCCCTAGCTTTCCAATTGTTCCCCCACTTGTCGAAACGCCTTCCAAGCTTGGGACCCCTGCCCCCAAAGTTTGTTCATTCACCCCCCCCCGCCCTATTTTTTTGGCTCCGCCGCGCTGCTGTGCTTGAGCGGTACGTCTTTTTCTCTGATGTGGTACACTTCAACACTCGCCATCAATTCTTTTTCCACCTTTTCCCTCTCCTGCGATCTGGAGTTTTGCTTTTCCCCCCTTTTTGCTTTTTCCGACTGGAACGAACTTCCCCCCTCTCTTACTCCGGGATTCGCTCGGGTGTGCACTATTTGATCCAAGTTTTTCCACCTTTTGCACTTTCAGGAAGAACCCCCTCTTGCTCCCAATGGTGAAGAATCTCCAAATTCGTTCTTTAGTCCATTCTTTTTTAATCTAAGACGATACGCTGTAAGGATTTTGGCTCATTGTATCCATGATTATCCCTTCTTGCTCTTGCCCATAAAAAAATCCGACCTCCACTCCGGCCCAGAAGGGCCCGAACTTCTACAGCGCCTCGATACCCCACAAGCCAGCTTTTTTCCTCACCCCCTTTTATCAAGGGTTTAGTTACTTTTAAGTAGAGAACCCCACACTCCTTTTTGACATGACCTCCTCACCCAGGCACTTCCAAATCCGGTACTTCTTCAGTCCTACAGAACTTTCTTTTCTTTTGCAATCTTATAGCAGTCTTCCCCTTCGTCCCCTTTATTTATTATCTCAGCGGATTCGCTAATTTCTTCCTTCCTTCACTCAGGCCCAGGGGGGTTGGTTCTCCCTTTTAATTAATAAAATGACTCTTTTTTCAATGACTACTTTTTTTCCCCGCGGATTCTTTGGAAATCCGTCCGACACTGTACATCCAACCTCAACCTTTTCGGAATCTCTGACGCCCCCAATCTCCCCAGTCCTTTAAGGTCAAGTTCGCGTGCACACGATTTTCCCCGCGCTGCCAACAATCCTGCCCACCGCCCTCCACCCGAAGATTCC
>Ga0179593_1558911_pt1 | contig 18262 bp, 19 predicted proteins | sample CZODoug2_1_08_16_FD_185931 | JGI IMG/M metagenome (GOLD analysis project Ga0179593, IMG submission 185931) | Vadose zone soil fungal communities from Angelo Coast Range Reserve, California, USA - CZODoug2_1_08_16fungal (PacBio error correction) | ecosystem: Environmental > Terrestrial > Soil >... | reverse complement strand
TCGGTTACCCCTATTTATTTTTTTTTTTTCCCCCCTTTGATGCCAAACATCACCTCTTGGACTTGCTTTACCTTTACTCTCCCCCCCCTGTCCCGGTTTTTGAGACTCGGTCCTCTTCTTTTTCGTCTTTTGTGTTTCCCTTTCAAGCTGATGACGTTGTTTTGGGCTCGTGGACAATTCTGCAAACCCCAAGGGCTTTTGTGTAAAGAGGATCGCACAATTCCAGTTTAGGATCTCGGGGCTGAACTTTGAACTTTCGTGTCTTTTTCCAGGGTTATTTGGTAAGATTTCCCCTTAGCTTTCTTGCATTTTTGATTCCGGTGTCTTCTCCGGGCCCATGCGGCCTTTTTTGACCACTGCAGACCCCCCCCCTCACGCCCAAGGTTCATTCCTGTTCCTTTTGGGGACAAAACTCCCCAGCCCTCTGCGTGCCCCACACACTGTTTGCCTTCCTCAACTCTGGAACAAAGTCACCATTCCGACCCACTACTTGTATCTATTATCTGCCTTCTTCGTGATAGTTTGATTGGGACCCACCATGTGTTGTCGATGAACCACTTTTCCTCCCCCAAAATTGTTGTCCTTCAGTTAGCGGGATCTTCGGCGTTTCGCTTTCCATCAAACCTCCTCAGTTTTCCCCTCTCTTTTAAATTCGCGTTTTTTCCGCATCGTGCGGCCGTGTGATTTCCCCATTTGAATGTTTGTCTTCCCTTCCGACTTTCTTCCACCCCGTTGTTTAACGAACCAAAGCACTTTTTGTCTCTCCCATTCTAGACCCAGTTGTAATCAGCACTTACAGAAGTTTGTGTTTCTCTTTGTTTTTTCCCTTCCCCCCCGGTTCTTCAGCGGCGCTTTCTTGGTCCGGCTTTGGCCCTTTCCTCTTTCGGGTGCGGCCAGTTTTTTGTGGTCAATCCGTTTCTTTCGACAGCCAGAGCGCGTAAACCTTTCCATTTTTAAGGGCCGTCCTTTGACCCCCTAGTGATCTGGGCTTCCTTATGCAAAACCGCGTTCCTGAAAATTTGTTGTTTGTCTGACACTCACTCCAAAGGTCATCCTTCAGCCCCCACCTTTTTTCGTTGAACAGACCCCCTACCGTTCGTCCAGACTTTACCCTTTCCCAATTTTCAGTTCGACCAGTTCCCTGAATTTTTTCCTACCCACCGTTCCCCTTTTGTTTTCTTCCTTTTCGGGTCGCCGAGGGCAGTACGTTACGTCCAATTTTCGATACTGATATCTCCCCCCATTTTTCCCTCGACCTGAGTCCCCATATCAGGAGTGGCCCTGCTCGGTCTCTCTTTCGTGTTTTCCCCAACTTTCCTCCCCCCCCACAGCGCTGCCCCAGTCTTTCTCCAGTTCCAAAAAGCTATCGTCTTTTCTGGGTACACTCCCGGTCTAGCCAAACCACACCCTGGCGCTCTGGTTACTTCCGTCGTTGCCCGACAGTTTCCTTCGTTGCTAGCTCTGCTTTTCAGGGTGTTGTCCCGGCAGCTTGTCATCCGACCCTGCCACTCACTTGTTTTACCGTTTTTGGCCCCTTTTTTGCGATTGATGCGGCCATGGTTGTTCAACCCCCCCCCCCCTTTCCCGAAAGCCCGCCACCCGTTTGTTCCGACAGAGGTATTCTTCCCCTCAGCCTTCCGCTTGGTGTCGGGAGATCTCTTCCCCCCCCTGCCAGCCCCCACCGTGCTTTTGTCGGGCCTTGGAGCGCCCGGTTCCCTTGTCCTTTGGGACGACATTTGAAAGTAATCCTTCCCGGTTTTATGATCTTCGGGAGGCCCCCTAATGATCTATTAAAATACCCGGAACTTTTTTACCCCCGCATTTTGAGTGATTTTAGTTGAGGTCCGTTCACCGGTGGGATTTTGCAAACGTTTTCCGGTTGCGAGCCTTAGATTTTCTGGTTGCTTGTATTGTGGGAGCTCAGGATTCCTCGTCAAACCGGTCTTGCCCTTTTCCCAGTACTTCGCTTAGGCGATCCCTTTTTTTTCCCTGACAAGTTTTTTTTTTCCTTTTAGGTGGTACGGCCCCCTGCGACCCCCAACCCGGCCGTTTTTTCCCTATCCGCCACCAGCTTGCACGCCCCCGAAGAAAGTTCTGAAGATTTTCCCATCCGCTGCCTTGACCTGAACACTTCCACCGTTCATTCTTCGCTTTTTTGTTTTCACGGTTTCCTTCGCTACTTCATGTCCTTTTTTTAACCCCCTTTTTCAACGATTCAGGTTTCCTATCCGGGCCCCTTTCAGTACGCCCCCCCCCCTTCTCGTTACCCCCCTTCCCCCCAGGCTTGATTTTTTTTAGTTCCGCTACCGTCCTCCACTAACATTTCTTTCATGAGTCGCCTTGTCTCCCTTTTCTTTCTTTATGCCGCTCTCTCTCCCTTTTCTTTTTTTTGTGGAGAGGTCTTCGTTCGAAAAATCAGATCCCCCCCCCCCTGAATGATTTCTCACTCCGGGTCGCGACTCAAGTCCCTTAAAACAGTCCTTCGGCCAGCTTCGCGGTTGATCCCTTCGGCCCCCTTTTTGTTGAACCCTTCAGGGCCGGCTCCGTCTTAGTCCCCCCCTCCTTTTTTGGTCCTAGTTACGTTTAGAGGATTTTCTCCGCCATGGTCACTTTGGGGCAGGCCCCTCGACTGAACGCCGATGGTTCCATGTATCCATGCTGGCGATCTTAATCTTCGCACAATCTTTCCTTCTGTGGGAATTCGTTGCTTTTTCCTGGCGTACCCTATACTTTGATCCGGCCTGATCGCATGACGCTCCCCCCCGAATTTCCGCAGGTTCCGAGTTCCCCATCACCTCTCCCCCCATCCGCCCAATCTTCGTGGTCCTGGAATACACCAACCCCTTGTGCGCTCCCACCTTCCTTTTGGTTTCGATCTCATTTTTATTTCCACTCCCGTGCTGGCCCCTTGATGTTTCGGTGGATTCTTCGTCCCCTTGAAGACCCCGCGGTTGATTCCCCACCCGTAGGTTTTTCCTGTTTAGGTAGCGTTCCATGTGTTCCTTTCCCTCTGTTTTCTTCTTATTTCCCTTGTGGTCTTTCCGGGCTGTTTGAACCCTTTCTCGCCCGCTGTTGCGACGCGCATTCGTGGCTATGTTCCCTTGTTTTGCTTTTCGCATTTTTCCGGCTCTTTTTTGTTCTGCGTGACGGCACTCACCCTGCTTCAGGCGCCACCCCTCTCCTGTTTTCTGTGGTGAAACTTTTTGCCGGTTTCTCTTTACCCAAATTGTGCCCCCCCCCCCCCCCCCGCCGGCCGAGGCGTTCAGAAGCTCTCTACCTTGTTTTTCTCGTGGGTTTGTTCTCCACCTCCCCCCAAGAGCGGTTTTTAGTACGCGACTTCTAGACAACGGATATCCTCTGCCTTCCTCCCGTTCTTTTGTATTAGCTGTGGTTTTTCTCTTTTTATTTAGAAGTTTTTTCCAATGACCGCCCCTCCTCCCCCCCTCTGAATGCCCCTCTCTCCGTCTTTGATTTCGTTGACCTCTATCAGTCTCTATGCCCCTGCTCCCCTTTTCTCTCGGGGCCCTCCCCCTCCCTTTGATCCAAACCACCCCCCCCCGTTTTCCTTCTCGCGTTTGGCCCTGGACGGTCCTTCCACTCAATGTTTTTTGTTTTTTTTTTCCCGCAGGCTATATTCTGGACCACGCGTGGGCTGACGTGCACCTTTCCCCCCTTTTTATTGGTCTTGGAACCCCCCCAAAAGGAGTTTGGCCGCTTTGAGCCCCCTCCCAAAACTTCTCCCATGGCCTTCAGGTGCCTTCCTATTGTTCCTCATTCCCCCTTTACTTTTCCCCCTTTAAAGATTTTCAAAAGGTGCGTCTCTGACCACGAGTTTTTTGAATTGCTGTGGACACATGACGATTCCCCCCCACAACTTCTGTTTTTTCCACTCATATCCCCTACCCCTCCTCCTCCTTCTCCATCTCCCCCTTTCCCGCTCTTTTTCCTCCCATCCTAACGCCTATCCATACCCTCCACTCGTCCCAGCCACCCCATCCCCACCGCCCCCACCCCCACCTCTTTCTCTTCCCTTCTCTCCTCCCCCCCACCCATCCCTACCTCTTTCTCTTCTTCCTCCCCACCGGCCACACGCCCTCCCTCCACCCTCCCCTCCCCTCTCCCCCCCTCCCTTCAACCCTCCTCCCCCCCCCCCGCCATCTCTTCCCCGCCTTCCTCCAAGACGCTCCCTCCTTCCCCCCCCCCTTACATCCCCGACCGTCTTCGCCTATCTTCCCACGTCTCCCCCCAATCGTTCCTTCCTCCCGCCTTCCCTCATCCCCCTCCTCCATCTCTCTCCTCCTCCCCCCCCCATCTCCCTTCTCCATGCTCTCCCTCTTCACATCCCCTTCCCCCCTACCCCCGCCCCTTCTCCTCCACCCCTATTCTTGTCCCTCTTACTCCCCCATTTAGCTTCCCTTTCCCCCATCACTTTCCCCCCCCCCCCTTCCCCCACCTTCCGTATCTGTCATTCAACTTTTCACACCTTCTTCTACCATCCCCTCCCTGCCTTGACCCACTCCCCTTCCCCTCCCCCAACCCCCCATCCTCCGACCACATCAGTCCCTCCTGTTGTTGTTTTTGTTTTTTTTTTTGTTGTTTTTTTTTGTGCGACTTGCTGGCCTTCTCGGAGGCACCGTCTGTAAACCTCCCCCCATTCCACTTTTGGAATCACATCACTCTCGATTGCGAACGACCTACAAATCTTCATTTGAGCACAAACAAATTTCCCGTTTCTTTGATTGCTTTCTGCGTTACAAGCGTTTTGCCGCTCTTTGACAAGTCCCTGGGGTTTTTATTTTTTCCCCCGACCCAACCCTGGCCTTTGTCCCCCGCTATCCAACTCGCCTCCTAGCCAGTTTCAAGTTTTCAAGGTTTTTTTTTCTTTTGGACCTTTTGGGTTGTTGGACGGAGATACCATTTTGTCGGACCGCATTTCGTGGTTCAACTCCGAAGCCACTTCCATCTTCCCCCCTTGTTCTTTCTGATTCTTTTTTTCGTTTTCCACCCCCGATTTGCCCGCCTCCCCTTGAGCTTCACGTCAGCTAAGGTTTCCCCTTTGTGCCCCAAATACCCTTACTGAAGGAATACCATCTGCCCCTCCACGAAAGTCCGGTTTTCTCTCTCTTCACCACTTTAGAATGGTTCCTTCCTCATGACCCCAATTTGTCAAAACGTAAATTCACTTTTTCCCCCTTTGGGTTCACCCCACGTCAGTACAAACCCCACAGCGGAGGCATACGTTCTTCCGACGATTCCAACCCCTTCCAATGATTTGCCAACCCTCGGCGTACTAAAGGCAAGCGGATTTCCTTCCTCGATTTTAACATTTCCCTTTCCCCCCCTCCTTTTTTTGAGATCGTTTGTTTCCCCTGACTTCTGACCCCTTACTTTCTCTGCTTACCTGATTCCTCCCATTTCCCCCCCCTCTTGATTTTTGTGTGAGTCGCATCGTCGGCCCTTCTGCCTCGGTTTTTGTTTTTTGTCTCTCTGTACCTTTTTGTTGACACCTTGTGCTTCGGCCCCATCGTCAACATTTAAAAATCTGTTTTTTCCACGAGGGTAAGGACTCCCATTTGTTATCCGGAAGCGTCTGGTTTTTTTTTTTCCCTTTTTAGTTTCACATCTTCCTTTCCCTTTTCAACATTAGTGTTCTTGGTTTCCAACCCCCACCCATTTTTGCTGCGTATACATGTACCGGTTACTTTTTCTTTTCAATCGTTGTCTTACGACCCAATTGGGAACGCCGCCCCCCCCTCCGACCCCGTCCTTTTTCCCTCTCTTTGAGTTCCCTTGGGGGACCTCAAGCCCCCGCGCTTCCCTTTTTCCCCCAAACCCCCCACTGTTTTGCACCTTCCCCCTTTACCCCCAAATCAAAATTCCCGGCCCCCCCCTCTTTTTTTTTCCTGGACCGGCGTTGATAGCTTGTCTGACCCACATAATTGCCCTTGCCGCTTTTGCCCCCCCCAACTACCCCCAAATCTTTTCGTCAGGCCTGGTCTTTTCCTTCCGTTTGCCTTTCAATGAAAAAACCCATTCCGCAGTTTTTTTGCTTCATTCAGATTTTCTCCGTTCGCACCTCTCTTCGTGTGATTCCTTTTTTTTTATTTTTGTTTTGTGACTTTTCGGTCAAGAGTTCACACCCCCAGGTCCATTTTTGTGACCCTTCCCCCTTAGCCCACCCCCCTCTGGTCGAAGTTTTTCGCTACCTTGTAAACGCCCGCGTATCAATTCCACGGATCGTTTGGCCATCTTTCCCCCTTTTAATGGCCCCCACTTTGACTCTTTCTTTTTTTGTTGGTTTTTTGTCATACAAGTATGGCATTCGGGGTTTGCCCCAGCCCATCTCCCTTATATTCTACTAAACCTCCACTTTTCCCTTTTTGGCCAGTTTCCTCCTCATTTTTTCAAGTTCCTTTGATGTCATCCCTGACCCGGATTAACACGAAATGGCTTCTTTTTTTGGTTGATCACCCCCACATCCCCCCACCTTTGTTTTAGGGGCTCCTTCGCCGCTTTCGTTTGGCCCCCAAGACCTCTCTTGGGCGGGGGTTTAAGAAAGACGCATTTGACTTTTTTTGCCTAAGGCGCTTTTACGTTTTTTCCCCTGACCGCCTGGGGTTTCCCCCAGTAGTTTAGAGTTGACCTGCCCCCTCTCAGTATATACTTACCCAGTACCTTTTTTTTCCCCTTTAATTGAGAACATCGCCAATAGCCACCTTATTTGTCTTTTTTTCATCTCCATTTTTTCTTCCCCTTTGCCTTCGTAAATGCCTGACCCACTTCTAGTCTACCCAGCCCTGAACCGCGGCTGCCCTCCTCCACAGCTTACCCCCTCTTTGTCTGTTTGACCCCCGCGTCGGGCCTTCGACCCCTATGCACTTTTCGTTGGTATCCCAAAACCCCCCGCCCGCTGTCGATCGTCCCTTGCGTGGGAACCTTTCGTGGTTGTTTTCCCTGCTTTTCGTTTGTCCAACTCCGACCCCAGCAGGGTTCCCAAGGTTTGCTTACCTGGGGGATCTTGACCTGGGTGTCTCACCCCGCCCCCCCTCCCCCCCCTCCTCCCACACCCGAACACCTTCCACAAGACCACCCCCCTCCCCCACTTCACCCCCTCTGCCTCCCCCCTTCCGCTTTTCCACCCTCCTCTCGCCCCCCGTGTTCTCTCCCCTCCCCTTTTTTTGCCTCCTTCCCCCTCTGCCACCCTCCTTGTCGCTCGCCCCTTCCCCCCCCCCCCCCCCCCTTTTGGCGTTCCCCTTTTCACCCCCAGTCGGAGGCTTGACCTCAGGCAGGTAGACAACTTGATCTGGGTTTTTCGTATCCTGCCCTTGTCCCCGCCCGTCTCTCTTTTGTCGGAGAAGGACCTTTCAAGGGTGAAGTGCCCATTTCCGTTGATTCACTTGGGAACAGCCCTAAGAAATTAAAAACTTACCGGGTGTATCGCTTCCGGTTTCTACACATGAAACCCCTTCCCCCTGACCCTTTATGTGGCTTGATTTCATGCCATAGGCCTTTCCCTACGTCAGGGAGTAAAGTTTTCCTTTTTTCGGCCGAAACGGGTTATGCAAGTGTTCTGGAGTTTTATGTTTCTCTATTGTGGGAAGGCGTTTTAGGCTCAGAGCCCCCCGAAAGTTCGAAAGTTATTTTTTTTAGGACGAAAGCAGGTCACGAGCCTATGGAGGGGTAACCATCACCCAACCCTTCCAACGCCCCTAAGGGGCCCCTTTTAGTGGACAGTAAGATCCCCGTATCCCCTTGAGCCAGGACTTGTCCCACTTTCATGAAAAATTCCGGGTAGATTTGTGTGTTCTCCCCCCACGCTTTGCCCCATGGCTACCCTTATGTTTGCTCTTCTCTTTCAACTTTTCCTTGCTCCCCCCCTTTCCTTTTTCCTATACCCCCGGTTTTTTGGCTGTAGGAATTCTCTAAGTTTACCCGTCCCGAGATTTCTTTGCCTCTCCTCTTCTTACTACCCCTCATGTTTGAACCGCCGTTCTTCATTCTTTGCCCCGAACCCTCTCCTCCCGTTTTTTTTGTTGTTGAGAGATTGTTCGTCTCCCTTGATTCAAACGTTTCCCTGATACTGCCCCCTTCCGGTGGGAGCGACTCATTGTTTTCAAATTTTTTTTTCCTTAGTCCCAGCCGTTAGCCCCTGGCCATCCTTCGCGGCGTACCTTCTTTTTTTTTGGCCGCACGCCGGCCGTGTAGTTTTTTGATTTTTTTTTCCTCCGCGTTGAATCGGCGTCCTCTTCCTCGCATTTTTAGTGTCAAAAATCTCACTAAGTGCCCCGCTTTTTCGTGGTCCCTTTTTCCCTCGGCTTCTGGCGTATCATTCGTTTCGTCCCCCCCCTGGTTCCGTTTTTTAGCTTTTAAAATTTTATTGGCTTCCGGGGCCCCGGAATTTTTCAGCTCTGGGTTCGACTACGTCTTCCGGTTCCTTCGGCTCGTCCTCACACCGCCATTCCCCTACCGCCCTGTGTGTGTTGTGCGACTGGCTCGGCAGCCATTTTTTCTCTTCCTCACCGGACCTTCGGTTCTTCCCTCCCCCCCTTCCCCGTGCGGTGGCCCGTTCCCTCCTTGTTTGAGATTTAATAGTTCCGCTCAGTTCCCCCCTTTAACGGGGAATTTCGTCTTCCCTTTTACCCCCCCCTTTTCGTCTGCTTCTCTCCCTGGCTCCCCGCATCCCAACACAAGTCCCTTTTTGGGAATGGCTTGTCACTTCCCCCCCCCCCCGTTCTTTCGAACGGATTACCTCAGCTTACTTTTCATTTCTCCTCGGCCCATACCCCGACCCTTTCGGCGAGGTTTTTTCTTTTTTCCGCCCCCTTCCTTCGCATCCCCCCCCCCATGGGCAGCCACGGGCTCCTTCCCTGTGCCCAATTGCATCAAAAGCTGGCGTTTTCCCACCCCCCTTCCCGGCCGTTTTCCTCTGCATCGCTCCCGCCGGTTGTTTTTTTCTCCCCCCCGTCCTGATGGCTATTTCTGCGACCAAGCTTTGTCCGCAGGCCGGGGCAATATCGCTTGGTTCTTCAGGCCGGCGTTCCCTTCGCTTTTTCTACCCCCCTTGTCAGTGCTTTCCACCGTCCCTTTAATTGGAAGTTTGCGTTTTCCCCTGTCCCCTTTCTGCAGGCTTATTCAAATGTGTCACGGACAGAATCTCCCCCCGCATCTTTTGGGAGACCAACCTCCTCCCCCTGATGGCTGGGCACTCTTGGAAGTTTTCTTTTGTAACCTCTATGGCTGGAGTCGTTTCTTTTCCACTCTCTATGTAGGATCTGATGTGGTTGTTTTCCCTCCCCGTGTTTTTACGAACCCCGGCATGAACTTTTTTGACCCCGGTGTGCACCCCCCCGTTAGACATATTTTATACCCAACCAATTCCCCCTTTTTTTGTTCTGGCCTTCATTGTACTGCGGATGTTTCAGCCATTTCCTTCGTTTTTACCTCGCCCCCCGGCCCCTTTTCACGAAGTGAGGCGGGCCCCGAGCTTTGACTGTTCGCTGATTTGATCTTTCCACATAATAGTAGCTGACCTTTTCCTGTTTTCGTTTTTTTCCTTAGTCAACTTTGGTTTCCGCCGTTCCCTTTGTGGCTGTTCGTATCCTTTTGAGCTGATTTCATCCCAGACAACAATTACCCCCTTTGGGCCACTATTCCGGCTCGATGCTAATGCCTTTCCCTCGGCTTTTCCCCCCCTCCCCAAAAACCTGACCGAGTTCAGTTTTGTTTTGACCCTTCTCAGTCCTCTTGCGACCCGCTACATGATCGCCCCCCTGATTTTCGTTTCATCGCATCCCTTCTGTTGGTAACCCCCTCTATTCCCTAGCCGCCCTGACTTTCTTTTTGCAAGAGGTTAGTTTCCGGTGATTTTTTTTTTCTCGTTTTGGCTTCCGCAAACCACCCCTTTTTTGTGTAGACGCCCGTTGTTGTTCCCCCTTTGTACCAGAGATCCCCCCTTAAAGATGAAACGGGTCTTTTCGATGGTCTTGGTTGTTCCGAGATGGTTTGACCTTCTCTACCGTTTTTTTAGTCCTTCCTCCTTTTTGTTTTTTTTCGTTGACCCCCCCCCACTAATGATAGTCAACTTTTCCTAGCAAATGTTTCACGAAAAATTATGCCCGCATTTCTCCCAAACTTCATGCGTCCTCCTTCATAGCCTTACCATGTGGCACAATTTATCCCCTTAGCCCCCCACACAACAATCCCCTTGTTTTTTTCCCAAAACCGCTCCCGGCATCCGTGTTTCCCTTTCCGATTCTCACCCCCCCCCCCCTTTCCTTTTCTTTTTTACATCTGTTGCGTATCTTTCGCATTTATCCTGGAATTTTTTCTTAAGCCCCGAGTAACCCTTCCTCCCGTTTTGTGAGCTTTCTTTTTACTTTCTGATCAGGACCTGACCTTCTCTCAAAATACTTAAGATACCGCTTGTCAATCCTTCTTCATGGTGAGTTTCCGTCGTTTGTTCCTCCCGTCGACGGTTTCCTGCTGTGTCCTTTTGTTTTGTTCCACCATTGTTTTTTGTTTTCATTACTTTTGGCCAACTGTTTTTATGGCTAGTTGAGTACCCTTCTGGTGCAACTCTCCTTTGTTATTTTCCATTTTCCCCTCTTCCTAAGTTTGTAACCAAATTTGCATCGTTTTTTCATTCCTCCCCTTCATCTTGGTTCACTTGCCCCCCATTAGTGTCTATTTTTTTTTTCTGTGGGAGCTCGTGATAGTGTCCCCCCCCTCGTTTTTCTTTATTTCCCCCCAAGACCCTTTGATTACCCTTCCATCTTTTACGTGGCTTATTTGGGGACCAAAGTCTTTCTAGGGTTCCGTTCCCCCCCTTGTTTGTCATACCCCCCCCGCCCCAACTCTGAAAAACCTCATTTCCAACCTACTTTGCACTTTTTCGGTCCCCCATAGTTTTATTAATGCTGTTGGCCCAAAAATCGGCCCTTGTGTTTTCGTTCCCCATCCCTTAATCCCTTCCCCAAATCTGTGAGATCAGGGGTTGGGTTTTTGAAGCGCGTTGTCTTTCCGTGTTTCACTTGCACCCCCTGTGCAGGTTTTTTTTTCTTCATTCCCCTATTTTTTCCATTTGCGTTAGTTTATCGTACACTTTTCCCTTACTGTGAAGTTTCTTGTTTCTTTCCATTTCTCCCCCTTGCCTCTTGACCTTCCCCCCTGTGCAATTTCGTCACACCCCCCCAGTCTTTCCCAAATCTCGTTGGCGACCTCCTTGTTTGTTTACTTCCTAGCTCCCCTTCCCTTTTTTGACCATTCCAGGGCTTTCCCCCCCCCCTCCGTTTTTCTGCCTTCCCTTTTTCATTTACTTTTGCTGGATACTGTAGTCAATTCTTTTTTTCCCTCTTAACCACTCCCTCACCCCACCCGTGACCTGAATGCCTGCAAACTCCTCAGTTTCCTTAGTCTTTGGATGCTCGTCATCTTGGCCGACACAAATGGTCGCTTCTTTTTTGTTCAGTATCCCTAAACTTTCGTTCCCCCCCCATAGTGCCCTCCCCTCCAACGCTTCGGCGTCCCATCCCCCCGTGCAAAAACAACATGTGTTTACCCCTACGACCAGCCTTCATCCCCCCTGGCCTTAGTTCCCGATCCGTCCGCCCGGACTGTTGTACTGTTCCGGCTCTTTGTGGTCGGAGTAGTTGGAGGGGGCTCCCATTGCGGCCTTCCTGTTTTTTTCCCAACCCCTTTATTTTTTACTTTCTCGTTCGATTCCATCGCGGAGGGTCCCTCATCCTTCAGGCCTGGATTTAATGCCCGAAAAACTTCTCGTATCCTCCCCGTTGGCGGCTTTCCCCCCTCCGGATGAATCCGGCTATGGCCCTATTTAATGGTTTCCTTGGGCCCCTTTGGGCAACAGCGCCTTTCCTTTTTCGCCCTGACCCCTGTTGAAAAAACCCCCCAATTTGGTCGTTTTTTCCCACCCCCACGGACGTTTCTTTCGGATATTGACCTGGAGGGCTGTGTTGTGTCCGGCGCCCCCCCCCTTGCCGGGGGAACCTCGGACACCCTCCCGTTACCAAAATGGTTCGCTTCCAGGTCCATGGGGGGGATGCCATTTGTTCGCCCAGGTCTTTTCTTTCCACGGGTGTTTGGGGTGGGCCCAGTCCCCCCCCCCACTCAGCACACCCCCCCCCAGGGTTTCATACTCGATATGCCCCATCCCCCTCCTGTCTGGGCGTTATCGTGTTCCACTTCCCAGCCCTTCACCGTTTCTTCTTGTTTTAAGGGTCCTCCCCCGGGGAAAGCTGACTTTTTTTTGGGCCCCCTGTTGGACCTTGTTTTTTTCCTTCCTTTGTTTTTTCCCCCCCCCGGTTTTGTCTCTGTGGGTTTTTCCCTTCTGATTTCATATCCGAACCCAAGGTACATCCCGGGCCATCTTTCCACCCTTGGATAGGAATGTTTCTGGAACCCCAAGCCCCTCTTCCGTGTTCCTTGGGTATTGCCCTCAACCTTGGCTTTCCCCTCCCGAACGTTTTCCTATGGTTGTTTTTAATTTGTTGGGCAATTTCGTCCTTAGTACTTGCGCCATGTTTGTATCCATTAGTCTGATCCCTCCCTCCTGAGGGGGGGACTCTTTTTAGGACGGGGTGACCCACACATTTTTATCACCAACACCCCTGCGTTTGGACTTCCAAGGGGTCTCCGTTTTGGAGATAGTACCTCCCCACCGACGTCCTTGCGGAGGGAACATTTTTGAAAGGCCGTCCCCTTTTCCCCTGTCGCTTGTTCTGCACCCTGCCTTCTTAACCTCCGTTTCGGCTCCTCTCAACTTTAACCTGATACTGGTTTTTGCACTATAACCTTCCCCCCCCACGCTTTTTTTTGCGGTCCCCCCGCTTCTCCCTTCCAGTTTTTCCCCTCTTGAAGATTTGCGGGGCGTCCTCCCCTCCTATGTTTAATTTAAATTTTCTTTGTGTCGCTCACTTTTTCTTGCATAGGCATTCTACTTTTTTTCTCCCCCCCCCGACTGATTCTATATTTCCTTCCCTTTTCCCCCTAATGTTTTTGAATAGGGCAAGATGTCTTCGAAGGGCAACTTCCTTTCCCCTTTCTTTGGCACCCCGGGGGAGCTAACCCATCCACATTTAGTAACACTCCCCTGTAGTGCAGGGGCTGGTTCCCATTTCACTTTCTCTGGTTTTTTTTTTTCCGGCCAAGAACAGGTCTTGGATAAAAGAGTTTCTGGGGGGTCACGTTACTATGTGATGTGGAGCGACTTTCTGGGTTATTTTTAGTGTACCCCCACAACTAGGGGTGTACGTTATTTCCTTCTGGTCCATGTTATTGTTCAAAGCGCTGGGCCCCCCTGATGTGGCGTCCACTTCTTGTTTCCCCTTCTCCTGTTCACCAACCGTGGTTTTTTTTGGTTCGAAGGGCTGTTCCCCTGAAAGTTTGTCGAATACTTTGGTGTGGGCTTTCGTAAAAGTAAGTTCCTTTTTGACGCGTTCTTCTCCCCACGCCTTTTAAACCAAAACTAAACACCGAAATTCTGAAATACGTCCCTCCCACCTGACCTCCAGTGTTTTTTTGTTTGTGAGATTTACTCACCGGTTACTCATGAAAATGATCCCCTATTTGGGTCCTGTTTATAGGTACAGTGGGAGTTTTTTCTTCTTTTTTTTTTCCCATTGAGATTCCACAGGACCACTCCATAAGTCCCCCCCCCCGTTGGTTCTTGGGTTTTTTTTTTTTTTTTTTTTTTTTGTGGGGTTGTTTTTTTTTTTTTTTTTTTTTTTCTTCCCCACCAGGTAACCGGTTTTGACGGGGACGTTCCGGTCGCCCTGCTCCCTTCTTTTTACGAATTCTCCCCCGACACAAGCACTTTTTATAACGTTCCTTTAACAGTATCAGTAACTGCCCCCTGGCTTACCTGCGTATTTCCTATTTCCCCCCCTTGGGTTGGGCGCAGTTTGGTTCGTTGTTGTGGGGTTTGTCTTTTGCTGTCACGGGGCCCTTTGCCCAGCTACCCCACCCTGGGGGCATTTTTCGGAGGCCATTTGTCCACTGGCTGTCAGTCTTTAGAAAAATCTGCCCTTTTTTCCCAACCACCCCCTCCTGGGCCCGAGATTTCTAGTATATAATATTTTTTTTCCGTGTCGTGTTGTTTCTTCCTTCTCCTGCCTCCCCACATTGATTCCTATGTGTATTTTCTGGGCCACAACCACCGTGGGGTACACGCGTTTATTCCCCTAGTCTATCCGCTTGCGGATTTCCAATTTCCTTTTTCGTGCTTGGTATCTACCCCCGCCGACCCCCTTTTGACCGTACAAAAATTCTTTTGAACTCTGGCTTCTACCCTTTTCCGCATTTGCATTCCAGATATTCCCTTTTTCTTTAATGGTTCCCCGCTTTAACGCGCCACTCTTGGTCCCTCTCACATTTTAACCACCCGCCATCCCTTCATTACCGTCCCTGCTTCCGTTATTTGAACCTTTTGCCAAGGGTCTGTTTATGTCTTTCCGTTTTGCCCACTCCTTTATGTCCCCCTCACGGGGTTCTTTTTTTGTCGTGCCCCCGCCACCCTTTCAGAAACTCTACCAAAAATTTTTTTTTCCTTTTTTCCGCGTCGAGCCGCTTTCCTTGATGGTTTGCGGTCTTTCCTTCAGTTTCCACTGGCATGTCTCTATTATTGTTTTTCATGCGTGTATTTTACCCTCCTCACCCCTTTCAATTTGTCCGTCGCGCCGTCACACCCCCGTCCGGGCCCGGCCTGGGTCACTAGTGACCCAAGGTTTCTGCGCTGTTGAAAAAACCACCCCCCCCCCTTCCCCCTCCGCTTTTTTACCAGCCACGTCCCTGGCGGTCCCTTTCCTTTTTTTTGGTTTTTTTTTTCTTCTAGGGACCAAAATTGTCATTCGGAATCCGTACCCAACTTTCACATTTGGAATACACCTTCGGGTTTTTTGGCTAAACCCGCTTAACATTCTTGGTCTTTTTTCAATCAAACCCGGCTGTTTTTCTTTACCCAAACCCGCGCCTCCCCAGCTTTCATTTTTCCTTGTGGGTCCTCGCACAGACTGTAATGGTTTTTCATCTTGACCCCAGGCACTTTCTTTTTCCCGATATCCACTTCGCCGTGTCCCATTTTTTTCTAGAGGGTTTAACTTATTCTTTTCCGAGGTGGTAACGTGCGATGCACAAACCCCTTGGTTGTTTTCGTTGACTCTTTTTTTGTTCTTAGGCCACACTGCACGTTGTCAGTGCCGGTATTTCCTTTTCTGTTAGCGTTTTCTTGGTTACGTTTTTTTTCTCCCCGCTCTCTACCCCCCGGTGGCCGCATCCCGGGTTTGAACCCCCCCTCACTTCCACTTGATCAGTACATGAATTTTCCCGTATCCCAAAATGTTTTCCCAGTAGGGACCCTCCCTACATTTTAACCCCGTCCTAAAATTTGTAATCCCTCCATTCCCAACACCGTTGGAACACTAATTTCATATTTTAACCAACACATGACCCCAACGTCACACCCTAGCCCACCGCGAATTATACCTGTAATTCCCAGATTATCACAACACCCTTAACATTTGAACGTCTGTTTCCCCCCCTTTCCTTCCCTTCTTTGGATATCCCTTAGGTATTTCCATCTTTTCCCCCCGGATTCCACATACTTTTCTCCTTCGGGATTAGTTGAAGCCGCTCTTGTATAGGGATATTGATTTCCCGGGGTGGGGGACCTCCCCTTTCTCTGTAATTTCCGTCTTACATTAGGTTTTGTTTCTCACTTTTCTCTTTATTTAACTTTCTTTTCCACTCCGGTTTGGGTCTCCGTTTTTTTATTATTCTGTTTGTTGGCCTTTGTATCCACCCATTTGTTTGTTCGGACTATTTAGCCCCCCCCCACCCCCCCCCCCCCCCCCTGGAAATGTTGGTGTTCGTGTTGACAGATAATTTTTTAGACGCTCTTCGGTGCCTTCCTTTCGTGACACCATTTTTCTTTTTCTCCTTTCCTTCTTTCCCCTTTAGTTGTTTAATTTTCCCACCCCCATCCAATGACCTCACCCCTTCCTCTTTTTTACCCCACACGTGTCAGCGGTGTAAGGGACCCCCCCCCCCCCCCTCGACGCGACCACCACCCCCCCCCTGCTACCTGGTACATATTTTCCGTGCCCCTTTTTTTGTCACCAGAACCCCAACCCCAGGAGCTGCTGTTTTTTCCGAACCCCCCTTTTTGGCATCTCCGTAATGCTGGAGAAAAAAGTACCCTCCCGTTGCCAAAAACTACCTTTGCACCTGATTTCTGCTTCGCCCCCTTTGATAGCTTTTCTACCTGAACCCACAACATTTTAACCTCCATTTGGGGGGTCCCCCGTCTGTGACCCCTCCCCCCCTCCCTATCAAATTTCTTGCTTACGGTGGCGCGGCGCTTCTTCCGGTTCCACTGCACCCCCTTTTCCTTTGCCTTTTCCCATAAGATTTGAACCTTTCGTTTCAGTCTCTTTCGGCATTCTTTTTGTGATTTCCCCCTGGTTTTCTTTTTTCTTTATATTCATGGCCCTTTATCCCCTCCGAAATGCCCCCTTTTTGCCCAATTTCGCGAAACCAGTTCTTCTTTTTTACCCCCACAGCTCTTGACTTTAACCCTTTTACCGAGCCCCCCTTCAGAAATTTTTTTCCCGCCCTCCAGTTGGCCCTTCTTTCGCGTGGCTTGTCCCTTTCTTTTCCTGTTTAGGGCGTCTTGCCCTTTCACTTTCTGACAGGCGACTCTGTCAAACCTTCCGTAGTCCTTCCGCACCTCCTCCCGTGGAAGTGATTTCCCCGGTGCCCCCCCCCGAAACTCTGCGACACTTTTATCTTTGTGTTTCCCCCTATTTTTTCACTTACCCCCCCCCTGTTCTGCCATTTAAGTGCTTTAACACCGTTCGTTTTCAGAAATCTTCTTTTTCGGAACCCCCTGACCTGCGGGCATTTTTACTTTTTCGATCCGTTCCTGGGCTGGTCACGGTCCCTAATTGCCGTCTCGGGGTTTTTCACTTCGAACGATTCCGGCCGTATGCTCCGGGTTTTTCTGTAGCTTCCTTATATTTCTTCCCTCATCCTACCGTAGAGTAGCCCTTCGGATAGGGACCGCAGTGATTTTTGAGTTTCCCCTTCCTGGTTGAAATTTGTTGATACCTTCTCTAGATCCCAACCCCCCACGACTGAACCCGGTTTTTCCCCGGCCCGGAGGAATAAGGGCCTTCTGCTTCGGTCTATTTTTTCAGCCAAACATCTTTGTGGCCATTTTTTTTTTTTTTTTTTGGGCGAAAAACCCCCCCTCCGCCCGGCCTGATTTAGTGCTTTTCTGCGTCGGCTTCTTTTTTTGTCGGTCTTTTTCGTTCCAACCAAGACTAAAACCTTCATTTCCACACATGGGTTGTTCTGCCTGGTGGGGCGCTTTGCGCAAATGGCGTTGAGTTCCCCCGCCCCGCCCCCCATTCCCTCCTGCTAACCCCCCCCCCCCCCAAGAATTTAGCCAGTCGAGTTTCCTCGTCCCATGTTCGGCCCCCCGTTCACGTTCCCCTTGTTTTTTCCCCCCCCCCACCGGTTGTTTTCTAGGAGGAAGGACCCCCCCTGCCCTTGAGCGGGCCCAGGGGTCCCCGATGCAAAATAGTCCTCCGCCCTCCCCCAGTACCGGTGGGGGGATCTTCTTTTTTTTCCGATTATATCCCCCCCCCCTTTCCCTGATTTTCAAGGGGCACAGTGCCTGTTGCTTTTTCACTCCTTGAAGGCCCCTCCCTTCCTTTGGAAGATGACCGTGGATGAAGTGTTCCTTGCCTAGCCCGTCCTGATCTGGGTATTTGACGAGTTAGGCCCCAATCTTTTCGGGCTCGAACGGGCTGACAGTCCTTTATTTAACTTTTGTTCTGCTGCCCTGTAGCTTTCTTTTTTACCCCTTTGCATGTCTTCCATTCTTGTGATTTTTTTCGACCCAATTTCCCGGCCACCGTTTCCTGCAGGTCAAGCGTTGGACGTCCATACCCCTTGGCTCTCGTTCCCTCTTTTTGAGGGTACATGGACCCTTTTCTAAGTGACTCCTTAGTCCTGTTTTAGTCCCCAGAACTTCCGCTACCTTCATTGGTTGCTCTTCCTTACCACGATCCCTCCGTGGGACTATTTCTTTGTGTCCTTCCTGGTATCGCCCAGCCCTTTGAGCCTACGTTCCCCCTCCTGCCGTTTTCTGGAGTTTTTTTTTCACTTTTTCCCTTCTGTTCATAAACTTTTTTCATGAGTAGTCTTTTGGTCATTATCATGGCTTTTAATCTACTGCTTCCTC
>Ga0179593_1552685_pt1 | contig 18263 bp, 34 predicted proteins | sample CZODoug2_1_08_16_FD_185931 | JGI IMG/M metagenome (GOLD analysis project Ga0179593, IMG submission 185931) | Vadose zone soil fungal communities from Angelo Coast Range Reserve, California, USA - CZODoug2_1_08_16fungal (PacBio error correction) | ecosystem: Environmental > Terrestrial > Soil >... | reverse complement strand
TGTCTTTCATTTTTTAACGTCTGCCTGCCCGAAAGCCGCCGCCGGATTCTTATACACCTGCCTTTCTTTTGAAATAAAACAGGAAGTCTTGGTCTCTTCCTTCGTAGATACTTATTTTCGCTTGTCCCCCCTCCTTCTTGATCATTCCTTCCCTATAGAAGCAGATGGTCCTTCTTTTCTTCTTTGGGACCTTCCGAAGGGTTGGGACCGAGATCCCCCCGATTGACAGTGTTGTCTGATCCTTCTTCCCTTACTTTTAAAATCTCTCCAGTCCCCTGAACTTTTTGTCTGACTTTTTTCCTGTCCGCCTCTTCCACTCATGAAGAGGGAAAGAGTCCTCTCACTTCCATGGGGAACCTTCCTTTCCATGTAGATTGCATTTTCTTTCCCTTTCCTTGAAAATCGCATATTTTCTTTCCCCTCCTCATACCAGCCCTTTTTTAAAAAAGAGTTGGCCGGCGGTCGCCCGGCTTTCAAATTTATATAAAGCAATCCATTCTTTCCTTATCCTGTACTCCTACTTCTATCCCCCCTTCCTGATCTTCTTTTTTTGCGCATTGACCAGGTGTTCGCTTTCCTCCTCTTGTTTTCCGTAAAGACCTTAGATATATTCACTTTTAACAGGGAGATTTTTCTTTTTAACTTCCCCCCCTCGTCTCCAGTCTTTCTTTCCCAACATACGGGGTCTATATATATTATTGGGAATAATCATTCTTTTTTGTTTGAGCTAATATAACTGTCCTCCTTCCAACCTTTGGGATGGGCTTTTCCCTGGCCCAAATATCCATTGTTCCGTCCTCCTCCCTTGCCTCTCCGAGATGTTCTACGTCCAACCCTTACTTTCGCAAAAATGGTACAATGCGACATCCCTTCCTTCTTTTCCCTGTCCTGGGGGGCATCTACCTATCCTGATTTTTTATCTTTTGGTCTCTCTTCCTCCGACGCGTCGCGGCAATCCTTCCCAAACCTTTTACTCTTGAAGAGAAAAATAGGGTGGACCCTTCTTTCTTTTTTTCCCTTTCAAGTGATGTACTTCTTTTACCCCCCTTCTTTCATGACAAGCTCCCTTTGGCAAGCTCAATGGCACCGTTCCCCTTCCCCACCCTCCGATTTCGTCTCCCTAAAGGGCAGACGGAGACGAACCCCTCCCCCCCCCTTCCTTGCGATAAGGAGTCCCCCTAACTTTCTTCTTTTAACACCTCCCCTCCTTTTTGACAAGAGGAAATATCCCTCCCCTCCTTATTATAGAATTTGCCGATTAAGTTTTATTTCATTCTTCTACCATTCTTTTTCCCCGGCCTCTTTTTCTGGAAAAGGTCTCTTTTTGAAAAGTATTCATCGTCCTCCTATCATTCCAGTTCCCCCCTTTAGAAGGAATCCCCCTTTCTTCCTTCCTGTTGAAGTCACCTCTTTTTCTCTTTGCCATTTGCGGCCAGCACTTTACTTGGTTTTCCCCTGCAATTAAGCGCAGGTGGAAGCAGACGTCCTCCCCTCCACTGAAGCCTTTTTTCAACCCCCCCTCTTGCTTTTTATCCTTCAATACAAATTCCGGTGCCCCCTTCCCGCCCCCCTCTCTTTCTCAGTAATATAAGTCTCAGCCCCCGGCAAACTAGTTCCTTTTTAAGGAATCCCCGATATTCTTTTCTGCTGAGGGCTAATTGCAATTCTTTCTTCTTGTTCAGAAGGTATCCCCAGTCCTACCCAGTCTGTCCTCCTTCCTTTCCTTTTTATTGATGAAGGGAGACGGTGTAGCCTTTTTCTCTTGCTTTCCCCCCCCCCCCCTTTTTCAATAAAATAATTAATATAATATGTCCCTTTTTCTGCTCCCGTTTACTTCTTTCACGTCTTTTCCCCTCCCATGGCGTGAATGATTCCCCCTCCTTTTCGAAAAGATATTACAGTTTTCTCCCTCCATGTCAGACCCCCTTCCTTTCAATCATGGCCCTTCCCCTCTCCCCTTTATTTAGTCTCTGGTTCCTTCCTGATTCGCTTCTCCCTCGAAGGATATGCCCCGTTCTTCCCCTTTCTTTATCTGGAAGACAGTTTCTCTCCGTCCTTTGGACTAGAGAAGGGTCCCCCCATTTCTTCCAATGCCCCTCCCGGGGAGACAAAGGATTTCCCCCGATACCCCCTCTGAAAATCTTCTTCACCTCCTTCAAGATCCCCCCTGCGTTCCTCTCTGAACTGAATTTCTTTGATGAATTCCTTTTCTTTATAGCCGGGGTCCTTTTCCCGATAAGGGCTCCTCCCAGAGATATTCTCGTCTTTTACCAATCCCCTTTTATATTGAACCCGTCGGACCCCTCCTTGAAAAGAGAATCCGTTTTTCTTCATAAGCCCCATTCATTTGCACCCCCCCCCAAGGTCATCCAGTAAGTCATTATTTGCGATATAGGGCTTTCCAATTTCTGGGGCATCCTCTCCCCTGGTTGGCAACTCTTTCTTTTGTCTGGTATTTTCCTCCGGTTGTTGTCCGCGAGCTTCTAAACAAGAAAATACTATACTCCCCGTCCATACTGCAAAGAAATTTCTTTCGGGACCTGAGCTCCCTTCCTTCTTCCTGGAGGTCCCCTCCTCTTATTTTGCCTTCCCCCTTTCTCTGCGTGATGGCCGGTCCTTACCTTTATTCCGAAGTGGTTCCCTTCGGATTGAGAGACTATTCGACTCTTTCTTATGGATCTCCTCTTCCGGATCGAACCAGGACCTAATATAACCCATGAATGACGCCCCCCCCTCCTCCCCTTCAGATTAAGCCTTCGTGCCCAGTAGACCTTCTACGAACTTTTCACTCCCTTAATCTTTCCCCTTTCATGCAGGATATTTTATTTCGTCCTTGTATCTTTTATCATTTGTCTTTCTTTTCCGGGAAAATAATTTCTTTCCCCTTCCCCCCAAAGTATGCCCTTTCCTTCCCTTATGCCAAAATGGGCGGATCTTCTCCCTCTTTCCACCTGGATTACTTCCTCTTTATGAACCCCTTTCTCTTGACTCTTCTCCTTTTCTCCCTCCTTTTTGGTGGAAGAAGCCTGGCCGTGTTCTTGCTTGGCCGGAGACCTTACCACATGGGCCTCCCCTCTTTTTTTCAGCGGGGCCTCCGCATCTTCCCTTTCACTCCTGATATGACTATTTTAACTTTCCCTTCTTCTTGATTCTTCAGAAGACCCACCCCCCCCCCCCCGCGAAAAAATTTCTCCCCCTTTCTCCTTCAGAACCCCCCCTTTTTACCCCTAATCCTGTAGCATTGTTTCCCCACTCCTCATCCTTTCCTCAAGGACTGTCCCTCTCCTTGCAATGATCGACTTTTTCGGTATATCCATTCCTGAAAAACATCCCTTTTCCGAAAACAACGAGAGAGGGCGCAGTTCGGTGTCCCTAAGAACCTCCCTGGCGTCTACCTTATTGATCGTCTTCCTCCTCTCGGGATAATCATACCTAGGTGATGAGGTACTGCTCTGAACCATCCGTCCCTCTTCTTACCTTTCCCTTCTCCCTTTCAACGGCGCTGACAACGTCCTTTCCTGTTTTTTGATATAAAGGATCTTCCTCTGCGATTCATGGACGAGGCACGCATTTTCTCTTTATTCATTGACCTTTGTCCGTACTTTCTCCCCCCGTACGTTGCCATTCCCTACGGGAACAGAGCACACAGTTTTTCTTCGTCGAACATAATTGGAAAAAAGCGGACGCCTCCCTTCCCCTTCCCTCAAAAGGGCTTTGCGGCTTCCCTCCAGCATTTTCCCGTACCCTCTTGAAATAAAAAAGGTCCTCTGTTCGCTGAAGACTTCCTCATAGGTATAAGGTAAGCGTGTCCTTCCTTTATCCACGGGTACCCCTAACTCTCTCTCCCCGTCTGGAGCTGAACCCGCTTCTTCCCCCGGACTATTGTTATTATAAGTCTGCCTTTCCCATTCTCCAGTGGGCTGTTTTACCAGGTGCCTATCCCCCCTCCTTTCATCAGGAAAGAGGAAGAGAAATGTCCCTGTACTGTTTCACAACTCCCCCTACAAATGTAGATGGAAGGTCCCTTTCCTTCCCCTCCGATATGTTTCCCCTTCCTTTTGTTTTCTTCCACGTAATCCTTGCCAGGTTAAAAAGGTTGTCTTGACATTTTTCGGAAGATCCTTCCCCACATTTTCCCAGAATCTTTCCCCTCCTTCCTTATTAGTCACCCCCCCCCCCTTCCCCTCTCAAAAGGCAAGGGATTCATCTTCCAGGGATAACCTTTGTTAGAGGGAAAAAGTCTCTTTCCGTTAAAGACCAAGATAGTCACGGAGAGAACTCCCTTTCCAATGCCAGATTGACCCGCCTTCAGATTAAAGACCTTCTCCTTCGATTTAGCCACAAAGGTGATCAGGATCTCTCTCTTTTCCTTCTCCCCTTTTTTTTTTCCCTGGTTAGTTTCCCCCCCTCTTTCTCAGACCCCTTTTTTTCCCAGATGCTGCCCCTCTGTTCCCCCAATATAAATGTTCCGTAATCTTCTCCCCCCCCCTTTCCTGAAGGGACTATCCCACTTTCCCCTTCCCAATTCCTTCCCCTTTTATGATCCCGGGCGGGGGGCATTTTCCTTTCCACGGACAGTTTTTTCATGGAATGACTGGATTTCCTTTTTGTACGGATAGTCGCCCTCGGCACCCCTCACCGGGAAAAGGAATCTCAAACCACAATAGGACTCCTAGTCCGTTTCCTAACACCCCTTCCTACCATACATTCCCAACGAGGTTATCACTCCTTCACCATTTCCTAACAGTACTCACCTAACCCCCCCTCTACTGCTCTTCCCACTCGCAATGACCCTTTCTAGAGATTTTTACTCTCCTGGCAAACTGCACTTGGCGGGATCTCCCGTAGACCCCTCCCCAACCTTCCCCTATCCTTTACCTGCCACTTTTTTCTTTCTTCTCGTCCACAAGACAATTATGAACCTCTTCCTTCCTAGTGGCCAGTCCCCCTTTCCGGGAGGGAAAAGCAGATTTCTTCCTCCCCCCTTTTTCTCTGTTAAAAGGGCATCTTTTTTCTTCCACTTCCCTTTTTCACGTAACTCTCTCTTCCCCTTCCCTCTATATAAAAAAAAGGCTTTCCCCTTGTCTCTTCCTTCTTTTGTCACTCTTCTTTGAGAACGAAGACGGGATATAAGCATTCCTGACCCATATCTTTCTCTTAATGTTTTATTTTTCTTTTTTATTCTCCTTCCCTGAGTTTGGCTCCCCTTTTTTTTTCCTTCGGAGATTTTGGCAAAATTTCCTTCCTGAAACTCCGATCACTTCTTTTGAGCCTTAAGAAGCATCCGGTCTTTTCTTCCCTTCTGGGCCTTCCGGTAATTCTTCGACTCTTCCCTGGTCCTTGGCCTTTTTTCCCAAGGATATTAATGATAATGATATTTCCCCTTTGTCGCAGACCTCAATCCAGAAGAATTTATTCCCCATCTCCCTAAAACCCCCTCGTCACCACAACTTCCTCCATTACCTTTCACTTCCGGTAGGGGTTACGCCGCCCTTCTTTTCCCCCTTAAGTTCCTCCCGTCCAGGTGTAGTTTCCCTTCCCCGATATTATACCAGCAGCCTTTTTCTATTTCAATTTTCCGAAGCATTGCTAAAGTCCCTCTCTATTATCGCCGACCCTCTTTTTCCCAACCTTTTTTTTCTTCCTTTCGCCAACTTTTTACTGCTTTTCTCTTTTTCTGATCCCCCATCGCATAGCAAAGGGATACGAGGCCTTCCCTTTTCCTTTCCCGCTGAGACCCTTCCCTCTTTCCCCCTTCTTTAATTGTCTCCTTTTCCTATATAAGTTTCTCTTTCCTCCCCATTAATGAGGTAAGAAACGTCGACTTCCCGTTTCGTACAGGAGGCCCCTCTACCCTCTTGTGCCCTTCCCTTTTTAAATTTGTCCGTCTTTATCTATTTTCCCTTTTTTGCAGCTCCGGCATTGGATAGCGCCTTCCACTTTGTTCCCTCAACTTTATTTACTTTTATTCCCTCCCCCATCACTCGATAAACTTCCGACGTTTACTCCTGTCCATCTCCCCCCTTCCAGAAGGCGGTAGTAATAACCTTCCTTTCTTTTGGGCCAGGAGGATCTCCTTTTTTCCCTTCAAATTTCTGGCCCTTTTTTCGACTGAAAAGAGACTTTCCTTTTCCTCGGCTTCCTTCCATAAAGGTAATATTGAAGATTTCCCCCCTTCTCCCCCTTTTCCAATGAACGGCAATCCTCCAGTCCTTTTCAAATTACGCTCCGTCTCTAAAGTAAGTAATTATTGACCCCCCTTTTTTTTTCCTATAGGGCCCGCTCCCTCCCCTGAAGGAGCGAATGAGGGCCCCACGCTTCTCATATTTACTCCTCTCTTTATCTTCCCCTTTTTTGCGAGGATACGAATATTCTACCTCCTACCTCTATAATTTTTCTTTGGAGATAACTGCCCCCCATCCGCGGCCCCCCCTCAATACTCCTTCTGAGGCCCTTTTTTTCGGCTTTAATTTTCAGGCACATTTCTTTGTGCTGGCACTTTCCTTCCCTTGTAAGCTGAAAGAGGACCCTTTCCCCCTTTTTTTCCCTCCTAGGAGCTCTTCTTTCCCTCGCCAGTATTATCCACGGCTATACCTGACTTTTTTTTTCAGCCAGTCCCCCCCCCCTACGGTAGGACGACCGTCTTCTTCGTCATCGGAGACCTCTTCTTTTTTGAACTCGGCGTCTATTCCTGGGGCTAAAAGGAGGTTTTTGCAAATAATAAAGGCTTTTGCGCCCTTGTACCGCCCAAAGTGCGCCCCCTTTCCGGCTTTGATGAAAAGGCTTTTCCCTTCTTGGATATAGCCCAAGGGATCTTTCGCCTCATTTCTTCGGATAGTTATTCCCCCCATCCTCCGGATTATAATGGTATCATGGCCTTCCTCTTGGCTCCCCTGGTACCCCTCTTCCTGGATATAGTTGGTTCCCCTGCCTCAACTTCCTCCTCTTTTTCCAAGAACATGGCTCTCTCCTCTTTCCCGGGCCCCCCCCCTTCCTCCCCCTTCTATGATTCCTTTGGGATGTTCTCCCCTCTCAACTTTTCCCCTTCTGAAAACGTTGGCCCCTTTTCTTCTCAAGAAACCCACCCTTCCTGCTCTTTTTCATATAGCAAGGCAATTTTCTCCATGCCATGAAATGAGACACGAAGGCTTTTCTTTCTGAATTCATTTTTTTTTCTTCCCTCTTAAACTCCTGGAGCCTTTCTCCTCCCCTGACTCGGCCCCTTCCACGTTGCTTTCCGCCTTGGCAGGGAAGGTTTTCCTTCCGTGATTTTTATGAAGCTACTTTCCTTTTTTTTGAAAGGCCACCTTTTCTATTATCTGCGCTTTCCCTATTGCAGGATCTCCTGAAGAGCATTGATTCCCCCCCCCCCCCCCTTTCAGTAAGATTAGATGGCGCGTCTTTCCCCCTTATTCTTACCTTTTATCCTTACTAAAGGATGCTTCTCCTCCCCCGCGGGCCCTCCTTATGATCTTCCCGAATGTTCCTCCTGCAACCCCTTTCCCCAGAACTCCATTTACGCTCCAGAAGCAGGCTTCTTTCTTTCACAACTTTTTTCTCCATACCCCCCTTTAGCTTGTCGCTGAGTTTCCTCCCTTTTCTTTCTAGGTCCATTAGGAAGCCTCCCCCCTTTCCTGATATAGAAGACTATGTCTCCCTTTTCCTTCCGAGGATTTTCCCCCCACCTCATGTCTTCTTTTTTTTTTTCCCCTTTTAAAATATAAGTTCTTTCTTCCTACGAAATCTTTCGACAGGGAAAGTGATCTTCCCCCTAAGAAGCGTTCCCCCCCTTTTTCATACTTCATTTTTACCTCCCATGAGATTGAAGATTACCGTCAAACATAAGATTCCTCCCCCCTTTTAGGAAAGAGGCCTTTTTCCTTTTTTTTAAAAAGGTTTTTCTCTCAATTTCCCCACACTCCACTCTAATTGATAATGTCATTTATTCTCCGATTCCTTGGATAATAAGGATTTTCCCTTTCAACTTTCATGACCAGTTTTCGCGTCCCTTAAAACGAGTCCTTCCGGGAACATGGATATTTTTTTTTTCCCTTTTTCAGCATATTTTTCTCCCTAACAGACATTCTTCACGTTGGCTGTCTCTTCTACTTTTTCCCCCTTGACCCCCCTTTCTACCGTTTTTTCCTTTCAAATGGGTATCCAAAGATGTTCGTCTCTTCCTTCATTTCTGCATTTTTTTTCCCATTGATGACCCTCGGACAAATTCTCCCCCCTTCCTCTACCCTTTTTATTCCCCCCCTCCTTTTCAGTGGACCCCCCCTTTCCCTTGACATTCCGGATGGATCCCGTTTGCCTCTCATCGCCTTTTTTTTTTTTTGTCTGTCTAGGAGGGCGATCCTGGAATATTTTCTCTTGTAAGGTTCCCCCACCTCTTTTTTTACGTTTCCTTTTCCCGAAACAATCTGTTCACTCCGGATTGTCAGTCCCCCCCTCATACATGGGGAATTCTTCCCCTTACCCCCCTGGACAACTTTTTTCCTCTCTTTGGGCCTCCCCCTTGAGGACACCCTCGTTTCCCCCTCCCCCACTGGAAACTTATTCTTTCCTTTCTCCCAAGATCATCGGCCTTCTCTTCCTTGTTTTTCAATTCAGTTCCTCCTCTTCCTACATAACCCCCCCCCTCTCCCTTTCGTGGAAACGCTACCCAGGACGATATACTCCCCTCCTCCCCTCCTGCAAGATTCCCCTTTCTTCTTTCATAGTTTTCACCCTGGCTAAGGATGCGGTTCGTGGCCACGCTTCGGCGCGTCCCTGGAAAAGCCGATCATCTTTTCTTCCGCCTTTTTCCGTCCCCTCCCCCTCGCGGGCCTTTCCTTTTTCAGTATATATGTTGATATTCGTCATTGCCTCTTTTCCATTAATTGGAATCACTCCTTCCTCTCTCTCTCTTTTTTTTTCGCCTAATAGTCTTCTCCAGTTAAAAAAAACGCTCCTTCATCTCTTAAATCTCCTTATTCATTAAATGACTCCTCTTAAAAGAAGTCATGATTCTTCACCTTCTTCTCGTCTCTCCTGCAAGGGGATGTCTACTTTCAAGGCGAAAGCAGATTCTTTCCTGGAGATGATCTTTCCCTTCTTTTTCGCCGACCATTCCCCCTTTTTTCCCTTATTGTAAAGAATTTTTTTCGATGTGTAGCCCCCCCCCCTTTTCCAGGGGGACATACTTGATTCTTCTCCCATACTTCTGACCTATTGGATCTATTCTTCTTCAAGGTAAGATGAGAAAATCTCCCCCAGATTAACCCCCTCCCTTTCTTCCCCCCCAGGTTGAAAGAAAAGATATAAAGTCCTTTCCCCCCCCTTTAGCAAGGTCCCTTTTCCTTTCCCCATATTCCCTTCCAGGCTTTTCTTCTTTGATGAGTTAATAAACATTCCTCTTCCCAATAGCCCTTCTTTTTTTCCGTATGTATAGAGATCTCTTTTTCCTCAGTGATCATTTTTGCGTCTTTTTCATGACCGTGGAAAATGCCTTCTTTTCTTATTCAAAGCTCCGGGTCTCCCCCCCTCGATAAAATTACGCGATTACCCTTTTCCATTCTCTTCTTGATCCTCCTTTACTTCTTCCCATGTCGTGAGAGGACAGGATTTTTTCCCTTCCCTTTCCTTCATTCATTTTCCCTCCCTTTTTCTATTTATTAGGAAGTTTCCTGTTTTCTTTCCTCCTCTGACAAGTCGTCCTTTCCCCTCTTTCTAAGCCTGAGCCGCCTCCCTTTGAAATGTCGGATAAATCCTTTGCAATCCCCTCCCATCACCGATGCGTCTAAAGAATTTGAATGAAAAATACTCTTCTCCCCTTCCTCAAGTCTCCCCCTTGTCCCCTAGGGTCCGAGCTTTTTCCTTTCTGAGTGGGCACCTTTCTCCTTCAGTTTACTCTTTATATCTCTCTTCCCCCCTTTCCCTTGTTGGTGTGCTCCCCTTCCCTCCCAGTCAACTACCTCCCTCCGCAGGCGATCCATTTCCTTTCACAGCTCCCCCCTGGAGATTATCAATAATGACGGCCCCCCTTTATCTTTTTTTTTTTCTTCCTCTTCTCCTCCAGTCTTTCTCTTTCAAAAAGGATTTTCCCCTCTTCCAGAGTCTTTTTTTCGATGGAGATGGCAGATCCCGACTTTTCTTCCGGGTACCTTTTTTCCCTGAATTCTTTTATTCTCCCCGCTCTTCTCCCCTGAAATTAAGCATGGCCCTTCTGCCCCGCAGGTCATTTCTTTTTCATAGAATCCCCCCCCCCCCTTCCCCCGGAGCTGTTCCGTTCCTTTCCGGACTTTTTCTTCTTGATTATACTTTGTATACCCGGAGATTCCTTCCCCCTCTAAATCTAAATGTTCCTCCCAAATATGCCTTTCCCGATCCTTGCCCCACCCCTTTCTTCCCCCGAAGAACAAATGGACCCTCCTCATGGCTTTAACAATACATGTTTTTTCCCACCTTTCCGTGTCTCTTCCCTTTCTAATTGGTGCATGTGGAGAATCCTTCTTATGGAGGCGGGAAGGATCCTCCCTTTTCCTTCAAAACGGTTTCCCTCCCCCGTTCTTTTGCCCAACCCTTTTCTCTTTTCATGGAAGGTTTTTTCTTATTCCCTCCCCGTGAATTCCTCTTCTCCCTTTTTCTGGATAAGAAGAATATTTCAGCCCCGCCGGAAAAACCCTGGCTCCCTTCATCAAGAAACCCAACTCTTCGTCTATGCAGAGTGTTTTTTTTCATATAAGGCAAGGCCTCCCGAAAGGTTTCCCTTGCCTTTTCTCCTTTGCTTTGTGGAGTCATGGCAAAATTCCCCCCCTCCTCCTCCGATCGCAGTTCTCTCCCCTCTTCTCCTTTGAGAGGAAATGGATCCCTTTTCTCCCCCCTTTTCTCGGCAGGGACCTTCGGACTTATTTTCCTCTCGAGTAATATGGCTTTTTTTCCCTTCTCAAGGCTTCGTATCTTTCCCCTTCCCCTCCCTGCCAACGGGCCCCCCTTAGGTCTTGAAGATGCTTTCCATTTGCCGCGGCCAATGTCCTCTTTCCCCCCCTCAGATAATTACATGGTTCCCCGGCCGGTCCTTTCCTTTAGTCCAAAAAGCCTTCTTCTTTAGTTTAAGGATGAATCTTTCCTTACTCCCCTAAGCAATGACTCCCCCCCTCCCCCGAATTTTTACCCAAACGCCTGTTCCCTTTCAGTAGATTGTGAACCCCCTTCCTCCTTATTTCTGGTCTGATCCTTCTTAGGTATAATAGGTATACCTCTTTCCCGATCAGGATTCAATAGCATGGAACCTATAGAAGCCTCTTTTCTCCGAGAGATGAAAAGTATATCCTCCTGGCCTTCTCCCTTTCTCCTAAGTTCCATTTTTTCCCCTACCCTAGGAGGAGGCTCCCTTTTCTGTCCCCTGGAGCTGGCCCCCCCTGAGGAAGAGTACTTCCCTTTTCCTTAACTTTTTCCCTAGCCTCCTTCTGTGCCTTTTTTTCCCCCTTCAAAATCCGATCGTTCACTCTTTTTCCTGCCTGCAACCCTCTTGTCCTTTTTTGTGTTTCAAGTTAAACAGGTTGCCTTTTTTCCTCCCCTCCCGGATTTTTCCCCCCTCTTCTCACTTGATTTCTCCCTGTACGGCAAAGGATCTCTCTTCCCCCCCGGCGTGTCTCATTGAAAAGGTGTTCGAGTTTCCCCCCTTCTCTTTCCGTAAAGACCCTTTTTTTTCCGCCCCTCCGGGGCCCCTCCTCTTTTCTGAAGACCTTTATCCGGTTGGACTTCTCCCTCCCATACTGTTTTCCCCCCCTTTGATATATATATTTAATCATCCTCAGTTTTGTTGTTGTTCTCTCTCTTCCCTTTGTAGTCCCTTCCTGTCCTCACCACTTTCTCTCCTTGACCAAGATGCTGACCTCTGGTCCCCCTTTCCCCCTTCATTCTATCTCAACTTTTTCTTTAAGTCAAACGAGAACTTTTTTCTCCTCCCCCACTTTTCACTCGCCTTCACTTTTTCTTGTTCCCATTCGTACACTTTTTCTTTTCGGCCTGGATATGCTGGTATCTCTTTTTTTTTATTTCCGGACGGTAGCTTTCCTCCCTTTTTCGAACATTCTTTTTCCTCCCCTTCGGCTGGAAACATTTTTTTTTCCAGTAAACTCTTTTTCAATATACTGGGCTATTCCCTCCCAGGACCCTTTTCCCTCCTTCTTTTTTCCTGGCCCCTAACCTCCCCCTTCCCCCCCGCCGATTTCGTCGATCCCACTTTCCTCTCTTTCCCTCCATCGGAGAATCCCCAGATTTTTTCGATAAGAGTCAAGCTCCTCGGCACCTCTTTCCCATCTGCTTCTATCCCCCCTTCCCCTGCCCTTCTAGTGTTCCCCCTTCCCCTATGAAAAGGAAGCCGTCCTTCCGCAGACCAGAGCTTTCCCTTTAAAAAAAAAAAAAAAACCTTTTTTTTTGTGGGGTTTTTTTTTTTTCCCATACTTCGTAAATTTTCCCTTATGATTAATCCCGGCTCTTCTCTTTTTTGTAATGGCTTCAGGCGATTTTTTTTCCCCTTCTTTCCCCTGGAAACGCGTTTTCTTCCTTCCCCCCCTTGAGCCCTTATCATCCTCTTTTTTTGCAAAAGGTAATTATCTTCTTTTTTTTTTCCTAAGAGCAGGCCTTTTTTTCACTTAATGTGGAATCAATTGCTCTTTCCTATTCCCCCTGCAATCTCTTTCTAATTCCCCATCCCATCCTCCCAAAAAGAAATAGGACTTCCCAGCATCTCTTTTTAATTAAGTGAAAGAATCATTTTCCCCTCTCACTTTAGAGCATTTCCTTTACTTTTCTTTTCATGCTACTTCTTCTGTTTAAGGAAGTTGAAATTCCCCCTCAGTGGGGTCCCCCCCCGATTTGGAAAGCCTTTCTCCCCTCCTTCTTCTATATTCCTCCGACTCCCTTTCCTATGAAGGAGACTGGTCCCCCCTTTTCCGGCGTGCTCTCGGAGGATGACCAGCCTCCTTCTCTATTTTTCCGAGCATAGCAACGGGTATCCTTCTCCCCGTCCCCCTCCTGCTTTGGCCGTTTTTCCCTTTCCTGTTGAGGCCAAGGTTGCCCGACCCCCCCTTCTCCCTTCCCATCCCTTCTCCTCCTCAAAATGAAATCATTTCTCCTCCCTGTAGTCAGGCTGCCCCAAGCTTCGCACCCCTCTCCTCCAGTACATTTGTTTCTTTCCCTGTATGATACGCCCCCTTCTTCCGGAATGAAGCTCCCTTCCTTTCGTACAAACCCCCCCCGTGAAAATGAATTTATATTTCTTCACCTCTCGGGGAGACCCCCCCTTCCCAGATAAAATAAGACGATGCCCCTTGCTCCTTTCCCAACTAGTGTCTCCTCTACAGATGCAGGATTCCAGGCTCATTTAACTTTTTTTTCCTCAGGTATAGTTTTCCTTTCCCTTTCTATGTGTCATCCTCCTCCTTGATGAAATCATCCCTCCTCTCGACCTTTCCTTTTTTTTTTTTTTTCTTTCTTGAGCTTTGCCCTTCCTTTTTGCAATGAACTCTACCCTTGCTGCCCTTCAGACGTAACTTCCTCCTTCCTTTAATTATTGATACTTTCTAACCTCTCCTTGTTTTCACTTTTTCGAGACTGCCGTGAAACCCTTTTCATCTTTCCTTGGGGCTTTTCTTAGTATATCTTTCTTTTCCCCCCTTGTTGTGTTGATGCCGCCTTTCCACAACTATTCCCCTACGTTGACACGTTTTCCCCCTCCCTGCTGAGGGAAACTATATCCCCTTTCTCCAATAATGACGGCTTTGGTATTCTTTGCCGCCGGTACTTTTAAGGATGTAGGAAGCAGTTGGCCGTGGTCCTTTTCCATCTTAAGGAAAGTGTCTTTCCCTCTGAAAGGTTTTTCCCCCTTTCTTTTTTTCTATGTTGATTTTTTCCTTTCAGGAGGACGCGCCCTTTCTTCTCTCATTCTCCCTTCCCAGTTCTTTTAACTAATTAAATGCCCCCCCTCCAGTAAGGAAGATTCTGCCCCCTCCCCTATTATTAAAGGCGCTTCCTCTGATATGTCTTTTTGGCATTCTTCGGCTTTACTTTAGATTTATACTGGAAAATCTCAAGGCCTTCCCCCCTCAACAAAGCTTCCCCCCCCTGCATAGCCCCTTTTACCCTCTTTTTTAAAATGGTCGGCTTTCTCTTTACAAATTGACGGTCCTTATGAGAATACGGATCTCTCCCCTGGCTCTTTTCCCCCCACCGGTCCATGTCCTTTTCTCTCCCCCCTTGGCGGACATGGATGTTTCCTCTTTACCTGGATACGTCTTTCTCTCCAAATGAGAATATGGGGTTTTTTTCTTGGCCAGCCCTTTTTTCGCCTTTTCACGATCCTTCTCTCTCGGATGGGCTTCTCCTCAGCCGGAACCCCTTTCTCCCGGCTCCATTCATCAGAAACCCCCCCGTACAATCCCTCCCCTTTTCGATCTACTAGGCCTTCCCTTTCCTCCCCAAGATCAATGGCAATGAGAACCTCTTCTCTCTCGGGCATGTTTCCCCTCCTGCGGCGAGGCGAAGTTCCGTCAATGCCATCCTCCCCCAACTTTCAAGGAGCTTCACTCCCCTGTCATGAATTACACAGGCGCTCTGTGTAAGAGCTAAGCAGATAATAGAAGGGCGCACGCGTAAGAGCTACGAGAGGAGACGAACGGACCCCCCATGATTATGGCAGATTGTATGGTTATAGTAGGGTTGGTTGCCTGCACCCTTCCCTGGAGCTCGATTCTCCATGATTCGTTATTCTCGTAAGTCCCACTGATATTGCAGGGAGATATTTCCTTTGCAGATCATTTTTCTTCCTTTTCGAGGCCAATTACTTCCTTTTGTCTTATTAACCCCCCTTTTTCCCTTCGTCGTACGATCCGATGCTTCTCCCATCCTTTTTTTAATGGATGTATCTTTTTCCCCCCCTATGAATCTTTCTTCGCCCCCATTTACCATTAGACGGATCTCTTTTCATCGGTCTAAGAAGGATGCTCCTCCCTTTCCCCCCTAACCCTCCTTTTATTTCTGAACTTCTTCTCTACGGTCTCGGTGGTATTCCGAGTGTAAAGCTTCCGTTTCATATGAATGAATCCCCCCTTTCCCTGAAGCATTCCCCCATCGATTTGACCTTCTTTTTTTGGAAGATGATTCGGTTCTCCCTTTAAACTATACTTTCCCTTTTCATACCCGTGAGTCCGACCTGGTTTCCCCCCTAACTATTTCATGACCACCCCCTTCCTTCTTGAAGCTTACCTGTCATCTTACTTGTTCCCTCCCCCTGGAAAGTAAAATAAAATTTTTTTTTTTCCACGCTCTTTTTTCCGGAAAGAAAATAGTCCCCCTTTCCCTTTGGCCGGAGGTCTTCCGACCCTTCCCTAACCCTTTTCCTTCATTCAGGATAGCACTATGATACTGTCTTTCGTCCCCTGGATGATCTTCCCCTGGATAATAAGGATGTTCCCGTGGACTCTTTTTCCCCTTGTTTTCGCGGGAAATTTCTCTTGCTAGTTCCCCTTCCACTTTTAGTCTCTTTTTTAGTTTTTCTAGGGCCAGAATATTGGTCAGTCTCCCCCTCCCTTCTACCAGTTTTTCTGGTACTGACCCATTTTTCTCTTATCCCTCCTCCGTTCATTCTCCACAGGTTTCGTTCCTCTTTCTTTCATCGCAGGGGAAATGAACCCTCTTTTTCCTCTCCAAAATATACATTTTCTTCTTTTTTCAGGACGAGCTGTCTTACGTCAACTTTTCCCCGAACTCTTTTTTCCCCTTGATACAACTTTTTCTAATAGCCTTTGCCCTTCCTTCTCCTTTTTCCATGGTATGCTTTCCCCTTGTCCCGTCCGGCTTTCCCGTCGCTCACCCACCTGTTTAAAGTTCAACTTCTTCTCCTCGGGCCCTCCCCCCTGGAGGGGAACAGTCTTTCTAATTTATTTATCCCCCTTTCTATCAAATTCCCCCCCCCCCCAAGTTATGAAAAGCATCTCTTACTTTTTTTCTTCGTTCCCAGCCCGTACCTCTTCTTGAAAAAAGCAGAGTAGTCCTTTACCCTTTTTCTGGAGACTTCACAATTTCTCGGATACGGGTCAAGATCCTTCCACATGTGCATTTTCCCCAACCAGGATTGAAATGTCTATGTCCCCCCGTGACAACGTCCCTACCTCCTCTATACGCCTTATCATCTCACCACTGAAGATTAATGTTTTACCTTTGAGACCATGACTTTTTCCCTCTCAGGATTGAGGTTTCTTTCTTCTTTATTAGGCGTTTTTTCCACTTTCAATTTAGCCCCTTCTTAAAGAGGTGTTGAGACTTCTTTTTATTGTAAGTTCCCCAGGTAATGATTCCCTCTAAGAGCATCCTCACTTTTTGCCCTTTCCCTCTGGTCACTTATTTTTTTCCCTCCCATCCCCCCCTGAACCTTTTCGAAGGGAGAATAGACTACCCCTTTACATCGACCCCCTCCCCTTTTTCACTAAATCATTCATGTATTGAATACCCTGCCTCCTCTCCCCTTTTCAAAAGGCCCTTTACCCCCCTCAAGGATGGAAATTTAAGGAGCTAGGAGCTTTGTAAAGGTGTAAGGAATTTGCTCCCCCTCTATTATCCATCCCTTTTTCCTTTGGTTTTCCTTCTTTTCGCTGAATCCACCCCTACCCTCTCTCGCTCTAACCCCTCCCTAATTATTGTAAAGGAATTTCCTCTTTTCGCCGCCCCGTTATTGCAAAATCCCTTTCTTAAGTCACTGATAGTCTGATCCCCCTAATATAATAGCCTTTACTTCCCTTTCTCAGAAGCCCTCTTTTATCAATGGAGTGGCCCCCCATTTTCTCAGTTGATTCCCCCCTTTTTCCCGATATTCCCTTCTTCCCCCTCCCAATCCAAGTACTCTCCCTGCCCCTCCGGACCCGTTACTCTTTCAGGCGGCAATGCCCGATTCCGCGCTTTTCTCTTCCCCCGAAGGATATGAACAATCCCTTTCCGTATTTCTCCTCCAATGTCATTCCGGCCGATTAGCGAAGGGTCCTTTCTTTTCCCCCCCTTTGAAAAGGAATTAAACTTCCCCTCTCAGGGGAGACCCTTCTCCCCCCTCCCATATTCTATTTCCCTATTTAAATCTAAGTTAACCCCTTCTTTGTGAATTTCCCCTTTTTCCTAAGGAAAGATTCTTCCTCCCGTTGCTTTTTCTTAGGTTCTCCCCCTTTTTCCCTTCTCTCTAGGCAGGGGGATATTAATGGTCGATCCCCTTTGAAAGACTTTTTTCCCCCGTCAGATAGGGTCCCCCCTCGGAAGTACTCTCTCCCTATTGCAGCTTGAACCACTGCCCCTCCTTTGTCAATGAACCTTCCCCTTCCCCTAAAGAATTTGAACCCCCCCTGCCTTCCCCCCAGTCTTTGCTCTTTTCCCCGATAAGGGACCGAGCTTTGGACAGGATCTTTTTTCCCCTTCAGTATATATATTTTCCTTTTTCTGATATCGTACTTTTTTTGTGTTTTTTATTCATTTCTCTGAAAATATATATAATGAATTTGCCCCCCTTTTTCCTGCCCCCTCCTAGGGCACTATTATCCCCTTTCTTTACGGCTTTCTTCCTTTCTTTTCTTCCTTCTCCCTTTCCTGCAAAGTCTTTATTCTTTCTTTTCCCCCTCTCCCCAGGATTGAGACGACAGTTCCTTCAGAGGACCTTCTTCTCTTTTTCGAGTATGATGGCGATCTGTCCCGAGGCTCCTTTCCCTTCAACTTCGACTCTCTCCCTTATGTTCCCTTCACTCTCCCGCAACGCCATTTACGGCCCTCCCTACGCCGGCTCTTTCCCCCTCTTATAACGGAGAGGGATTCTTTTCATTTTTCCTTAGCCTCTTGCTTCGTAAATAGGAGAGTGATGATCCCCCCCAAGTAAGTTTCCTTGGGAAAGAACCCCCCCCTTTTTCCCCTTCTCACTGCCGGACCTCTGCAAAATGGTTCTTCAAGTACTCCCCCCTTCAAGGGATAATAGACTTTTCCTCAAGGGCTTTAATTTTCTTTATGAACCTTCTTCGCCTCCCCCCCTTGCTTTTCCGTTTCCCTCCATTTCTTGTGGAGAAAGAAGGGCTTGGCGTGCGGGGGAAGGATACTTTTTTGTGGGGCCCTACACTTGCCTGGGTAAGCGGTTTCTCTTCGCAGTTTCCTTTCCTTTCGAATCGATCCCGTGCTATTTCCCGTCTGCGGATGGGCTCCTCCCTCCCCGCGGTTTCACCATTTCTCTCCCTTCATCAAGGAATTTACAC
>Ga0179593_1416708_pt1 | contig 18263 bp, 15 predicted proteins | sample CZODoug2_1_08_16_FD_185931 | JGI IMG/M metagenome (GOLD analysis project Ga0179593, IMG submission 185931) | Vadose zone soil fungal communities from Angelo Coast Range Reserve, California, USA - CZODoug2_1_08_16fungal (PacBio error correction) | ecosystem: Environmental > Terrestrial > Soil >... | reverse complement strand
AACGTGAACCCTCAGGTCTTCCAAGAAGGCCGGTGGATCCTGGAAGAGGCATTACGCCAATCCCTGAATCGTGAGATGGACTTTTTCTACCTTTCCCAGGGTGGCGGCCTGCGGGAGAAAGTTTTTGGTTTTTTCCCCCCACCAGAATAATTTTCTTTCCCACTTGTTTATTTCTTTTTTTTTTTTTTTTTTTTTTTTCTTTTTTTTTTTTTTTTTTTTTTTTTTTTTTTTTTTTTTTTTTTTTACCTTTCGGAGGCCCCCGAGAAGAGTTATTCCGCACTTGATTGTCGTGCGAAGCCCATATTCTTTTGAGCGCAATTTCTCCCCCCCCCCCCCCACACAAACAACCCCCACCACAACAACCCCCCCACCCCCCCACCCCCCCCCCCCCCCCCCCCCCCCCCTGCATGTTAGACAGTTCTTTGGTATCGCCCTTCGGCATCAAGATCCTCCCGCAACTGCGAAGCCTTTCCCATCGGATTCTTCTTCCCTTTTTTCACCTGCCTGGTAATGTGAAGTTTTTCTTCCTGGCTTTGCGGGGTAGTTCAAGCTGCTTTTTTTTGTTCTGTGCTTGTACATCGTCCCTTCATGTATCCCCGGCTGCGCTATGCGGCGGTAGCCCATTTTTTCTTTTGAATTGATGCTCTGAGACTCCAGATAGTTTGCGCCCCCCCCCCAATTTTGATTCAGTGGTCTTACGCTTAGCCAAACACCCCTTTTTTTCTCTTGAGCGAAGGTTAGGTCGCAATAACCTTTCTAATTCGTCAATCCCCCTTGTCTCCAAAGTCTTATTTTCCACCCATATTTTCGGAAACCCCACCCCCCCCCCTGAGATGGTTGACAGAGAAGATTCTCCTTTGCGCGGCCCTGAAACCAGAGGAAAACCCACAGCCCCTTGCATGCAACACCATCTTTTTGCCTCTATCCATGGTCTTCTTCTCCCAAACTCGCACGACGCGCTTTTCGTTTCGCTGAACTTTAGTTTTTTTCCAGCACAGGAATCCCCTACATTTAAGTATCTTTTCCGACGGTCTTGCAATCTCTAAGCACCTTGATACTTTTTCTTCGGTCCGCCAACAGTACAACATTTGATTTCTCTGAGACGCTGCAAGTGTCTCCCATCAAGCTTCTGCGGTGGCTCCTTTTCAACTTCGAGCAGGCCGCCTCCCCCTCGCTCAGCCTAACAACCGCCGCATTTGACCCCCCCTATATGACCTATTCATTCACTTTACGAGACCACCCTCCCAGACATCTCTTTTTTTTGAGGAAACTTGAACAAACTTCTTTAGCGTAAAAGATGAGTTTTTGTCCACTCCCACTCCTCTCCAAAAGGTAGGCTAGTTCCCTTTCTCCGAATGGCGTGGTCCTTCCAAAGAAAAAGATTTTATGGGACGACGATCACGCCTTTGCTTCAACCCGTTTCGGAAGGGCGTAATTTAGCCTCAAGGATCAACTTGAATCCTCCCTTTATTCAAACTCCGCTATACACCACCTTATTTTTCAGGAATCAACTCGGTCTGCTCATAAAAGGGCACTCTCAGTGGTGGTTCTGTTCGGTGTGTTCATTTTTTTTTTTTTTTGTTGGATGTGTGGGGGGTTTTTGTGGGGTTGGTTTTTGGTGGTTTTTTGTGTTTTTTTTGGGTTGGGGGCGTTTTTTGGTGGGTTTTGGTTTTTTGGTTGTTGTTTCTTTCTTTGTTTAGTTCCACTTGTAATCTCAGCTGGTTTTGATGATTCCGATTTCCCGTTAGCTGAACGGCCCGATCGAAGGCGTGAGTTCGCTGACCTCAAGCACATTCTGCCCCTCCTTCTTTCTTACCCCCTTTCAATAGCCTCGCCCTAGTCCCTTACTCTGGCTGGGACGATAGGGCTTTTCTTTCTGGAAGATTTTCAGGCGAGTGGGCGCTTTGAAGGTGTATCTTGTCCTCCCGGCGAAGATGTGTTTTAACCTCGGTTTTGCATTTCTTCCGAACGATTTCCTAAGAAGTTCCTCCCCACAAAGTTTCCGTCAAAGTAAACTGGCCGCGCTTTGTTCTTGATTTCACTTAAGATCGATTTGGAGTGTTTTCATGTGAAGATTCCTGCTCCTCCAGGCGCAGACCTCCGACTCAACCCCCCTTCAATATTCCTTCTGGCCGAGGGCTGGCCGTCATCTCCATCCCCTGCGGCCCTTGAGAATCGTGACGCCTTACCTGGCGCAAAGGTCTGTTTTTTTCTTGTTTTTCTTTTTTTTTTTTTTTTTCTTTTCGACTGAAGAATATGGGGTAGACCCCCCAGCCTCTAGGTGTAGTCCTTTCTCAACGCCGGTTGTGGGGCCCATATAATAACTGAAGGAGATTTCCTGCCTTCACCCAAACCAACACCTTCCACCCCCCCCCCCCCCCCCCCCCCACCACAAAAACCCCCCCCCAAACACACCCCACCAAAAACAAAAAACCCACACCCCCTCCTCCCCCCCCCCAAACCCCCACAACGGGACCCCCCCCCCCACAAACCACCCCACACCCCCCCACACCCAAACCCCCCCAACCAACCCACCCAACACCAACCCTCTTTTACAAAGGAAGAGAGGATGGATCCCCTTCCACAAGTCCGCGAAGATTCCTCCCCATTTCCTATGTTTGGTGGCTCTGAGCTGTGTCCGGCAATTAGACTCCCCAGACCCCCCAATCACCCCACAAAACCGCCCGGAGCTTTCCTTTCACCGCAGGAGGTGTGATCCTTTGCCCAAATTTGCGTCTGACGAACGTACACGGCTATGGCGTGGACGCTGAACCATAGAATTCGCCTTTAAGAATAAGTTTGCGGTCAGGACCTATGTAGGTCATCCTTTTTATTCTCCAATCTCTTACGGTTCGGGGAAAGATTTTGACGAAATTCCCTACCGGACGAGAAAGTTTTCAGTCTCCTTCTTCCTTGTGGCCGGGAGGAGCGTCTTACTCGGAAAGAAGTTTTCACGCTTTTGAGATAATAGTAGAGCTTTTTTTTCCAGAGGAGCACACTGCAAGTTTGGCCAGTTGCGTTCAGTTTTTTTTCCGTTCTTCGCTTGGATCGCATTCTTTCTCACTTGTGCCGGCCTGTGAATCGCGTCAGCGCGTTCCTCGACGCGCCGCCGAACTCCCCCCCCTGCCCCTTCAAGCCGCGACAAAAATCCCTTTCTTCCTTTTCGACTCGGCTAAGAGCCTGCCCATTCCCACTTGCTCAGTCGTAGTGCCCGATTATGTGGTGTAGCGTTGCTGCCTGGCTGATAGTCCATCACACTCGTGCCCTCACTTACGATTAATTAAGGCGTCAAGCTGGTACCCTTTAGACCTTTCTTGCCCCCCGGTCCGCCGGTACTTTCTTCCTCCCTATCGCGGGACTTGCATGCACATCCCCAACTTCCCCACATCTTTCCTGCATCTGAAATTCTTGCGTCAGCTTATAGTGTGCCATTTTTCCTTTTCTCCTATTTTTAGCATCCTGACGGCCGTTAGTACATCCTTCGAGTGGGCGAAAATGTGGAGCCCCCCCCTCCGCGGTCTTATCGGTCAACCCCAATCTTCCGCCTTTGTTCTGTTCTTTTAGCACCTTTCCTCTCCCACGCGAGAAGAATGCATTTTGTCGAGCCCTGACGTTTAGCTGACCCAAACTCGCCCCTTAAGCGAATCTTTAGTCTGCACTACCCCCCCATCCTTTTCGAGGGCTTTGGAATGGTGAAGTAGTACTGCCTTATGTGGTTTCCCGCCCTTAACGATGACGTTTTCCAATTTCTTGAGGCTGCGAGGTGAGAGGGAGATCTTCCCTTGTGAGCCCCCCTCACAAGATCTTTGATGTCGGTGAGATCCTTTGGTAAGCCCGGGACCCATTTTTTTTTTTTTTTTTCTTATTTTTCTTTTTTTATTTTTCTTTTTTTTTTTTAACGGCGTTTGAAGAGGGGTGTGAATAGATGCTCCGGTAGTTATAAAGGACTAAGGTCATGGCTGTCGAAAAGGTCTCCTGGCATTCTATTCGTCCTGGCCCTGTTCCTCTCCATGCATATACGTTGTACGCTCCTTCAAGCGCCACCGTTTTCCCCCACCACCAGGCGATTGAATAATATTACCCCCCCTCTTGATGTAAAGGCGGTGTTTTTTTCAGGTTTGTTCGCGCCAAGGTTTGTTTTGACGTCGTCGAGCGCAGAGTCGACCCCGCTTTTGACCAACTCAACATCTGCTTTGACTCCTTCTCAGCTTCACCTTTGTCGTAATCACCCTGCGCCTATGACACTACAACAGGGTCCATCTCTCAGAAGCCTGCACATAAACAGCGTCCCGTTTGAGAACAACGCCAGGAGCTCCCTGCAAGAAGAGGTTGTGTCTTTTGGGTGTTGGATCCCCCATGTCACTTGCGCCGCTGTATTTCCCCTAACTCTATTTCCGGTGGAAAAGAAGAATTCCATTTTCCTGTACCGCCCCATAAACACGAGATACAACTTCAACCTTCTGGGCTCCGTGCTGTGTCAACCAGTCCCTCGAATCCTACCCCCATGAGTACCCTTAAAGGCTCTTCATGGAAATCCCTCTTCCGGCCAAAGCTTTGTGCTCATCTCTCTCAAGGCACCGCCTTTCCCGATCGCAACAGATACATGACTTTCTATCCTCGGAATGCGCCCCTTTTTCCCCTTTTTGGGTAGCCGACCCACCGCAAATTTAAGGTTGTCTGACAGTGTCCCAAAGATATAACCCCCAATAGTTTGCGGGTGGATTGTGGGAAGCGCTACAGGAATTAATTAATCGGTCGGCGCACACCGACGTGAGAAGTTACATTACCCTATAATACTCGTCTCCAAGCAGAACCCCTCTCCAATCTAATTTTTTATTAGGCCTATTTTCAGTCCACTGATATTGCTCTCCGCGCGCGGTTCCGACCGCGAAGGGAAGATACTTTTTGAATTTCCCTTGTTTTTTGTTGAGATGATCAAGGTCACCTGGTCGGCCAATCTGCCTACCCCTGTCAGGGAATGCTCCCTTCCCGGATGATGGACGGTGAGTCCCCCTCCCCCCCCCCTTTTTTTGGTCGTAGACGGTTTCCCTCGGGGATCATTCGGGTTGCGTCCCCTACACCAACCGTCCCTGCGAATTTCACACAGCTCTTGTGGGGGCCGCCGCTCCGCGTGTCTTTTTACCCCTTTTCGGCTGTTTCGGCTAATTAAAGATTTCCATTTCTCTTCCTTCGACTGAATAAGTTGAAAGCTGCGATCGCACCTTCTGGGTCAATCAATTGGAGGCAGAAGTCCCCTGCCACCATGCGTCGAAGCATTATCTTCTTCTCTTTGTATGTTTGAGGCATCCTAGCGGTCAGTGACCCCCACGAGAGGGGTCTCTTCTTCTGCTTTTTGGTCTGCGGCTTCTTGAGACTTTTATCTTCTCGTTTTTAACTTTCTAATGGATCCAGCGGTAGCCTGATGATGCTCTTCACGTTTGTGGCGACTAATGCAACCGATCGTTTTTTCGCAAACACTTTATGCTCCTTTTTTTACACCCCACACTTGCCTATGTAGAATGTCCTCTTCTGTTACTAAAAGCCATCGAGGAACTTGAAATGTCTCTTTCATGTTTTCCAACCAAGTCTCCCACCCATGAGATGTTAGTTCCCCGCTGACTTTACCCCCCCGACCTTTTTCGCGCCCCCCTTAAACCCACCGCCCTTGCTAACCCTTTTTTGTTTGCCCCCCCATATTAGACCCTGATGGTTCGTAAAAGAGCTTCATCTTTCACGCGGTCCTCGATTCCTCCTGTACGGAACTTTTCTGCCCCCTATTGCGACTCGCCGACGTTAATTCTTTGTACCCCCCCTTATTCTCGGCCGACCCACCTACTTCCCGTTCAGTTCGCCGCGAGCATCTCCCCCCCCTCTCCACCTGCTTTTTCCACCCCTTTGCGTTCTGTTCCAGGAAACCTCGCTGCGGGCAATTCCCCCCGTCCTCGCCGCGAATTGTCAACCTTCCCTGCTGCGCAACCGCGATGCGAATCCCCCGACTTTCTGGACCTAGATAGACCAAGAACAAACTTTTTGTGAGGCGCTTGCCAAGAGGTTCTTTATGAGGCGGGGCACTACCATCCCCAAGAGAACCCCCCCCTGTCTGAAGGTAGTATCCAATTCGTGGAATGGAGTGTCAGGTCACCTACAACTGCCGCGGTTGGAGCCGATGATTGCCGTCGTGTGCTACCCCCCCTTTTGCGTGCGAAGTTAGGAGGAATTCGCCCCGAATTTTCTTACACCCCCCCAACCACAATACTTCTCCAAACCCCCCCACCCAACCCCCCCCCCAACCAACCCCCCCCCCCCCCACCACCCCACTTCAACCACACACCCCCCACCCCCCCCTCCCTGCCTGCGCCCCCCCCACCTTCCTCGACCTCCGGCAAATCGTATCTGAGACTTCTGCGTCTTTCCAGTGGCCCAGCTATTTCTTTCCAGTCTTTCCCTCTTTATGCCTCATCAAGATCTGTGCCATGGGTCGCTTTTTTTTTTCCCGCTTGCCTTGAACGATTTCCTTTGCGTCAGTGATTTCCTATTTTTTCTTCCCCCCTTCCCCAAAACTCCCCTAGTATTTTTCCCCCCCCCCCTACTGACTAACGAGATCCCTTGGAGGAGATGACGCTAGTTCTACAAGGCTTCTACCGTGCCTCGTTTCGCCGAGTTTACTTCGTCTTCGCTAGACTTTATCCCTAAGAGACGGTTCGGTTCACAGATTTTGAAGTTGATCGATGCTCCAGTTCCCAAGGTCTTTACCTTCCCCCCTGGTAATCTTTCCTTTCTCTGTTAAAAGAGGGGCGCCCCTTTTCTTAGGGACTGAGTCTAGACTCCTGCCTTGTATCTTTTTGAGTTGCCCTGCAGCCGTCGAATCTCAGCCAAGAGTTCTTCTTTTTTTCTTAGGCTGCAGCGATCTTTAATCTCCGCTTCCCTAGCTTTCTTCTTCGTTAGCAGTTATGAATCAAAAGGTTTGCCCATCCTCAGTTTTGAGGATCTTCTAAAAAGATTTTGGCTCGGCCCAGCGTAGCCGTTTTACCCTTTCGCTTCTTTCTCCCTTTGAGACTTGTAATTCTAACCTCCATATTTCTGCTGGCGCTTTATAGAAGGCTGTTAGGCACGGAGTTTGCTTCTCTCTCTTACCTCCCTCCTTTGTTTTTGGAGTTTCGATTCTCTATTGACCCTCCCCTTTCTCTACTTTCTCCGTCTTTCATTCTTTGAGACGAAGATCCCACGCGTTTGACGTGGGATCCGTCTCCCCCTGCCTTGTGGAGATCCCACTTTCCCGTAAGAGAAGCCCCCATGACCTCTGTATCTCCCCCTTTTCTATGTCACGCTTCTATTCTTGTCTACAAGCATTCTCCCCGTGCGGTCTGATACTCCGCCCACGTCCGCCTTCGAGAAGGCCCGTGTCTGGAGTCGGCCGGTTTCGTTCGCTTGCTGAAGCTTAACCCCCATCCCCCCCAAGCGTGAATTCATCATAGGTACGCTCTGTGAAGTTTCATTCATCAAGCGCCCGTCCGTTTCTTACATTTCTGCGTCAGTTCTTCGGAGTGATTCCGACGACACTTGCGCTTTTCCCAGCGGAAGGTGGGTTCTTTAAGACTCTCCAGTCCGCCCCCACTGTTCCCCATCGCCAGCCGAGAGGAAACACCCACGAACGCATTGATGAACCTCCGCGCCCAGTTATGACCCCTACTCCCTTAGTCTCTTTGGAACATCAAGATGGTTAGATTCCGGAGGGCATTGTTGAGCTATGTCCCTCTACCTCACCCGAAATCTCTATCGCGTGCGGAAATAGAGAGCCCATGAATGCCTTTCCCTATGCTGGGCTTTTTCCCCCCATATTTGAACCCTTGTTAAAAAATGCCCTGCACCCCCCCTTGATTCATTTGAAATCCTTAACCTCATGCGTCAGAGTGCTTTTCCCTCTGTTGACGTCGGGTTATCCCTGAGGACGTAAGGTTTACTCCGCCGCAGGCTTTTAGGGCAAGACAATTCCCGAGGAGTGAAGAAACCCCCCCACCCAAACCCCCCCCCCCCCCCCCCCCCCCCCCCCCCCCCCCCCTCCCCCCCCCCCCCCCCCAAACCCCACACAATGTTGGACGCACCAACCGCTCGGCTTAGCTGACTCAAAACCCTCGAGCCAGTTTTTTTTACAAGGGTCCGAGACAAGTCCAGTCGCACAGTTCTATAAGACCCCTAAAAGTTTCTGATTTTTAGTCCCACAACCCCATTTAGCGATTAGAGCTTTTGGTGCGCATAACCCCCCCCCCAGCTCCCATTTTTGTTGGTTACGGTCCTCCCCTTATATTAGGTGAAGTTTTCCCTAATTAAGTTCTCAGTAGTTTTCCCCACTTCAGTTTAACTGAGAGTGGTGAATTCAGAGTCCGAATTTTTTTTCTTTCTCCCCCCGAAAGTAACTCTCTATAGCTAGAGGTTGAGTATTTGCAGACCCCCGAGGAAAGTTTCTTTGTGCCTGATGTTGAGACCGAGAATCTCCCGGGGAAAGTTTTCAATGCCCCTTCTTCGTAATTACTTGTCCGTCGTTTTCACCCCCCTCTTTATTTGGGGAGTGCAGGTCCCCTTGAGTGAAGTTTTTTCTTTAAATAATTTTACTGTCTCACTGATTGTATGCCCCCCTTCATGGCTTCGACTAATATGCCCCCCCCCCCCCAAATGTTCCCCTAGTTTGTTCAGGATGTTTTTTTCTCTAGAAGAGAAATTGCTTGGGGCTCTTCCGGGCAAGCCGAAGCAGGGGAAGAAGATGGTTTGAACCCCTCCGCGGGCTTTGTCTTCTTTTCCGTAGGGAATTTTGTACCCTCAGCGCATTGCTGCCCTCCGTGTTTGGTTTTCCCTCCGTGAAGCCCAATCGGGAATTTTCGCCAAAGCCCTTTTGCCGCGCCCCCAGCCCGCCCCCGCCCCTCCCTCTGGCCGACCTTTTCTTGATCGCCTTCGCGCCCCCGGTTTCCTATATCCCGGCCTCCCGGTCCAAAAAACAAAACCCCCTTTTTTTCCTCCCCCTCCGGACCAAAAACTAACGAGTCCCTAACCTTCCCTCGTTGGATTCCTCAACAGAGAAGAATCCACCCAACATGAGTGTCCACATTCCCGTGTCAGTCCTGGAACCCCTCTTCCTTGATGCGAGTCCCCGAGAACGCTTCTAAGGACAATTGCTGCCGCACTGGCCCGATCTGCACCCTGCTTTATAAATTTGTTTTCTTTTTTTATAGAGATAAATCAAATCACAGACCGGGAAGGGTCCCCTATCTCCCTCCCCCTTTTTTCCCTTTCTCCCTCAATCGCCCCCCCATTTTGTATTACAAGGGCTCGTCTAGAGGCTACCGAACCAAGATTGTGTGGAAGGGCGCCCCTGAATGGTTCCCTTTTTCAGCGATTTTTTTTTTTTGCCCCCACAAGCCTTTCTGTCAACGCTTCCTCAGCAGGACCCATTTTAAGACAGAAGATTCGCTCCCCCCCGAACTGAGAATTTCATGTGGCCCCCGAAAGTGAAGAAGGACGCTCGACGAGAGATAGGGTTGGCTACAAGCCTTGATTAAACGGCGATAAGAGCTTGTTTTACCCTCCTCCGTGTTTGTTATTTTTTTTTCTCTCCGTACTTTCCCCCTCCTTCGTGCCCCGTCCGCGCCCCTGTGCCCTTGAGGAAGAAAATCCTATTTCCCTCCTTGGCGCGTGCTGACTTGGACGATAGAACTGATGTATGCGCTCTCTTCTCCAGTAGGTGTTCTGACCCAGCCCTTCCACAATTTTATTAATTTTCACCACCGCTTTGTGGGTATCCTGAGAGAGGATCCGAACCTGGCTTTGGCTTTCTTCCTTCCGCTTCAATTTTAGTCGCCAGAAGGTACTCTTCTCTAGACCAGAGTTGATCCTCGCGGGCACAGGGCAGTTGCATATGCGACACACGCCTTCCTGGACCTCCTTTTTTTACCCGGGCTTCCCGACAAGGTATTTTTTCTCGGGGTCATGCACCACGATCTGGCTTCGGCTGGTTTTACTCTTTATGCGTTATTCCGCGTCTTGCATCGTGCGTCCCCCCAGTGTGCCACGCCGGTTGATCCAAAGCTTTCGCCGAGGATGTCGCTGTTAGCGTGCGGCCTGCCGTCGTTTCCTCCAACATACTTGTGATTGGATTCCCGATCTCCACCACTGTCTGGACTTTTCGCTTGTCTCTTTCCGCACGAACCTTCCAATAGGCGCCCCCTTCAGAAAGCCCCGTTTTATTGGGGCCCCAAGTGTTCGACCCCCCCTCTTGCGCTGGCTTGCCCCGCCTCCCGCTACCGCCTGTCGCTGCGAAAACCCCCCCTCTTTCAACCCTCCTGAATGCAACCAGGTGCATTCGACCCTGGGTCGCCCTGCCCTAAGCGCAGGCTTGTCCTTCTTTTCACGCCCGTGAATTCCTCCCTGAAACGCGTGTCTCTACGGCCATGAAGAGTAGGTCCTTTCCCCCCCAATAGATCTCGTCCGCCCCCCAAATGTCCCCCGTTCCGCATTTTCTTCTAGCTTCACCCTCTTTAAAACCGCGTCTTAAATATCTTAGATTTCTTTTTTTCAAATTAGCTTATTCCAGGCCACCTCCCCGCTCCTTCCTTGACAATTTTTTTATTACCGTGTGTAGTAAGCTTTCCCGCGAGAAGTCACACCTCTACAAGCACGTAATTTGGTTAGTGCCCCCCCAAACATTCCTAAGGATTTAAATCTCTAACCTTAAGGTTGCTCCTTTTTTCTGGCATGGCGGTGGCCTTAACTACCCCCACAGCTTTGTGGCGACCGCTAAGACTCCTCTTTGTTTACAATGGTCGTCGCCCTTTTTTTCTTTAATTTCGCACCTCAACGCCCTTTTTTCAGTCAACATGTTTGCCCCCTAAAAAGCCGCAAAACTCGTCAGATCGTGATGATTATTTCTCTCTTCCCGGCCAGTTTTTACGTTCCCTAAAAGGATGTCCCGTATTCCAGCTCATGAGCATCCTTGCAAGTGCTTATGATGATTTCCCTTACGGGGTGTGGGTGGTGTTACGCTCGAAGACTCTTCGTCTATCGCCATTAGCCATTCAAGCCCACGCAATGTACTACACCTTTCTTTTTTCCACGCCCTTTCCCATAGTCGCTAGAAGGATGGCCTCAAGAGTTAGCTCACGGAGTTTTGGCTGTCGGTTGCTGCCTCTAAGGTTTCCCTTTCTTTCTCTCCCCCCCTGCGACGGATTTAGGGACCACATTTTTTTTTTCGTTTCGAGTTGGTCATGCGATCCTCCTACGAATCTTATTTCTGGAAAGTAAATTTTACTTCGCTGATGAATCTCGGCGTCACGCCTCGTTCACCCTGTTCGATGGTGAATGCTTGATCTTTTCCCATCGGGACAGAACGACCTCCCGATTCTCCCCGAAATCTTTCCTTCATGGAGCCAATGGCCCCCGAGATTATCCCAGCCTGAAGATTGCGTCGACCTTGGAGTCCCGCTCTGCCTCAAACCCCACGCCAAGATTATCTGGCCAGTCTTGAAGAGGGACTCCGCCGCTCGTTCCCCTCTGTGTCCTTTCCCCTTTTTTGAATCTTCCTACGAAATCATGTCCTTGCGAGCAAGCGTCTCTCAGGAGGTATGACCTTCCTCTACTAGCCTTTCCCTTATAGTTCTCCCATTCGGGGGGTTGTTCGATATTTCCGCCGCCTGCCTAATCACTTTCTAGTAATTCTTTCTAAGCCCAAGATTAAGCGTGTCTTCTTTAACCACCAACTTTTTTTTGGGGGACGAATCACTTATATTGCGTCGGACGTCCCCCCCTATTTAAGGAAGACAGTAATCATTTGAGTCCTTTTTTCTTCTCGATTCTCGGTCCAGCAGGATAAAGTATGGTCCGATTGGGACAGCCAGGGCCGCATATGACAGTATTAAGTTCGATTCCGGTGCAAGAGTTTCTCCGATCCATAATAAAGCTTTAAATTTTAATCTCTCGGTCACGATGTCCTTCCCCCGACCCCCCCCCTATTTCGGCTGCCCAGTGACGATTTTCCATTTGATGCCTCGCGCGCTAGGAGTAGATTGAAGCGCGATCAGAGTGAACAGTCCCCCTCCCCGGACTCAGGTGAGAAAAGTCCTACGCCGCCCGACGGTTTCCCTTGCCCCCACCGCTTTTTTTTTTTTTTTTTTTTGCCCCCAAAGGAAGGTTAACCGGTCGGTAAGTCAGGCCCCCTGATTTTTCGCAGGCAGTGAGATGTCTGATGTGAGTGAGGCCGTTTCTGGTACTGCTCTGTTCGACCGAACTATAGCTTCAGCAGTGTACATTCCGCGCGCCCTGCCCCTTTGGTTTGTTTTTTTGGGGGGGTGGTGTTTTCTTTTTTTTTGGGTGTGGTTTTTTTTGTTGGGTTCAAGGATTGCGGCTGCCCACTTACATTCCCTTTTCCATGCAGTTGGCCCCTAAATTTATTGTTCGCATTGTCAGCGTTCGCTCGACATTTCCCGTCCTTTTTTCGATTCGGAAGCTGGAGAGACTGTGCGTTGACCACCTACCGATAACGTGATCGACCAAACAGTCCCGCCTGTTATAGGCTTTTCCCCAATAGTCCTCTGTGTTAAGAGGTAAAAGAAATTCTCGCGCACGGAATCCACTTTGGAGAGGCTCTTTTTTCGTACCCACCAATTCGGAGAGAATTCGGCGCCGGACCTTTTCCCTCCCCCCACCCCTCTTTTTCTTTGGATTCTTTAAAGATTGTGACGTTAGGTCCAAGAATTCTTAAGCTAGCGTTTATTTCAAGTGCCTTTTTTTTCTTTACATTCTTGGAGACGAGATAAAGAGAACGGATGATAAAAACGATCTTCCCGCTATCCTTTTTTCACAGGTCGAAGTGAAGAGTTTCGTCGAAATCGGAAAGTTTCGTTGTGGTGACGAGGTGGCTTCCCGTCTCCTTGCAAATCGGGGCTTACTGAAGACTGTTAGTGAGCGTTCCTTTTCACCTCGTTCTCCAGGTCTGCCCCACTTTAGGTTGACTCCTTACAGACCCGACTGACTACGCAAAGCGTTTTTCAAAGAAGCCTTCCACGGAGGCATTACTGCACAAATGGTTTCCATCCCTCCCCTTTTCTTTTTTTGTTTCCGTCCCCCCCGTACCGGGAGCGGTATCTTCCTAGCCTTTTGCCAGAACGGCTCCGATTGTGTAAAAACACCCCCCAAGACGGGGTTCTTCGCGGCTCCCTCCCACTAGTTGAGTACCCCCCGAGAGAATGCAGCCTCTGGTTTGGTGCTCGCCCGTCCTCCCCCACGAAGTTTTTTCCAACCTGTGCAAAGAGCTTAAAGAACTACTCATTTCATCAGGCGACTCTTTTCTCGTCTATCGGAGAAGACGCTTTTCCCTGGAAGCATGTCAATCAGACATCTTCCCCAGCGAGAAAGTGCCCCTCCGTATGTAAGACGTCAGCCGACCTTTTTTTTCCCCTCGGACTTCCTTCCCCGTTGAAGGAAGGCGTCCTTGGTGTCAGAGACTCTTGGTCAAATGACGCAAGGCTATCTCAAAGCGGTGTCATTTTTTTCTTACATGAATTTGCGGCGATTCCATAGGGAATGTTCCCTCAATCCCCGACAATCATTGATCAAGATGTTTCCCTCAAGATTACCCACCAAGCGCTTGTTTTCCTTTCTGAGAAGGCTTTCTTATGTTTTCGGGCGCACGACTTGATTCACGCGCCGTCTCCCGGACCGACCTCCTCGATCCCCCTACTCACATCAGAATCAGGTGCTTTGCCTTTTTTTCCCAGGAAGGCAGGAGTTCTTCGAGAAAGGAGCCGGATCGACCAGAGGAAAGGGAGATCCCGCGGTTAAGTCAATCTAAGTGGTGAGCTCTCTTTCCCCTTCCACTCGGTTCCCTTAGGTAGAGAGTGATTTAGTCCGCATTTTTTTTTTTTTTTCCACCACCCTTTTTTTTTTTTTTTCCCTCCACACATGCTTATTTTTTTGTTCGTTTTTTTTTGTTTTGCTGAGGGATTCGGATTTCTTAGCTTTTCATGCGGGCGCGTCGTCTTTTTGGTGCCGGCAACCAGAGGCCCATAAGGTCTCGTCATTAACACCCCCCCCATTCTGCTGGTATCCTGAGGCCGCCTAGCTTGATCCCACCCCTTCTCTTGGTCGGCTATTTTCGATTCGAAGAACCTACGTGCGACCGCGCCTCCCCTTGAGGCAAAGGCATTGCCCTCTTTCTTTTAACATCTGCTACTCCTTTCCCCCCTAGTATTTTCGCCCTTGAATGTTACCTCGGTATCTGCGGATCCGTGTCCTCCACGATCGATTTGTTCTTTTCTCGGTTCTTTTCCGTCTCCCTATGACCTGGACCGTAGGTTCCCAACGTGAGGCACCCCCTCTCTATTTCGCTCGCCGGTCGCTGATTTCGAAGTCGGCTGCAGTTTTTTTCTTTTTTTTTCCGATCGCTTGTTTCTCCCCCAACAGGCTCCGCGGAGCCACCACACCTGTCTTTCCCTTTCGCGAGTTGATTTTTCCTCCCCTTTTTTCTCACAGTCCCTCCCTGTTAAACCCCGATACAGCCCCCCAGTTTTTAATGGTAAACCCCAGTAGTTGACCCATTCTCGCTGGCCTACTACGACCCCCGCCAATTTTTCTTCTCCCTCCCCCCCCCAGACGTTGACCAGCAACCTTTTAAGTTGCCTACTCGCCGCCAGGATTCGTGTCCCTCCTTTCCGCCGCTTTCAAGGCTTGCTGTGATCCTGAATAAGGGTCCGGCACCCTTCTTGAATTAAGTCCATACCATGACGCGGAAGGCTTTACCCCCTTTACCTTTTTTTTTTTCTTTTTATTATGGCCCCCAAGTTAAACCCCCCCCCCCTTCCTTCATGTAATCAGATCTTTGCCAAATTCTTTTTCCTCCAACAAGGTTGCGATCCATCCCGATCGGCGTGCGGGTTTACCCTCCCTCACAGCGCGCCTCCGACCACTCTGACGAATTGTCCTTTTTGGTTAGAATGGGACCCCTGCCTTTCTGTCCCCCCTCTATTTTTTTTTTTTTTTTCGAGCCCCCCAAAGCTTTGGGGGTCGTACCACTCAGTACTCTTACGCTATGTTTTTCCATACACTCCCTCCCCTTGACTTTTTCGGAAGCTTCCCTGGTTCCTTTCTGGCCATCTAACCGTGGAAAGTTTTCTTTTTTTGTGGAACTTTCCGCCCTCTGGCGGTGACACATTTCTCCCTACACTTTCGAACCAGGCGAGTAAACACCCCCCCTCGACCCCCCCTTCCCCCCCCCCGTTTCAACTCCCTTCCTCATGAGGATTTGCTTTAAGACAGAAAGTGGTTGAAGTTGGCCTTTCCCCTATGGCGCGATTTTCACCCTGCCTCAAGAGCATGATCTTGTCATTTTCTTTTTTCTCGTTACCTCCCTCTCCCCGCTTATGTCGATCTCTTGAGTTTATGGATGGACATACAGCCCAATTCCTCCCCTCCCCATCTACACATTTTTACTCACCTTTTCACGCATTAGTCCCTGATTTGAAGGCTTTCCTCGAGTTTCAAGGACTTTTTAAGGAATTCGAGCTGCTTAGGGTAGCGTTTCGCCCTTTCCGTTCCTTTTACTTTCCCTCGGTCGAAGGCCGACGTCTCCCCTAACTTCTTGCTTACCTCCCCCTCCCCGTCAAATGGATAGTCCCTCGCGTATCATGAAGTCGGTTCGGTGTTTTGACAGGAGATCGGCAGTCCGGGATGATTCTCCTCCTACGCCCCCTCCTTCGAAAGCACCTTTTTTTCGTCTTCCCTCAGCCTGGCGGCCGAGGGGACGCAATCCTCTTACAGCTCCGATTTCTGCCGTTCTTTTTTTTTTTCCCCTGAAGAAGACGGGTATGATCGATAAAACCTTTTCTTAGCACTTATGATGGCGCTGAATGATGGGGATCGCCACCGCCCTTATCTTTTCCGTTTTTCCTTCCCCCCTGAGGGTTCATATTAAGACCCTCCACCATACCTTAGGAGCGGTGTAAGGCAAGCCTCGAAGTTAGGAAAGTGACTGGAACGAGAAGCGGATTTACGATGTTTTCCGACATGAGGCGGGTTGTTGCTGAGAGTTGTTTCCCCCCCCGTGCATTAGGCCAAAGTTGCCCGACATGGGTTTCACGGCTAATAAGGAGGAGAGGAGCGCGGTCCTGCCACAAATGTTTGCGTGGAAGAGGGATGGAAAAAAGGAGGGGAGACTCCCCGTTGCCGAGAAAAGGACTTCAGCCTCAGACAGCATTCCGTTTCCTTCCTTCCCCCAGGTTGTATAGTTCGCGCAGACGGGATAAATGAAGTGCTACCTTCATCTTTGGCTACGGTCTCCCGTCTGCCCAAGATAGAGAATGTAGTTTATCTGGTTTTGCGCCTGTGAGCGTTCAGTTCCACAGCATTCCGAATGTACTTTCCTAGGCACTCCTTACGCCGAAAGGGTTCATAACCCCGGCTGCCAGTTGAATTTTTCTCCAGGTTTTGAACCGTTTCCTCGCTGTCTTTCCTTCTCACTTCGCCGCCCTGCCCATGACAAGCCCCAGCTGTCCCTGAGGGCGAAGACCTTTGCCGACCCAATTTTTCATCCACGCCGAGACCGCAAAACCCCTTAGGACTCCCCCCCTTCGTCCTCTCCTGCCAGACTCTGGCCTTCTCTTCTCTTTAGATGGGTAGAGCTTTGACTGGCTTCAATCCCGCTTCTCTTTTCCCTCTCCCCTTCGGGACATCTTTTTTTTTGGTGTCCCCAAGGGAAGCCCAAGCATGGAGAGCCCCTTCAAAGCGTGGACATCCCCTTCAGTAACAAGCCCCTTCCCCCCTTGAGCTTAATGCACATATTCCTTTGTAAGCGTGAGCTTTGACGATTTTGATTTTGTTTTCTTTGGAGGAAGTTTTCTTTGAGAAGACTTTTTTTATTCATGTTCCCTCCAATCTTAGAGGAGTTTTAACTATAGCCAACCGCGGCGGATCGGCTCTCCCCCCTCTCCGCGTTTCGGTTATCAGGACATTTTCCACAAGCTGCCCCACGTTTTTTTATTACCTTCAACAACCCAACTTTTTTTTAAAGTTGTATTTGGATTTTAGTGAACCCCCAAGCGCGACTAGCTTTTGGTTAGTCTCCCAGCTTTTCGGGATTCTTTTTTTTCTACGTAGTGGACCGTAGCCGCCTCGGCTTATTAACCTCTTTTTATACGGTTTCACTATTTTTGAGGGTCGCCTCGAATAACCAATTTCTGATCATTATAGCCTCTCTCACGGCTCCAACGGGTTGAGTGACAACGTATCCGGAACTGAAGTTTAAATAGCTCGTTTCTTCCTAGTTTTGCGGCTCGACCCATCGCTCATTTCTCTTGTCAGGCATGAAGCAGTCCTGTCGGCAAATCCATTCCAGGGTCCTTTTCCCGTCCTTAGTGAATCTTATCCAGCATCCCTTGCCGGGTCCACATTGCTTGAACGCCCGAATATCTTTGTAGATAAGCTTTGACACCCCCACCATGCTTTTTCCTTTCCCAATTTTTTTGCTGTTGCTCCTCGACCAGGAGTTTTTTGTCTCGGTCCCAATCCCAACTCGGTTTGGTTTGACCATTTGCGTTCCCACAATGGAACCGACTTTTTGTCTAATTCTCTGGTTTAGCAGGAATTTCAGGTTTTCACTACGCACAGCAGCAAGTTCTGGCTCCGTCCTAAAGGTTTGGGGGTTTACAGGCCGCTTGTTGTCTCTGTCAGGCGCGACCGCTTCTACCCAAGGAATCCTTTTTTTCATCCCTTCATTTCGTTCCCTGCTCCTACCCTATATCATCACTGTTGCACATACGATCTCAAAGGTCACCGCCTTACCGGAAAAGCCTCTTAGTGCACTCTGGCGTACCACTGACCCCCCCTCTCTACCCAACCTGCCGTCATTCTCCTTTGGGAATAATCGGACGGCGGGCAGCTCCTTTTGTGCTTCTATCTTTCTCCTTAGGACTTGCCGGGAAGTCGATCGCCACGCTATGGACCCCTCTGCTAGTTGAGAAGCAGCAAGCAGAAAGAGAAACATTGAAGGGAGCAAGAACCACACAAGAAGTTTTTTCCCTTTCGTCACAGACTTATCCTTTCCTGTCCGTCCTCAATAGAGGTCTTCCGAGACTTCATTTCCCTTTTTTTGGTTTTTTTCTCACCTAAGTCGCCTGGAACCAGGTAAGCCCCCTACAGACAGCTACAAACGCGACAAGATGGTGGAACTTAGGCCCTGAAAGGAGAACAGGTCAAGAGGAGACGGTCCGAGTTGCACGGGTTATAAA
>Ga0179593_1363857_pt1 | contig 18264 bp, 22 predicted proteins | sample CZODoug2_1_08_16_FD_185931 | JGI IMG/M metagenome (GOLD analysis project Ga0179593, IMG submission 185931) | Vadose zone soil fungal communities from Angelo Coast Range Reserve, California, USA - CZODoug2_1_08_16fungal (PacBio error correction) | ecosystem: Environmental > Terrestrial > Soil >... | reverse complement strand
CCTTTGTGTTCCCATCATGGGTTCTGTAGAGAGTTTGCTTCCTGCAATACCAGTTTCCCGTGTGCAAACCCTTTGCAAGTATTCGCCCTGGTCCTTCGTCCCCTCGAGCGGATTGGCTGCCCTTGCCAATACGACACCGTCTTACCCCAATTGGTCTGTGGCTTTTCCCCATGGCCTGCCCCCCTTGTTTCCCCTCTCCTCGGCGTGCGGCTAACAAGGCCGGTCCACCGTCTGCCAACGTGAGACGATCTCCCCCTTCCCCTTTCGAGTCCCCTTGGCTGATTTCCGCTAGGTCGCTGATTCCCAGATAGCCTGTTTTCGGACCCTGTGCACGACTCCCCGTTGAACCTTTTTCCCGCCGCTTTGCGCCTCCTGTTGCACTTTTTTCCGCTGGTCTTCACCGTCAGGACTATAAGGTGTTTTTTTCTGATAGGGCGTGCCGTTGTCGACATTACAAAAGCTGCTCGACCTTTCCTCTCGTGTTCCCCCCCCCCCCCCGTCCGAGGATTAGTTTGTAGGCCCGATCTCGGACCAATGGGGACAGCGAGATGGTCTTTGCTTTCCCGCTATGCGTTTCCCTCTTTCACGAGGGGTTATCCACATTGATTCTGTGAAGTCGCGTAGCCCCTTCGTAGAGTTTCTCCATTTCTACCGCTTTTCTCTTTGCTGGGGTACCGTATTTCCTCCCCCCCAACGCGGTAGTCGATTTTCGCCGAAATACTGCCCACTTGAATACCTATTGAAATCCTTCCCCGGCCTTCAGACCCTGCCTATCCCCCCCCCCTTTACCCAGAGTCTTTCCTTCCGCTGCTGCTCTTTTTTCGGAGGAGGGCCCCGACTTCCGTTGCTCCAAAATTCGTCAAAACAGTCCCATTTTGCGCTTCTGAAGAACACAACCTCTCCGTTCTTTTTGATCTCTGCATGCCTGTCTCGAACATTTCGCCACCATGACGGTCATTTGCTTTTCTCTTTCTTTTCAGACCCTTTTTATCCCTTCAAGGAACCCTTTACATTTCCCTCAGCGCCCCCTAAGGTTGCGGATTCCCCAAGGGACCCGTATCATTCGGCGGGCCCCCAATGCCGACATTTGTTCGCCTCCCCCCCCCCCCAAGGGCTTAAATCTCGGGAGACGACCCTCCATTACGACGCTGTGAAAACATCTTGCTCTTATGTCAAGCTGGCTCTTTTTTTTCTCTTTTTCTCCCTCTCTGGTCTTGAACACTTTCACTTATCTCCATTTACACGCGGAGGGATTTAGGACACCTCACCCCCCATTCCTCCTTGCCGGGACGGCTGTTCGGCTTCTTGCTCGCTTTTTGAGAGAATTCATGTTGCCTTCCCGTCCCGGTCCCCCCGACCCCCTTCCCTGCATCGAATTCTCTCCTTCCTATCCAGCCTCGTGCGGTAGTCGCGATCTTTTCTTTATCTCTCTACCCTGTCTTTGTTGGTCGACCCTCTATCTTCCCCTCAACTTTTTTTGATGATAGACTAGTCCTTATTCCGACCTCGGTTCGTTTTTTTCCTGGTCTCATTTCCCCCCTGATTAATTTCTCTGCAACCTAGCGCCCCCACGCCGCCGGATTTGACAACCTTCCTCCTCTTCCAGTCTGGTTTTTTTATCTAGTCGTTTTTTCCTTTCTAATGCATAGCAGGTGCGCCGAACCTAGTCTCCCCCCCCCTCCGTCCTCCTCCCCCTCCTTTTCCCACTCCTGTCCAGAAGTTTCGACGGTCGTAATCTGAGGTAGCCCTACTTGCCCCCGGATCTGGTTGGTGTCTCCCCTGTCTTTTTTTTGCCTTTTTTACCATTCTATTGTGTGTTATCTTCGATCCGGACCGTCTTGTTCGAGGTGAGTCTATGTCTAGCGGCTTCCCTCGCCCCCCTTTTGATGGCTTTTTCCTTTTTTCTGAACAGGAGTGGTTGTCTTTGAGTCTTTTCCTTCGGCGGTATCCCCCCAGCCCTTCGCCTAGCAACCACTTTGCAGCCGCGCCCCCCTTTGTTTTCCTGCCTTAGTGTTGGCTGGCCTTCGTTCCTGGCGCGAAGTAGCTTCCGGGCCTTATACTGCTTCGAAGAATGTTGATCCGTTTTTTTTTCTTTGATTCTTTTTCTCTTTTTTTTTCTTCTCGGCAGAATTGCTTGCACGTAGGCATATTCGAGGTCTTCCTAGCATCTTCTCTCTTTTGTTGAGACGTTATCAGTTCTGCGGTTTCCTCTTACTTCATCCTCTCAATCGAGCTTTTTTCTATTTTATTAGTTACCATTTTGGACACAATCGTTCCCGGAATTTGCGCATCTCCTCTCGAGCCCCCCTCGAGATTCTTTTCTCCCCTTTTCCCGTGCTCCTCGTATCTCGGGGTCGACCAGACTTCTTCCCTTCTCCTTTTGCCTTTCTTACGACGGTTATTCCCCCTCTCGAAGCCCCGCTTTCGTCCATCGTTTCATCTCCCCTTACAGTACAATCGCTCACCATCGCGTTGTTTTAATGTTCGTGGTCTTTTTTTTGCCCGTCGCCGCGACTTTCGTCTCTCTTTGCCTGGTGGTGGACATCGCCGGTTTTCCCCCCCAATATTTGCTAGCCCTTTTCTCGACTTGTACGTCGCTAGACCTGGTCCTTTTTAAGCCGGGGGCCCGACGTAGCTCTTTTCTGAGAACGACCGTTGCCTGCCCCCTGCACCAAGCGACTGACAAGTCATTGTGTATTTCGAGCGGGAGCATCTTCTCTCCCTTTCCTTTTTTTCTATCTTTATGCATGCCCCAATTTATTTGTCCTTTCAGATTTCCTTTGGCAGCTGCCCTCCAGCACTAGTTTCCCAGAAGGACAATCTTTTTCGGACCCTGTCCAGTTACTGCCCTCTATTTGATCATCGGTCAAGCAACCTTCCTAACAGACTACCCCGTCTCCTTTCCTGGACGTTTTTTCACCCTTCTTCGTCGGTCTTGCCCCTCTATTACGTAGCACCTCGTATTCATTTTTTGGGCATTATGATCCCGTGTTCATTGCTTCCTTCCTCCACCTCGGTCCAACCCTAAACATATTTAGATTTTTTTACTCCGCGCTGGGGTGTCAATTATGACAATCCTTCCTTTATTGGGCTGTTTCGATCCCCCCCTTCGCAGTTTCCGCCCTTTCCAAAGTGGCACTCATCCCCTTCCCCTTTTAGCACTCTCTTTCTTTGAGTGCTCTACACGGTTCCCGTTATCCTTTTTACGGCCGTTTCACATGCACGTTTTTACAGGGCTCAAAGCCGAGACTTTATGACGTTTCTTCCCCGTTCGTCCTTCCCCTCTTGAAGTTGCGCTGTTGACTCTGTCCTTTTCACTCACTTCTCCTCACGCAGCTCGGATGTGTGGCTCCCCTTTTTCCCTAGGTTTTTCGGCCGGCGCTCTTATCGGAGATCCCCTTTGGCAGCCTGGGCTTTTTTTCTTTTCACTTATGTGACTTGCCTATCTGTTGATACCACTGTCCCAGAGCTATGGTTTTGGGTCCGTATCCATTTGTTCTTGAAAGATTTTCCCTTCCCCCTTGCCCTACCGCAATATTTTTTTTTAGGTTGGCGTCACCGATACGTGCGATCATTGACAGTGTACGATCGCATTCTCTGCCTCCCTTCATTGCCCCCTCTTTTTCCATTTCTACTGGCAAAAAAGAGTTGGTTATGTGTCGATAGAGACTTTTAAGCGACCACCCCCTTGTGTATCGACCTTTGCGTTCCGGTCCCTCCCCCTGGCTTTAAAGTAATGTTCCAATCACTCGTGGGCGGTTTCTAGTTAGTTCGGTGGTCGAATTTCTTTTTCCCTCGCCGACCTCGCATAATTCACTCCCCCTCAACGCTGTCTTTTTTTTCGCCGGCGGGATCCGTGATCCCTTTAATAATCCTCGGGTGTGTTGTTTGAGATCTCCTTCTTCCCATTCTGGCCTCCATCGCGCTCCTGTTCTCTCGATGATGTTTTATTTCGCCGCCATTCGCGCCCCCGAAACGACACCGGCTCAACCTCTCTTAATGTGCTCACATCAAGTCTTCTCTCTGGGATCTTGAAGCAAAGGTCTGAACACTGTCGATTGTCCGCCTCCTCTATCGTAACCCTGAAGGTTTGGGATTCTTTCGCCATGGTAACCCCCTCGAATGCAGAGGTCAGCCATTGCTTGACCCCATGCATTCTTTCTCTCCCCTTTTCTCGTTCTCCCCCGAGGTGCTGTTTTTGCGTGGCATGTTTCTTTGTAAAGCTTGGGCCTTGCAAAGAGCCCCTGTCGTCCCTTTTCCGGTCTGCGCTTTGTTCTTTGGCTGATTCCTCTCTCCTGTCATGGCGTTGAACGCAACCGTTCCGGGGCCTCCTTCGCTCTCCGCTAAGACGAAGCGCGTTTGGGTCACACGGTTTACCGGGCCGTGCCAACCCCTTTTCGGCATCCCCCCCCCGCGTCATTTTTTCGTGAATTCACGACCCTTTGAAGCCCCGAAACGTGCGCCAATACTGTGCCCATGGACGTCCGTTCCCTTTCCCCTGTCGTAGATTCTCTTTCGACCCTTTTTTTTCCTTTTTTAGACGGTTATTGAGCTCACCGTGGCGCCCATTATTTACTACCTTACAAGAGATGTACCTTAATTTTGCAGGATATTCAGTTTGGATGCCTCCTTAGTGATGTGAGGTATTTCGACCCTAAGGACTTTGTTTCCTTCAATCCAGCCTTTTTCCTCCGATGCACGTTTTTTAGCGGAGGGCCATTCCGCTGATTTATCCTCATTCCCGCCCCCCTCCCATTACACTCGATGAAGCTTCTTACGTCATTATATTTTTTTTGTCCCTTTGCGGCTGGACCTATTCGGGCTCCCTACTAACCGTCCCCCGTCCCCTACCCTCGTTGCTTTTCGTTCAACTGGTCGGGCACTTCTTCTGCGCGAGAGTGATAACCTTTTTTTCATCCTTCGTCCTTACTTTTCCTTTTTTTCTCGTTCTTTAGAGGCATACTGTCCCGCTGCCAAACCTCTGAAAGGGTCACCCAGTTTAAATTCTATCTACAAGGAACTTTTTTTCACTCCCTCTGCGGCTTCTCCCTTCGCCCATCGGTCCGGGTGACCTTGGGGACCAAGGGCCGTTTCACACGTTCTTTCTCAAGCTTTTTTTCGATTAGGACTGATCCCCCCCCCCCTTTCCCAAGTTCTCCCCCCGAGTGCGAAAGTCATCTTACTTGGCCCGGTTCTTTTTCCGCAGATTTTCCGTTTAGTCAGACTCTCTCTTCTGCCGGTCCCTTGACGCTGGCCTCTCCCCGCGATTTTTGCGAAGGGGGGTCAACGGGGTTCTTTTTTTTTATGGCGATGCCCCACTCGTCCTTTCTTCCTTTCCTGTCTTCCCTCCCTTTTCCGTCCAATTATTCCCAATTCCATCGACCGATTTTCTGACCAACGACGAGATCGAGAAGGTCTATCAGGAATGCCCGAACTTTTCGGCTGCTGCTTTCGTTCCTGATGGAAAGTCCTCACCGAGTTGTAATCTTTTTTGGGCGATTCCCCTTCCCCTAACCCCTGTTCGATGTGATTGGGACATTCCCGACCCTATTTCTATCTGAGCCCTTATGTCCCCCCCCCCAAGAGGTCGAGATTCTCTAGAACTCTTCCCTAAATTCTTATGCAGCTCCCAACCTCCTTTTTTTCCATCCTGCCTCCCCGCCCCAGACCGCAGTTCCAGAGCGCCCTTCCGACTGCTGATCGTCGCCGCTGTCCTCCTCAGGAGAGCGCTTTCCACAGGTCGTCAACAAACTCCTCCCGCTTCCTCCCGTTTTGCTTCCCCTTTGTCCGGGGGATTTTTTGTTCTTTCCTAGCACTTCCATGCTCGAAGACACACGCCCCCCCTGACTGTTTTAGACTCCGGCCACTTCTCCTTCTCCCTTTAGCATGTCACCCGTCCGAATGGTGCCTCCACCCCCTTTTCGTTAGTTCCAAGATCACACGACCCTCTTCCATCGACCGTCGGGCACACCAGGACGAATTATCGCTCCAACATATTTTCCTGTTCCAGATTCCTCGAATATTAATTTCCCCTTTAAAGCGACCTATTGGAGCGTTCTCCCTTTTTGCGTCTTGCTTTCTTGTTCCTCCCTTCCTTTTTTCTTCTTTCCTTTTCTTTCGTAGATACCTGGACGATTCGAAGACTTCTTTCCCCCCCCCCCGCGTCCCCACTTGCGCGGTAGAGGACTTTTTTCGTGACGGCTTTGTGCTTCTTTTCGGTTTTTTTCTTTTTCGAGACGGTCCTTTTTCTGCATCCCCACCCTTTCTGAACACGCCCCGACTTGCCCTCCTCCTCCTTCATTTCCTTCTCTCCCTGAGCCGGCTCTAGATAGCCCATATCTCTCTTTACTTCTATATTTTTCGATGCGTCGCCGCCGATTCTGCTCCCCTGTATTTTTTTATCTCTCCTTGACGATGTCGATTGCTCCTCTGGCGTGTCCTCTTGCTTTTTCCAGCGGCATGTCTTCTTCGCCCCATAGTGATCAGAGGACCTCCCCCATTCCCATGGTTGATGCTGTCTCCTTCCTCCGTGTCCGCGTAATTTACCCTCGACCTCCTTTGCGCCGCCCACCCGTTTATAAACGCGACCATTTCTTTCCAGCTGGACAGACGCCTTTTTTTTTTTCTGCTTTTGTTAATTGGGGTTTACTTCTCTCTGCCTGGTATTTTCTGGTTTTTTCGGGCGAAAATGTCTACTTGGTTTCCTTCCTCTATTTCTTCCCCGTTCTATACCGTTCCCCTCTATTTTTTTTGATTGACGCCTCGATGTTCCCATATCGAGCTGTTTGCAGGTCTCTGACCCCTTCCCGTCAGGGGTCCCCAGTCTTTTGGCCTTTCCTTTCCCCTTCTACAATCCAGCGCCCTCAAACTCCCCACTCCCCCTTGATCCGAGGGATTTGTTGACTCACTTGTTTGTCTCACAGCTTTTCCTTCGATCTTCCTTCTCCCCTTCCTTCAGTCCATCGGCGGCGCTCTTTTACGACAGGACTTTTCCCTTTTTTGAGTTGATTTGCTTGTCTTTTCTTCTGTGCTATGTTTTCTCTTCCAGCATAACTTTAGCATCTTCTAGTTTCGTCTGGGTCCTTTTTTCCCTCTTTTTTCCGAATACGGGCTCGGCCCTTTCGTACCCTTGATCCTCCTACCATCCTATCTTTTGATTCTACCTTATACTAACACTTCTGTTGAACCATCGTGTTTCCTGATTTTGGTCACTTTCTTTTCCCTCTCTGTCCTATTCATTTTTGGACCTTGCCTCTCCCGTGCTCCTGCTATCTCGGTAGTTGCCTTCTTCCCTATCCTTTTGAATCTCCTTTCCTGATTGTGTTAGCCCCAATATAGACGTTTTTTGATTACATGGGATTCCCCCACCAGCGGACAAGCTTGACCCCCTTTTCCGCCCCTTTCGTGTTTGTCTTTTTTCTTCCTTTCTTTTCTCCGGTCTGCCCCTCTCTTTCATGGTCGCTTCACTCGACCATTTAGCCCTTTTTCCCCTTGTCTTTTCTTCCGCTATCCTTGTTGCGACTCCGGTTATCGCGGCGCTGCGTCTCCTGTCTCCCGACGTGTGTTCCTGGTTCCACAGGTCCCCTTTTTTTCCTTTATTAGTCGTGTCAACTTTCCATCCTCTCGCGTGCCCTTCTTGTGTTAGAATATTTTTTTTGACAGCCATGGTTTTTTACTTTCTTTTGCTTGTCTTTTTGAGGGCCGCTCCAGCTCTCACTCCCCATTCATGTTTTTTTTTCACTTAGGAAACCTTTCCTCTCTTCGATTTGTTTCCATCCCCCTTTGCCGTTTACCCATTCCCCTCAAGTAGGTCGTGGCTTTTTTCGCCTTTGTTCACCTCTTTTCCCCAGAGATGGACCAACCCGCGATGAGTTTCCTTAACCGCTTTTCTTTCCGTTTTTGTAGGTTTGCATGAGGAGACCTCCCCTGATGCCTCCTTCCTCCACTCCTTTCCCGCCCTAGGTCGTTGTCCCTGTGTTAATTCCTGCACATCTTTTCTTCTTTTTTCCGCCTATTCCCCCCTAGGAAATTCACCCACTTTTTATCTCCTCCTCCTGGTTTAGCACTCTCTGATGTGTTTTTTTTTTACCAAAATCCTGAGCCTTATCCTTACAATTCCGTTTCACATAACTTGTATCATGTTTCATGCTGACGTTGGATTTTCTTCCGCTTTTGCTTTACGAACTCTTCGTACCTTGCCGGACGTTGGCGCTTTTCCCTCGGTACCTCCCCCTTTGATCACTGCACCCGCTCTATTGTTTTGCTACCGTCTCGGACCCTTTCGCGGGCGCGTTGTTTTCTCGCGAGCCATTTTGGCCGCCATGGCGGTTCTTTTTTCCTTTCCACTCCTCTTTGATCCCTTATACTTTTAATAAAAGTCCCGCTTCTCGCACTTGGCTGCATCAGGTTTGCAGAGTTTCCAAGCTTTACCCTTTCATTTCCCCCTCCGCCTTATGGTACGATATAGTCGTTTATCATGCCCTTGCTCGTCCCGCGGAACTCCCTGATGTGTATGTTGGCCATTTCTAATCAAAGCGTCAGATGGGTTTCGATGTCCTCTTTGACCGAGGATTTCATCTTACTTTTGCTTTCCTTTTCCGGTTCGCTTTTTTTGCCTCTTTCTACACCTTTCACACTCGGAAGGCGGTCTCTTTTTTTGGGTGGCTTTCCGTTCCGGCGACTCTCCCCGCGACATCTAGTTCAACGCACGACGATTTCTGCCGGCGGGTCCTTGATCTTTTTTTTCCTCTCTATAGTTGTGTTTTCTGTTTTAGGCAGACTTATAACGCGGCGAAAACCCTGTTTGGTTTTATCGATGGTTATTCCTTTCTACGACCAGTTGCGCCACCCGCCCAACCTCATAGTTTTTTCTTAATCTCTTTTTTTAACGTGCTCACCTTCCTTTTGATTTTGTGGGACGCCGACGATTTGCATTCCCTCTCACACACGGGTATATTGTAGCTCCTCGATCGACAAAAAATCTGGGTTTCCTTTTTTGCCCAAGCGTCCTGCCTGGCTCTTCCCCCTTTTTCCCCCCGACCTGGCATTGATCTTTGACAGGGAAGACTCTCTCTTTGTTGCTTTGTTGGTAAAGCTTGGCCGTCGCCTGCTCTCGTCCACAGCCGCGAGCTCTTGCGTCGGTGGTCTCTCTTTTCCATATACTTTTTTTTTTCTTTCCCTCAAGACGACCCCACCCCTCCGGCTTTTGCAGAGCCTTCCTCGGCGCGCCTTCACCCCCTTTTTCAGTCGGCCAGGTTCGGCATCCATCGGCGTTTTTGAATTGGCTTTTCTGCCTTTCAGGGCCTCCCCTCTGCGACTCATTGCTTCGCCCCGTTTAGTGGCCAATCGTTGACGTTCCGAAATTCTGCCCTCCTCGTCCCCTTTTCTTACCTTTATCCCGTTTTCCTCTCTACCGGGATTTCCGATTTTTTGCACTCAGCATCTCTTTTTAAACCTGAGGTCGATCCCCAGAGTTGCCTTTGTTTCCTCGGTTCTTTTCGAACATCAACTCTGTCCTAGGCCCCTTCCGATGCCTCTTTGTTCTCCCCTTGTCGTTTTGTTCGAGTCGGCAAATTTGGTCTGTATCCCCTCCGACGTCTTTGAAAAAGGCGACTCATCTGTGGGCTTTTTTCGTTTGGCTCCTACGCATTTTTGTGCCCGCTCCACTCCCTGACGGCGCCCGCCGTTCTGTTTTCCTGGTCGGCCCCCGAGGATCAGATCGGACGAGGACTTGATTTCTGCTCCTGCAGTATTTCTCCATTCCGTTTTTTATATAGATCGGCTCCGGACTCCGCTGCCAAACCCGATCCCGGTGTCCCCATCATGCGCCCCAGAGAATCGACCTTTTTTTCCCCCAATTATGCCTCGAGCTGCTCCACTCCTCGTCGCGATTCTTCTTTTTGTGTTCCTTTTCCCTTTTGTTGAACCTTCCCCCCTGACAGGTTTTGCGCGCCGCGTTTTCCATTCCCTTCGAACCGCTTTCGAGCTCCTCGCACGCCTCAGCACAGGTCTCTTATGTTCGATGTTCTCCGCCTGACCAGACGTTTTGCTCTCGGTAGCGGACATGCACGACTCCTTTACCTTCTCTTCCCTTATTTTTTTGCGAATTTCAAGCTGTCCTTTTTTATGCCCCTATTTCCCCTCACTCCGGCGGAGCAATGGGTCCCCGTCGTCATTACTTCCCAAAGCTTCTCAGAATTTCTCGTGACAACGCTAGTAGCGCCTTTCGGCACGATTCTTCCCCAAGGCGACAGAGACGTTTTCTTTCGCGAGGCGATGGTCCCGTTTGTCCCTTGATGGTTCCCACGTGTCGGCGGCTTTTTCCCTTCATCGCAAACCTGAGCTCGATTCGCTCGGTAGGATAGACCTGGTATCTGCCCTTTTTTTTTTCCCCCTCTTCTTTCCCTCCTGTCCGTCCTTTTTATACCTCATTCTTCGCACGAGACCGCTCTCCCGCCTCGAGCCAACTTCATTACAAGCCTTTCGCTCGCTGGGCCCGCCTGCTAGTCGCGATCCCTCGGAAGGTGATTGCCAAATCGTCGTAACACATTTTTTTTTTCTGCTCAATCTTTTTCCTGTGGTTCCCGGTATTTTTGTTATCTCGCAAATTCCATTGCTCGAAGGACCTCTCCACCCTGCAGTCTTGATCGCAGATCGGCATCCCCTGCTCTTTATTCCTTCCAGCTCGTATAGTCTCTCAAGACCTTTTCTTCTCCTGACACTTTCCCACGAGATCATCTCTTCTTTCACAACCGAATGTCTCCCCAACCTGTCGCATTTTGATCCCTGGACTTTCCAAAGAGTCTGTCCCTCTAGGCTTTTCTTCCAAGGTTTTTTCCGTTTGGTTCTTTTTTCTTCGGCACTGTTCGATTTATTAGTTAGCTGACGCGTACGACGGCCCGTACCATTGTCCGTTCGATTTGTCCTTTGCAGGCCGTGAGTGTTGGGATCCTTTTGCGAGACACGTCATGGTTTTGAGTCGTCACCCCGGCGTCAAACAACCTCCTGTCTCTCTACCTTCGGCAGGTGATGTGAATTTTTTCTCCTTATTACTATCTTTTCTCATCCTCCCTTTTTGTGGGCTTGATCATCTTCCTTTTCCTCACCGGTCTTTCCCTCATGTATCTGTTGCCTCTTTTGTGTGTTCGCAGTTGTTTCTTTAGGAAAGAAAGTCGTCTTCCAACCTCGTCCAACATCCCGGAAGGACCCCCAGACACATTCCTCGACCGCAGGCTTTGTCTCGTGAAGTTTTTTTTTGTCGCTCTCCTTTGAGCTCCATTTGACCTCGACCTCTGTTTCCTCCGCCAACGCGGATAATCGTCGCCAGCTTGGTCCCCCGAGTTTCTCCCCCTTTAGTTCCTCTGATTTCGTCAGATCTGCTGCACGGATTTTTGGTGAGGGCTCCTGTAGTCATTTTTTGGTTTTTCGGATCGTTTCTTCTTCCGCACCTTTTTTTTGCAGACGTTATGTTCCTAGGTGACTCTCTGAGATTGATGCCGTGAGGCTCCAATTTTCTAACCTGACCCGGTCCTTTTTTTGTCCTCATTTGTCTAGAGCCTTTTTTAATTGCTGCTCCCCCCATTCCCCGCGCCTCAATGCGCCCACCTTTTTCTCCCTGTCCTCATTTCCTACTCAGTTGAAAAGCGTCTCTCGCGTCTATCCCTTCTCTACGGTTTTCTCTTGACTGACTTGTCGTATCAATGGTCAAATCGTGGCTGAAGGTTGGAGATTTCAGTCCCTTGGATATTAGAGTTCAGTCCTCTCTCCTTTCTAACCATGTTTTTGCTAAAACGGGCGTAGAATTCCCCGTCTCCCCCCTAGTCTCGGTTTTCGCGCGAATCGCCATTTTTCTTCCCACCCACTCTTTTCCCCTCTTCTCTTCCTTTCGTACTCTTCCATGAGATTCGAACCTTTTGAGACATTTTTTCCTTCGTCTTTTTTCTTTTTTCTATACCTTCTCGAGAGATTTTGAATTTCCGAATTTCGACCGCCTATATCTTCACGCGCTTGAGTCTAGGGTTCGACACCCGAATTGATTCGGCCACCCGCTATGAGCTGACTCATTTGCTATGTCTGCGGTATTCTTTTCGTGCGTAGCCGTTTAGAGCTAGTCTTGATTTTATACTCGTTTTCCCTTTCTGCCCTTTTTTTCTTTCCTTGTCGCTATCTCAGTGTAGACTTTTGCCTCCTTTTGGAATCCTCTTCTCCTGCCGTAGCTCTTTTTAGAGAAAATGCTTTTGTCTTGGGCCCCAATTGCACTGACCTTTATCTTGTCCTCTTTCTTTTTTCTCATCCTACTGTCTCTCGTTCCCATTGTTCTGAAGCCCTCCCTTTGATGGGCTTCGTTTAGCTTGTCTGAATGCCGCCAATACCAGAGAACATATGTTCTCTTTATTATCACCCTTTTTCTTAGTCTGGATATAGGTTCCCCCGCCCTTCCGAACATGCTCCTTTTCCCCAATCGGAGTGGTGCCATTCTTCCGCCCTGCGTGCACTGTCCACACCGCCTTTCCCCCTGTATACCGGCTTTCCTGGCGGTGATTTTCTTGACCGTTCCTTTTGCTACTGACTCCACCCTCCCGTTCCTCCCGGGTCGTCCCGGTTTCGAATTTCATGACCTCTTTCTGAGTTTTCATGCTCCCCTCGATCACCTCTTTTCGGCACCTCCTCCAAACCTCGGGTATCTTTTGATTGTTGCCATCGGGCTTTTTCTTCCCTACCATCTGGAAGCCCCGTCTCTTTACAGGACGTTCATAAGGGTTATACAGGGGTAGCTACATGCTGTCCTTTTTCGGCTGCACTTTTTTTCGGGTCAGACTCTTGTCCCGTCCCTTTTTTTTTTTGGACGTGCTCGTACGTTTCTTACTTCCCCTTTCTCAAATTTTTGTTTTTTTTTTTTTTTTTTTTTTTTTTTTGTGCCGAGCTGGTATGGAAGACCTGTTCGGCCTCCCCCCCCGTGTTTGCTTTTTTTTCAGCGTTTTGATTCTCCATCTGCCTCCCTGACTTTTGTTTGTGGCGAGTTGACCTGAAATGATGTCCCCCTGCACAGATCTTGCCCTTTTTTTTCACGTCTTGACTTTATCCTTTTTAAAGGCCTGCCACCGATTCCTCCCTCGGCCTCGGGCTTTCCGCCCCAGAGTGCGAATTTCATTTTATTTCTCGCTTCATGGTGCACATTCGGCCTGCCGATGTTTTTTCCCATGGCTCAGCACCGTTGCTTGTGTGTTACGATCGCGGAGTATTTTTCCCTTTTGCTCGACTTTTTTTTCCTGCTCTTATGAACTTGTCCTCCACCAACCGCTTGAGTTCTGGTTTCTATTCTTTTCGGGGATATGAGGCGCGTTCAACTTCCCTTATTTCATTTCTCACCGCCTTTTCGCTTCGTTCTCCGTCAGATCTCTTTATCCCTTTGTTGTGCGAGCGATGATCGGCCTTCCCCATACCCCCGCCGCACTGCCCTCTTTTGCGGTTGTCTCTAGATGCGCTTTTTTTCGCTTCGCCCCCCGAACCCGACACCTATTCTCCTTTGGGTAATGTCCCTAAAGATGGCAGCTCTTGGACGCCGCTTATCGAGACATTCCTCACTCCCCCTTGCGATTTTTTCCAACCCCTCGCCTCGTGCCTTTTGCGCCTGTGGCCCCCACTCGGGTCCCGGGATCCATTAGCTCCCTGGTGCATGCTTTTCTCGTGATTTTCCGCTCTTCCGAGTCGTGGGATTGTTCGTTGTTAGGATCATAATTGTGTCTGCAAATATGCCCCCTTTTGTCCCTCGGGGCGCTTTTGGGCGTTTTCATCCTATATATTTTCAGCGGCGTGAATTTCCCCCCCCGCCGGGTTTGCACTCTTCTCTAATTGTCGCCCCGCTCCCACACTGGTTCCCCGTCACCACGGTTTCAACCCATTCGCTTTTTTTTCGAATTGTTTTGCGTTTGCACCTGCGCGCGCGATGCCCTCGACCCGGCTCCCCTTTACGTTATCGTCCCTTGAGCCGCACGCTTACTTTTTTCCTCAACCGTTGTCATTACAATGTAGACTTTGTTTTTGGCCTTTTTCGCGATAACCCAGTTGCACGATTTTGCACATCCCTCACCGAGATGTCTACCCTGTCAGGAACATTTAGTCCAGTTTTTCTCTCTTCTTAGATTTTTGTCCTGTTCTCACCTCCCCACCTCAGTTCCAGAAAGGACCGGCTTTTGTCACGACAGGTTCTCCCTGGGGGTGGTTCTTCTTCCCCCCTTTCAGACCTGGCGGATTCCCCCCATCCCCACCGCCCCAGGAAAGTTGGCACTTGGTCCTCTCCTTCATCTTTTTTTTTTGTCAGGTCTCTCTTCGTCCTGCATTTTCCCCCTCTCGCCGTAACTTTCCACCGTGCAGTCTTAAAATGGTGGGCACCTTTTCGAGATCCCTGATCCTCTTGAGAGTTCTCTCTCCTGTCCGGCGCCTCATTGTCGCGTCGCCCTCCGACTTAAGCACAGTTTTTTTTTAAACCACTCTTTTTGCTCCAGATCGTCCCATTCAACTTCTCCTCGATCTGATTTCCCCCCCCATTGACATCGACGCTTCACTGGGCAGTTTATTTTTCCCAAGTTTCCAGCAACCTAGTCATAGAAAGCTCTTACTTCGTCTCTAGGACTCAACCCCAGGAGGAGACAAGTATGATGATCTTACACTTCGATCCCCTTGTTCGCGCTATGTCCTTCGAGTTCTATCAATCCGCCTGCGTTCCCGTAGAAGTCCCCGACGGCCGCCTACCTCCCAGACAGATGTCGCGATTTGGCCCGGCTTGGGGATCCCCCGAGGGCCCACTCACGCGCGTGTCCCGATTGAGGTCACCGACGTGTCAGTTTACCTCAAACCGTTAACTCCGGTCTGTCTACCACCTTAGGATTAGTAGGTCGGTCAGTCTTTTTCCCCATTTTCATGATTTCGTGGCTGCTCTCTGATCGATTTTCCGTGGCAAGGGCAATCACAGGAGGATGCTCCGATCCTTCAGTTTTTTTGACCTGAGTGCATCGATTTTTTTTGTCGGGGAGTCATGTTCGACGAGGCTCTGTACTTTTATCAACAACGCGGTGTCCGATTCTCTGCCTCGACCCCTCCTCCTACTTGCTGTCCCCGAGAACACGTCGCCTTGTAACCGCTCCCCTGAAGCCTTTCTTTCGCGAGCAATGCTCGGTCGGTCTCGTCGCCGAGTTTTTCATAATTTTTCTTGCCTGGACCCACATGTTCGCACACAATTCTCTTTCCTTCCGAAGTTTTTCCCGGTCCTGGCCGTCCGGGCTCGTCGGGTGTTTTCTGACAGGCCCAATTACTAGTTTACATTCCACCCTTTTCTTTGGTCCTTTTTCCCTGCTGTGGAAAAACCTCGGCATCCAATTGTGAGCCTTTCACGTATGTCTCCCGGCCATTCTCGCGACAATCGAACACTCTTTTCTCCTCGAGGTTCCCCTACACGCCCCATTGTCCCCGCACCAAAAATCTTCTGGGGAGCCGACTCCGAACTCGCTACACTCGATCGTTGTGTCAATATGGTCTCGGGCCTGGCTCCTCGCGTTGGGGCTTTAACAGTTTCCTCGTTACTATCGCCTCCCTTGAAGACTTCTCCGCACTGACCCGTCGGTTAGAGTTAATTTTTGTTTGCCTTTCTTCCTTTGGCTTCCTTTTTTTGCGGAGCGGTCCTGCGTAATCACCGGCGCCCCACACCACCTTAGTAATGGTCCCCCCCCTTCTCTACTTTCACTTAGTCGTGGAAGGCAATATCGATTTCTTTCTTTCTCCTCTTCCGTGTTTTTTTTTGTGAGATCTAGTCTCATCTTACACGACACCCTTTGTCGTCCTTTTATTACTTCCTTGACTAGTTGTCGACGTTTCCCTCTGGGCTTTTTTTATTTTTCGGGTTTTCGGTCACAGTCAGTACCTGCCTGCAAACATGCATTTTGACCCTCTGTGCACGCCGGCCTTACACATTCGACACGCAGACTTGGTTTTTGCATCTTTCGTAGGCATCTTTTCGTCTCCACTGACCCGACCTTGGCGAAGTACGGATACCCCCGCTTGGACAGCTTTGCCAGCTTTTTCCCGCGAATCGAATTTTCTAGCCCGGTAATATTATTTCCCGATCTGCTCCCGTTTCTAGGGTTGTTTCTTTAAGAAAGTATTAATTGGTGCCCGGTCCGTCATCTAGTGTCTCTGGTTGCACACCTTCTTCTCGGAAATGCGTTCTATGCGCATTTAGGGGGTGGTTGCTCTGCCCAACATTCCTCTTGAGGTGTGGCCAGATGTCTTCGATAATCCTTCCAACCCCCTTCTCGGTGGGTTTGTTTTAGATTGTGTATGAGTATGTTTAACATTGACGGACTCCCCACCAGAACGTGCGCTCACCGCTTACACCCTTGCGTCCGCCTGCTCCCCCCCTTTGTTCATCTTGTGTTTTTTGACGTAGTAATTCACTATGTCCTCCTCCGGGCTAAAGTCCTGGAATTATTTTGACTGGACTTTCGGGACCTTGGTCTTTCTTGCACTTTTTCTCTTTTTTTTTATGTCAGTCAAACTCTGACCTTCGATTGGTTTAATCTACTACGCTGTGACCTGAATTACTTTCTCTCTTTAGCGCCTCGGAATGCCTCCTCGACGACCTCCTCTTTTCTTTTTCCCGTCTTTCGAATTCAACGGTGTGACGATTTTGGGATTTGTGCACTCCCTTGGGGATCCTAAGCCGCTTTCGTTCATGGCCCGTCCGTGACATATATTAGTCTCTTGAGACCCTTTTTTCTTCTCGCGTCCTTTTATTTGAATGTATTGTCGATGTTCTAATCCATTCGCACAGTAGAGATTTTTCCCTCGGGTCCCTCGGCACCTACTTTGCACATTTTCTTATCCTTCACAAGAGTTGGACCGATAATTGTTTGCGGTTGCCGTCGCCAGGAGTCCCGACTTATTTCTTTCCCTAAACGCTTTATCTTGCGTTCATGTTCTCTCAACAGGGCGTTTGAATTTTATATTTCCGGTTATAGGTGACCGATCGTCTTGGTAAAGCCTGAGCGTATTATTGTACTGACCGAAGTTTTTTCTTCCCACTCCCCCCTTCAAGACTTTTTGGTACTGTTGTATTGACGGGAGTCAGTCCCTTTTCGACGTGCCAAATCCTTTTCGATGAGCAGAAATTTCCTTTCCTTTCAGCTTGATTTGTCATTCTTACCTCTCCGCTCTCGCGAGACATGTTTTTTCGGACTCCTGATCATTCTCCTTCAGATCTTGATCTCTGTTCCCCTCCATTTCCTGAAACTAAAAGTTAGGTTCCCCTTGTGACGTCTTGCTGTTCCCACTTCCGTATTTTTTTTGCGAACCTTTAACGACCCCTCTCTTTCTAGATAAAGCCGGCTCAGGGGAAGGGTAGGCTTCTGTCGGTCCCTTTTCAGCGCTTTTGCCTCTTTCTCCAACGTTTCGCTCCTTACCAGCGCGTCGTGCAAAAGGGTAATTTCAGGAATAATCTCAGTGTTTTGATTTTTACTACACAGCTCCCCCTGCTCTGCAAGTCCCTTCTGTCCTCCCTGCCGCCATGGTTCTCCTCTTTCTCTTGCTTTCTTTCCTTTACTCCAATTGTCTCCCAAGTGTTTCTTTCCCATGTACGTCTCACAGACATGGGGTAAAGCGTTTAGCTCTCCGTACGTGATTTTTAGTTCTTCGTCAGGGATTGGAAGTTCCTTGTCTCTCGGGCGATTTGCATGTTCGAACCTCTTCCCTGCCCGCTGAGTTTTTGGATTTGCTCCTTTCACCCTGGTTTCCCCCCGGTCCCGTGCTTATCGCAGTAGCATTTGCGCTTCCGTGGTTTGTTGTGGCTTCACCCGCTTGATCCCCCCTTTCCCTCTGCTTCCCCCTGAACAGCAGTAGGATCCTTTGGCTGTTGGTTCTTCTGTTTATTGAAGCGGGCTCAGCCCTTTACCTAACTCCCTTACGAACTCGGCGGTCGTCCATTCCCTCTCCTTGTCGATGCTCAGCGAGGCTGGCTGATTTATGCCTTTTTAAAGGATTTCGAAACATCCCTTCGTGCGATTTTCTTGTTCGACCAGCGCTAATTATTCTTCTCCAGTGCTCTCCCTTTTGCTGCTCCCCCCCCAGTTTAGTTCGCACATTACACCTAGGATTTTCTTCCTCCATAGGTCGGTAGGGTGGATATCCTTCTTTCCAGGACCCTTCTCACCTCTGGCCTATTTCTAGAACCTCCAACGAGATTAGCCGGCCCACCCCCCCAAGATTTCCCGTCCG
>Ga0179593_1330583_pt1 | contig 18264 bp, 25 predicted proteins | sample CZODoug2_1_08_16_FD_185931 | JGI IMG/M metagenome (GOLD analysis project Ga0179593, IMG submission 185931) | Vadose zone soil fungal communities from Angelo Coast Range Reserve, California, USA - CZODoug2_1_08_16fungal (PacBio error correction) | ecosystem: Environmental > Terrestrial > Soil >... | reverse complement strand
GATTTCAATACGCCGGGCTTCTTTTTCTGCGGTGTTCGTTTTTCTCACTGTGTAGGTCATCTCCCCGTACTTACAGACAGCCCTTTTTTTTCCTCTATGTTACACTTCTTGCGTTCGGACCTTTTTTGCCTTTGCTTTTCCTACCACCACACCTTCTTAACTTACCCAATTTCCTTTTTGACATTCCTACACCCCGTTTTTTCCCCCCCTCACCCCTCTCGCTAGGACTTGGACCAGGTCGCCTTTTGACTTGCCGGCTTCTATAAACCTCCCCTCTGCTGTGCCCCCTCGAACCCCCACCTCTGTGACATTTCCTTAAGAGGGTTTCTTTTGTGATGTATTTCCTGTTTCCTAGGCTATAGTTCCCCCTGCCCACCCAACTAGTTTTTTATCCCCTTTTGGCACCTCTCCGGTTTTATTAGTCGTGCTGTGTGTATTTTTCTTTCGCCTTCGTCTTTGCCACATTTTTTTTTTCGTGTGGCCTTAGTTGGTCCCCTTGCACTTTCCTATACTATTAAACCCCGGATTTGAATCACCTGACCCAACGTTGTCGTGCTTCTTGTATGTTCTCCCCCCTCGATGTGCCCTGTTCTGACCTCTTTTCTCACCCCCCACTTTCTTCAATTTATACATCACGGAATTTCGCACTAGTACCGATCCCCTGGTGCCGTTTCTTTCCCCCTGGGTCTTTTATCAGTGCTTTTCTCCTCAGTCTTCCTTGAACCCTGGGCTACCTTTTGTCAGCCCTTCTTTTGCGCAGTAGACACCCTGACTGCTTCACTCATGGGAGGTTTTCCATGTTTCCCCCTATGTTCCTTTCCTGTTCACCGTTTGCCCAGCCCAGTTTGCTGACCCCCTTTTAATGTGATGCTTTTCTCCGCCGAGCGCACGGCTTGCCGGGGGGTAGTGGTTTTCCTCCTTACCTGTAAGGGCCATTCTTCTGCTTTCCGACCAAGTCTGAGTCCTAATTGCCTTGCCCAAGGCAGCATTACCGTGTGGTGGGAAGAATGCTTGTCACACTCCCGATTTTCCTACGGGCCAGCTGTTTTCCCACCCTCCTTTTTTAATCCGTTTGTCCCCCAGATTTGGCAGTGACTAGTTCACCTCGAGAGAATTCTCCGTCGCGTCCCTCCCCGTTCTTTTGATTAAATACGACCCCCCGAACTGTTCCCCCTGGTTTAGTCTTCGACACTCCCCCTTGTTTTTTTTTCGTGGTTCTCAGGTGAGTCCCTTTCTTTCAATATTTGAGGATTCCAAATTTTGCGCAACGGAGGCCTCCCCCCTTCCGCGTCCTCCTTCTGTTTACTTTTGTTTCTATTAGTCTTTTCCCCTTTCCCTTTGAACGGAGTTTAGTCTTGTTTGCGGCGTCAAACTTTCACCCCTCCAGTGACCTTTTTTCTTTTCCTGCCCTTTCGTGTCCCCCTGATGCGCTTTCCCTTTAGTTTGCAGCTGCGACAGTAGCTTCCCATCGCGTAGCCTTCCTCCGTTCAGCCCCAGGCCGAACTTTTTTATTGCCTTCTGGTCTTTGGCGTTTTCTTAATAATATGGCTCCCTTTCCGAATTTTTAGATGGCTTAAAGTTCTTCGTTTCGGTAGCCCTTCCCCCCCCTTCGACAACACCCGTTCGGTTTTTTGAATTTCCGTCGGCAGCCTTTTTTCACCATGCCCCCTCCCAACCCTGCTGTCCCTTTGACATAGTTCAATGCACTAGTCACAACGTTCCCGCGGACGTTTTGGCTTCATCGTTTCTCACTCACCGTACTCCCCCCCCCCCCGATCAACAAAGAAACACTTTCTCCTTTACCCTACTCGTTGTTTGAGTCTCTCTGGTGTTTTCTTCGGGTTTCCTTTTCCTATGTTACTTCCTTTTTTTTTTCCAGGAAGGAAACTTTTGTGTCCCCTCCTCCTTTTTTGCGGCTTTTTTTCTTGTCTTGGGTTGACCCTTTTTGTCGGTTCGTTTTTTCTTTTCCTTTTCTCTTCGCGCTTTTGGACCTTTTCCACGTGTTTGTTGTCGCGCCTTTCCCCTCGCAACCTCGCGGTTCTTTCCTAGTTTGCCTTCTTCTTTTTCGTGGTCTTCTTTTCTTTTTCGACCCCTGAACCCCCACGGCTACATGTTTTTGTCATTCTTGCGGGGCCTTTTTTCTTTCCGGAGTGCGTTTTACTGCTTCTTTGTTATTTTTTTTCGTCGTAGATATATCGTTTTTTGTTTTACCCGTTGATAGAAATCGGAACCCTTTCCTCTCTTTTTTTCCACATTTTAGTGTCTTGTTTTTTTTTCTAGTTTTGACTTCCCCGTAATATTTTCTTTTTCCTCTTCCAACCAACACTTTCGTTTCGTTCTTTTCGCCCTCTCCTAAGGGAGGTGCGCTTGTTGTAGCCAGGCTTTTGGATGAATTATTTACTTCATTTTTAACCGTTTTAGAAAATTTTGGTTCCACCTGACACCGCCCCTGGCAGGTCGACCTCCTCAAGCCCAATTTGTCTTTTGCTTAGTCCTTTTTTTTTTTTTTTTTTTTCCCCTCCTTTTCTAGTTGCTCTTTAGTTTATTATATTTCTCCAGGTACGGTCCCGATTTGTTTTTCGATTTACCCGCTGGTCTTTTTTTTCGGCCTTTCCCGGGGCGTAAAACTACCTTTCTTAATTCTTTCAAAACTCGTTCATTGATTGTGCAGATTGGACTTATTAGATCTTCTCTTTTTTAATCGTTCATTCTTCTTCTTGTTTGATGTCTTGTCTCTCTTTTTTGCATCGTTCTTTCTTTTTTCTGGTTGTATTGTTGATTCATTTTCGTTTTAACCTCCCCTCTCCTTTTTTCCCCTTCCCTCCCATTCTGTCCACATTTTGATGTTCTCTTCGCCTTTTTTTGGTTAGTCTCCCCCTGGAAAGCCCCTTTTCTTTTCCGCCTCGTCGTGTTCGTTATTCTTTTTTTTGTTCCTTGGGGCGGTTCTTTTTCGCCCCTCCCTGCCCGAAAGGTCCCCCCCTCACTTTTTTTTTTCTTCTTTACTGTTCCTGCTGGAGTGCTCGTGATGATTCCCTTCTGGTTTTTTCTCCCTGCTTTTTCATCGCATTCCCCCCTCCCCGATGGTGTTCCCTACTACATTTTTTTTTCTTTCCCCCCCGTTTGGTTTTTCTCCATAGAGTTTTTTGTTTCCTTTCGAGATCCCCCTCCCGGCCGGCCCCTTTTCCCTGCATCGACTTTTTCCTTTGTAACCCCTCCTTTAGAACCCCCCCCTCCTTACTGAAATCAAGCCCCGAAGCTCCTTGTTTGCTAGTTGTTTCTTTTTTTTTGTAAGTCCATTTTTGTTTTTGGGGGGGATAGTGAATTTTTCTGTCCAGGAAACTCATCCGCTTCCCCTTTCTTCTTCAGGTTCTCTTTCCCTTCTTTTAACTATTTTCCCTTTTCCTTCTCCCCTACCGCTTTTTTTTTTGGATTGGCGTCCCTTGTTTAAGTGAGTTCGAGTCTTTTCTTTGTAAAACGGTTGATGGCTTTCCGTTTACTTTATTGTCATGCTTTTTTTTTGTTTTTTTTTCTTTTTCAGAAAGTACTCAGTCTTCTAGAGGATTTCTTCCACCATTCCTTTTCCTGACCCCGTGCGGCTTTCGTTGACCTGGGGTGCGTTGCAGGATTTTTTTTTTTAATCCCGCCCCTTGCGTCCCCCAGCCGCAAGGGATCCGTGTCTGATTTCTTCAGGTTTTATGTATTGAAATCCACCCCCCCAGCGAACGTTTCTTTTTTTTTTGTGCCCTTCGTTTTTCCTTCTTAGCCTTTGTCCTTCGTTTGCCCTGTCTTTTTCCCCTTTTTTCCCCTTGGTTTTGCATTGTTTGGTTTTCTGGCTTTCGCATCCACAAGGGTTCCTGGATAATATAATAGTTCTTGTCAGCGCCTGTGATTTAAAGCGGAGCTTCTTTGTTTCCGTGGACCTGACCCTTTTGGCGTTCCTTTTCCTTCACAATGCGTTTTTCCTGATGGGCCTCCGGGGTGCCTCCCTGATCTTGTTGTTCAACCGGCACCGAGCTTTTCCCCCCAATGGCTGACTCTTTTCTGTAGTGGTCCCAAAAAAACCTCTCCCCTTTTGCGTTTTGCATTTTCAGGCCACTTTTCTCGGTAAGTTCATCTCCTTGTTTGACCACCCCGCCTGGTCCCCCCTTTGTTTTTTCTGTATTCCCTTCCACATTGAAGCCGTTGCTGTCCTTTTCTTCTTTTAGGAGCCCCATAGCCCTGTTCCCCCCCCCCCCTCCCCTTACCCGAAGAGCTTCCTTTCAGGCTAATCTTTCCTGTTAGTGACCCCACCTCCGTCTGTTTTCCTTTTCCAAGACCGGTTTCAGTTCAGGTTAAGTTCCCCCAAGTAGTCTCTTCTGCTCGCCTTTTTTTCCGTCGTTATTTTCTTTTTCCCCTCGGAACCTTTTTTTTCCCCAACGGTCGACACCCTCCTGGTTGCCCGGGTTTTTTTTTACCGATTTTTCGCGTTCCCTGCTCCCCTTTGGATCTGTCACCTTTTTTGGACGGTTTGTTGCTCGCTGTTCCCATCCCTTCTTACCAGCCGCCATATGAGCTTCTTCCTCTCGAATTCGTTTTTTTCCCTCTTGAGGCACTATGACCTTTCTTGCCTTCCTTTGCTCGCTTGGTTCAATTTTTGTTCCGTCTTCGGCCTCCTGCAGAGCATATATTCTTTCACCCTCTCTTGGTGTTGTGTTTGCTCTCTTTCTTCCCTTTTTTTCGGCCGTGTTTCTGCGTTTTTTCAGACCAATCTCTCCTCGCCGCCCTCCCTCCATTTTCTTCGGCGGCTCTTTTTCACTGTGTTTTCAAGTCTCCTGTCCCAGTCTATTCTGGATGAGCTTTATTTCGGCAGAGAGTTTCCCCTCTTCCCTCCCCCACCGACACCCCCCCCCCCTTTTCAGGTGCTAACATGTTTTTGCGGAAATTCCTTCCCTTTCCCGCATTTTCTCCTCTCGGTTTCCCAGTAAAACGGACCTGGTTTTAGCTTTTCCCATATGGTCTTCACTTTCAGGGGGACGTACCCCCCGTCTTGCCAATTTCGGTACTTTTGCTGCCCACGTCTTTTTGATTTTTAAATCCTTTCCTCTTCCTTTTCTTAGGGTCCCCCCTTTTGATTCCCCCCCATGGTATCCTTCAAACAGTCATCTGGATTAATGTTCGTTCCCCGGCGCCCTTTTTTTCTGGCTGGGTTCACTGAGTAGCAAAGATTGATTTCTCTTTGGGTTTCCCTTTTTTTTTTTTTTTTTTTTCCCTAGCGTTTTATTTTTTTCCCTTTCCAATTGTTTTTTTCCGTCTAGGTTTTTTTTCCCCCTTTTTTTTTTTTCCTGCATTCTCTAAGGTTTGACCCCTCTTCAAGCGACTGTTCTCCAGGATATTCTCCTCCTCGAATTGGTTTTTTTTTCCCCCTTCCCTCAATACTCTCCTTTTTGGCGTCCTGAGCACGCACATTAATTATAACAGTTTTTTTTTTTCGGGCTGAGCCCTCTGCCCACACATTCCAAACCCTTTGTGGGTAGAAATGGATTTAGCATGACTCCCTTTTTCCCCCAGTTACTCTCTCCCGGTGTTCTTTTCTCTCAGTTCGTTGCTTTGCGGGCACCCACGACTTAGCCATTTTTTTGCTTCGCTTCCTTTTTGCTTGTTTTGCGGGGTTTTTATCCTGCCCTCCTTTCCCCCCTTTTTGCTCCTTTTTCTTTCGTGACTTTTTCCCCCCCTTTTTAGTCGCAGATGTATTGTCCCTTAAACCCCAACCTTGAATTCAAGACGCCTTTTTCCGAACGGCCTCAAAGTTTTTTCCACGACTCTGCTTTGTGTCCTTTTCTCCGTCTGGTTGCCTTATATTCATCATTCGACCCCAGCGTTTAACTCGTGGGACCCGACCGTCCGTTTTTTTTTTGATTTTTCTTTTATGGCTTCTTTCCCACTGCCCCCCCCCCAATCGTTTCAGGGCAATTCAGTTTTGTTTCTCCGGTATTCTTCTTTCGGCGTTTTTTGCTGTCTATTTTCCTTCCCCTTGCCGTTTCCCACATTCAGGTTTTTTTGTTTTAGGCAGGGTTTTGCACTTATCTTCCTCCTCCCTTCGTTCTCCCCCCCCGTGTGTCCAGGTGTCTTTTTTAGTGTCTCGTCAGTGGGTCATGTTGATGGACGTGAGTCTTTTTGCGTTCCAACGATGCCACCCTTTCCTTTCATTTGCATTGCTCCGTAGCATTTCTTTCCTTTTTCCGTCACTTTTCTTTGTTTTGCTGATGTTTTTCCATATCCTCGTCTTGACCCATAGTTTCTTCCCATGCCCCCATTTTTGTCGACCCCGTCGCGCAAGGTCTGCAACAACGTTCTCTGACAACCCCCTCCTTTTTCTTGGTTGAATGTCCTAGGTCTTTTCAAGTACCCCCCCCCCCGCCCATTTTCCTCAGAACCATCTTTTGAGATCTTTCCTGCTTGGGATCCGCGGTTGGGAAGTCTCATCTTTTTGTACTTCCTATTGAACGATCTAGACAGTTGACCTTAATGAACTGCCCCCCTTTCCCTCCAGTCTTACTGATGTTGGTGGAAGTCCCTCTGGGAAGCCTCTTCGTTCTCTTCTCCTTACCCATCCCTTTTCCTCTACCCCCCCCCCTGTTTGTTGAAGTGACTTTTATTCCTGTTTTTTAGAGAAGTTCCTTCTCCCCCCGGCGAGCCTCCCCCTGGTACCCAGTTTTTGGAACCCCAATTTTTTCATGTTCCACAACCTTTGTTTCCTTCTTTCTCACTGACTTTCGTTTACTTTTCAAGTTTTTTTTTGCAGGTCTTTTCCTTCATTAGATTCTTTTCCTGGTGGCTTTTCTTCATTTTTTTAGCCCGTTCTGGTCCCCTTGTCGTGCGTTAAGCCTCTTTTTCCTCTCCTCAGTTTAAACTCAATATCTTGCTCTCGATGCGTGACCGACCCACACTCCCCCGCAGGTGGAATTTGTTTTTTTGTCCCATTGCCGGACAATTTTGTTTGTTTCAGCTTTTTTTGTGAGCCCCCTTCTTTTTTCAAGGCCCTTTCCCTTTTCTGCAACGACGCGACCCCCCTTTCAGACAACCAGCCTTCTTGCCCCCCCCCCACTCTTCTTTGCTTGTTTATTTTTCAATACCCGCCTGTCGGAATGCTGAGGAAGCCTCTCTTTTTGCTTTCTCACTTTACTGTCGCCGAACAACAATTGTCTTGGGTCTCCCCCTCGGCCGAGTAACGTGACAAAACCTCCCGACGACGAACACCTGCTGTTCTTTAATCCTTTTCTGGCTTTTTTTCCTCTTTCTGATTTCCATTCCGTTTCTTTCCTGACTGATCCCCCTCTAACCCAATCCCTCCCCGTATCTTTTTCCTAATTTGTTTGGTTTTTTTTTTGATCGCGATCGGTTCTTTGTTCTTTCGTTAGTCGTCGCTCTCAAATGTTTGGGTTCCTCCATACCACCTCACTTAGGAAAGGGTTTGTATTTTTCTGTTAGTTACCTTTTTTTCCCCGTCATGTCTTTCTTGCGTTTTGGTTTCATTTTCCTCACCGGTGCTGCGTCCCCTCCACCGGTCGTTTTTCCCCTCTCTTCCCCCTTTACTCTCACCCCGCGATTTGTTAACCTCTTCGATTCCTGGAGGTCCGGCTACCCCACTTCCACCCCAAGTTGAGTCCCATTGGTTAACCCATTTCTTGTCCCATTGTCATCCCAAAACGCCCTTTCTTACTTAGCCATTTTATTTATCGTGGTCTTTCCCCGGATACTTCCCCCTTCCTTTTAACTTAATCTCCCCAATCAAATTTACTGGATGGTTTAAGCTCTTTCTCCCTTCTTCCTGGTACTTTTATTGGCTTGATGCCTTTTTCATTAGGCCGTTTTGCCCCCCCCCTCTGCCGACCGTCAGGCGGGGTTATTTTTTTTGTTTGGATCCTTGGTCTCTTCCCTCATGATAATAGTAATTCTCCCCTGACCCATGTATCTTTCCTACCTTTCCCCTCCTTCCGGTTAGAATTTCTTCACGCTTTTTGGCTTGGCTTTTTTTGCTCCTCTTCTTTTTTTTAGTTCCCATTTATCAGGTTCCTTTCCCTCCGGTTGCCCAGATGGGTTCTTTGTGGTGTTTGGGCCCGGAGAGTTCATCGTTTCTTTCCCCTCTTCTTCACACATTCTCTTTTCCCTCCTCCTTTTTTCTCTTTTCTTTTTATCTCGAACTTCTTTGTAGGTTCGACTTTCATCTTCCTTCCATTTTTCCGTTTTGTCCCGGCCCTCTGTCGGGCGGCTCTTCATGACCCTCTTGTGCGTTTGATTCTTTTGGTTGACAATTCCAGGACCTTCTTTCTGCCACCCCCCCCTTCCCCCATTTTTTTTTTTTTTTTTCCTCCGGCGTTAACCTGCTTTCCGTTTTCTTCCCCTTTAATCCTATGTAGATTTTTGGTATCGGTACATCTAACAGAACCCCCGTTTGACCTTTTGACCAGGTCCCTTCATATCATCGGGGCGTTTTTTTTCCCCCGTTGTGATTTCCCCAGGCACTTTTGGGTTTGGGTGGTTTCTTTTCTTTTTCCCTTTTGATTCCTCGGATGGGGATGACCCCAGAGCAGCGGGTCCCGGTTTTAGTTTTCCCTCGCGTGTTCTCTCCCCCGCGATCTTCCTTTCCTGACCTGTCCCCATTTTGAAGTGTGGGTCTCCCGGCGAAACCCAATTACAACCCATCCCGCGACCTTCCTCGGTGGATGCTCTTTGGTTGTTCTCTCTTTTTTTGATTTCTCTCCCGTGTGCCCCTTGGCTCGTCAGCCGCCTCAAGGAAAAGACGATCCCCTTCTTCCCGTCCCTTTTTCCCAGATGTTTGTTTCTTGAGTTTCCCAATCATTTGAAGTTTTCTTAATCGAGAATCGGTACGGCTTTTTGTTCCCCAGGTTCGATCACTAGTTCTTGAAAAACTTTTGAGGTCTGGCTTGTTTATTGAACCTTTTTCTTGGTGTTTTTCCTCGCCAGTCATATTTCTAGCTCGCCGCCTTGTTCACCAGTCCTCATCACCTGCTTCTGGTCACGTAGTTCACTGTGTTTCGGATTTTCCTTCGACCATTACACAGTTCAGCGTGCCGAGGAAGGTCTCTGTTGGACATCCTTTTTCTTTTTTGTCTGATAAACACCCAGTCCTCATCTTCCAAAAGCGTCCCAATGTGATAGAAGTTTCTTTTGGCCTTCGGCCGCTAATTCCCCCCTTTTTTTTAGCCAGTGTGTCATGATGTTGTGTTGCGCTTTCCCGGCCCTTCCCACCCTCCCCTTTATTTTCTTATAGGTGCGTTGCCTGAGAGACCTTTTCCAGAAGCCGAGCTCTTTCCGTAAGGATGACCATTCTTTCTGGACCGACTCGTTACCCCTCTACACCCTCTATTTACTGGCATAGCTTCTGATGTCTCCTTTGTTTGAGAGGTTTTGATTTTGCCCCCTTCACCTTCCTTTTTCAAATCTTTTTCTCCCGTTCCAACGATGACGGGCGTTGAACCATTTTTTTTCCCGCCCCCTTTTTTTTTAGATCGTCACTTCTTTCTTTGCTGGTCTCTGCCGCCATTTTTTTTTGCCGTTCCCCCCTTCCCTGTTACGTTTTCGATGGTTCTTTTTATCTTGGGCCTGAGCCCCTTTTCCCCTTTCCCCGAAGCTGACTTACCCATTTCATCTTCCCTCTGTTGAGGCCCCGGTCCAACCTCTGTGCCTTCGCTTCGAAGGTTGGACGGCCTGTAATTGTTCAGTAGTCGCTGTTTATGTCCGCGCCGTCTTCCCCCCCCTCTACCGTGCCGTTTTTACCCCGAGTTTTCCCTCCCCCTCCCTCTCGGCTTTGACTTTTTTTTCTCATTGACCAGTTTTGTTATTACCCTTCTCAGGCTCTTTTTGTCCTTTTTTTTTTTTTTAATATTCCGGACTCCCCTCCCCTTTTTTTTTATAGGAGCGTTTATTCCGTGTGATCGGATTCGCCACCTCTTTCCCTTCCCTCGAATTCCCTCCCCCCCTTTTTGTCTTGGGCCTTAGATTATTTTGTGTGTCAGAGATTTTTTGGGCACTTCCTCCACAGCTCCGAACCATCCCTATATCTTTTTCCTTTTAATCTACTATTATGTGGTTTGATCCTTTCATATGATAGATTTTGGTTTCCCCTCTCTTTTCCGTCGCCGCCATTTTTTCCTCCCCTCGACGCTCCCCCAACCATGGCGTCTTTCTCTTGTGATTTTTTCCTACACTCCCGTTCTCATAAGCTCTGGACCCCGGATCTCCTTATTTTCTTTAAGCGTCGTTCGCAGCCCTTTTCAAACGAAACCCTTTTTCCTTGACCTTTCGCCTGCCTTATTCACCTTTTTGGCCGGGTTTCCTTTTTTGTCCCCCCTTTCTTTTGACGCGTTTTCTCCCTTGTAAAGTTAGAGACTTGCCAAAACTGCTGCTTCTACTCCTAAATTTGGCCCAGGTGCCCCGGCCTCACCCTTCCCTTTCCCTGATCTCTGGTTGCTACACACGTTTTCCGCTTACCTGCCCTTTTTATCCCCTTTTTACCTTCGCTTTGGACTGACCCCCTTGTTCCCCTAATTCTACCCCCTCCCCTATTTATGTTCCCTTCTACAGGCGCCACCCTCTTGGCTTCTTTTTTTTTTTCCGTTTGAGATTCTTGCTGATATCCCCCCCGTTTGTCTCATCCGCGTCGGCTTCTTTTTTTTTCCGGTTAACATTTTGGTTCCCCCACTTCAGTGTCCACGAGACCCCTTTTTTCGAAGCATTCGCCCCCCTCCCTTCGTGTGGAGTAAACAGGGCCAGACCCTTCTCCTGCCCCTCTGGTTTTCTTTTATTCCCTACTTCCCTTAGACCCATTGGTCTTGTAAAACTTTTTTCCTCTGCAAGCAACTTATTATCTTTTTGTGGACTTTTTTTTTTTCGTTCCGATACAAACTTCATCCCCCCCCCCCCTTCCAGAAATTGTCCTTATCTTTTTCCCAGGTTCATCATTATTCGTTTTAGTTTCTGTCTTCGTTCGAGGGGTTGGTCGTCCCACTTTCAAATAATTTCCGTTCTGCTTTTGTACCTGGTGTATCCCTGGTGATATTGCACCCTCCCTTTTTACCCGTCTCCTTTATGGAGGGCATGCCCCACTGGCGGGCTCCTCTTTGGATCTAAGCACGGTTCTTACCTACCCAACCGCCTTTTTTCACTTCCTGATGACGTTTTCCCTTTCTACCCCCCACTTGTTAAACTCCACCTTCCCTTTCGACTGTCCCATTTTTTGGTAGCCTAGTCTTCTCGATAACTTTTTTTTCAGATGTGGGGCAACTGTCCTTTTTTTTTCCCTTTAAGGGTTGTTCTCTTTTTTTCCCCTTAAGCGCTTTATCTTGTCCCCCCAACCAAATTCTCATTCCCCCTTGTGAGGGTAATCCTGGTCTTCTTTTTTTTTTCCTGGGCTTGTTTTTTCTTGTTTTTCTTGCCGGTCGTTTTCACCTGTCGTAGTTGCGGCCTGTCAGGTTCCTTGCACTCGGACTTCTCTATTTTCCCTCTGCTGGGATCGGAAACATGTATTCTCTGTATTTTTTTCTCCCATAGAAGGTTGTCCATGCTTCCCTTTCCCAGAGGTTGTCTCCCCCGGATGCACCTCTCAAGTCCCCTCCTTCACCCGTTCCCCCAGTAGTCATATGGGGACGTGTTTACCTGTTTCGGTGATTCTTCCCCCGATACTTATCCCCCTTTGCTTTTTTTTTTTCCCCCCTTGTCCGACCTTTTTTTTGCAGGTTAATTACAGCTCCTACCCAAAGGACTTGGCGTTTTTGCTTGTAAAAAGTTAGGTCTTGTTTTTTGTCCCGCCCTCCTTCCAGTCCAACCCTTCTTTTTGCGTTCTAGTCTCATTTCGGCAGTCCGCGGCCCTGTTTAATGTGCATCTGCCTTATCCTTTCCGGTTCCCTTTTCTTTTTATCTCAGTCGAGTAAGACCCTCCCCCTAATGAATTAGTCTTTTTTTGTTGGTTTTTTTTGACCCATTCCCTATTGAATCGAGTTTGTCCGGAGTGGCCTTCCTGGTACACCAAGCATTTCCCTTTCCGAAGCAGGTTTTGACTTAAGGATTCGCGAACGGAGCTTCATTTTTTGAAACGGCGGTTTTGCGTTGCGCCCTCCCCCTTTGCCCCCCCTTTAAGACTTTTTTTTTTCAACCCCCCCTTTGTTTTCGCTTCTTCCCGCTTGGGTTGCCTCGTCCTTTGGGAGCCGGTTCTTCAATTTCTTGCTTATCGGCGCCTCTGCTCCCCTTTCCTGCGCCCATAGGTTCGGCCTTTCGAGGACGCCCGAGTCATCGTTCCCGCAAAAAGAAAGCCCTAGTTTATGTCGGCGGTGCTTCCCACCCCTCACTTTAAGTTTTCCCTTTGTCGGCCATTTTCCCCCCTCACCCGATTCGGAATCTTCTCCCCTGTTCATCTATCCTATCCTCCGTCCAACCCTTGCGCGTTTTTTTATTGACCAGATCAGCCGGACTGACCCTTTGCCGTCCAGTACTCCTGTTGACAACAATTTCTTCGTTGATTGGGCGTTGTCCTGGCCCCCCCCTCATATGCGCTTCTGGCGAATGCTCTTTTCCACCTCACACCCCAAGCGTGCTGTGCGTCTTTAGAAGGCCCCTGCCCCTATGTCAACCCAAAAAGGCTTTTTTTTTGTTGCCTAACCGCCTCAGAGTCCCCTTTGCAAAACTTTCCCCTCCCGACCGACATTTTTTTTCCGCACCGACGAATCCGATCCTTCTTTGTCTTGAAGTTAGTCTGCTTTTCAATTGTAGGTACCGACAGCTACGGCCTGGCCCGAGAAACCAGCCTTTCCTCTCTTTTTACTCATCCTTTGTTGTTTTTTCATGTTCCTTTTTTTTTTTCTTTGTTTGGTTTTTACTTTAGTTGTGGCGTTAGTCTTGGCCTGTTCTTTCTGGGAAACTCCCAGAAATAACTGTCCCCAGACGGCCGGTCCAGCCGTGGTTATTGTGCTGACTGTTCTTTGGTTATTTCTGCCCCTGTTTCGTCTTTCATTCTCTTCGCTGTATTCCCCCTTGTTTTGTGATTTGCGGTCCCAATTATACCCGCCCCCTGCTTTCTGTTCCCATCGCATTTCTCTCCGGCCTTTTTTTCTATTTTCGGACATCGTCACCCCTCTTTCATAAATTGGTGGCACCTTCTTTTCTTCTTCGGTAAGGACTTTCCTCTATTTTTTCCCGTCTTTTTCTCTCGTCGTTGCGAAAGGATCTTTTTTTTTACTTTAGTGTCGTTTTGTCAATTTCCCCCTCTCCCCCCAATTTTTAACCTCGTTGGGTTTTTCTCCGGCTCCGGCTAACTTCTCCCTGGTATTTTTTTCCCTCTTCGTAAATCTGCTACCCTTATTTTTATGACCAGACCCTGTTCCGTCGCTATTTTAGGGCTTGTTTTTTTTTTTTTTTGGTTTTTTTCTTCCACCCCTTAATCTCCTCAAATGAGGAAATCCCCGGTACCATCTCCGTCTTGTTTTGTCGACATCTCCCCTGACCCTTTTGGTCGTGGCCTTTCCTTTTTTTTTTCTTTCCTCTTCCTTTTTTTTAGCCTTGCTTTTTTTCTTCTTCGCTTTACTTCTACGGTTTAGTCCCCTGAATTGGCCCCTTTTTCGCTGGGGTTCCCCCCCAAGGAAAATGCTTGGGGTCGCTGCCCCGGCTGACGTTTTCCTCGTTTAAGCCAAACTATCTTATTTTTCCTTCTTTTCTTTTTTTTTACTCGACTTTCTTAGTGATCGCCTTCACGTTTTACCCGCTGTCTCTGCACAGCCGTAGTTCTAGGAATCCCATTCATGTTCCGGGCAGTCTTCGAGTTGGTCGTTTCAACATTCTAAATCTTTCCTGGCACCGTTAAAATTCTTTTCTTTTTTTTTGCTTTTTCTTAGAGTTTTGTCTTTCCCATTTCGATCTCTCTCCACGGGGCCCTACCCAATATGTGCTATGGGAGTATCGGGGAACCCAATCTCACCACCCCCGACCAACTTGTTTTTTTGTGATTCTCTCTTACTGTGAGTGTGGCTTTTTTCAGTCTTGATTCATTTTCATAGGTGGCTCGCTTAGTTCATTCCACCCCTCGGTGATTCCCCCACACTCTCCAACGGTAACGTTTGGGGTCGATCCCCGACAAGCGTGAAGATTTTTTCGAATCGTACCTCAGTGCTTCAATCCTTCCCCCCCCCGCCAGTCCCCCGTTACCCCCCATTGAACAACCCTGAGATTTTCCCTGCCCCCGGTCTTCCTCTTTGTGGGTTCTTCGATGAGGTTCTTCCCTTTTTCTCGAGTGCGTCCAGGGGAACACCTACACTCCTTGCTCCAGGGCGTCCCTGTTCCCGTGTCCGGCATTCGGATGGCGCTCATTTCCCTTCTTTCCTTCCCGACCTCGGCTCCACTGTTTTTCCCAGTCGTCGGCGAGGTTTTTATGTAACTTTGGATTCGACCTCTTTCTCCTTTCTTGGTTGGTTTGTCTTTCCCTTTCCTTTATTTTTTTTTCCTTTTCTTTTTCTACCGGGGCCTTGTCCACCGGTTCTCCAGGCACCGGGTTTGAATGGGGCGTTTGAGCCTGACCTCCCCTGCCCCCCTTCGTGGACCCACCACCTGGCACCGCAGGGGGCTTCCGGCTGGCATTGGAGTTCGTCCCTTTGGAATTCCCCCCACTGCCGCCCTCTCCTCCCCTGGCCGGAGCACCTGGTTTTGACTAGAGTTTTTGGTAGGCCTTCGGCCCGTTTTTTTTTTTATTCCAATTTCGCCATGTGTTGCTGGATTTTTGTGGGCTTTGGAAGGTCCCCCGCCCTCCCCACCAGTTGCCCCGTACCCTCCCTCTTTCTCTCACTTTTGGTTTTGGGTTTTTTTTTTTGACGCAAGCCGAGCTTTCTCCTTTCGTCGTCAAGGGAAAGACCCCTTTATTCGTCGTTTTCCGGATCCCTTTGTATTTCTACATTAGTTCCGGGCTATTATTGTTTCGTTCTTTTGGCCCTTTGCAGACTTGGGATGCGGCCCAACATTGTGCTCTTTACACTACCAAAGATGCTTTCCGGGCCAACCGGTCCTTCACTCGGTAATTTCCTGCACAATGTGATGATATTCAACGTCTTTATCTCTTGAGGAACGTTTCCTTCCATTGTTGTTCCCCTGTATTTCCCTTTCCCTTTTTCCTCCTATGCTGCTTTTTTTAGACCTTTAGTATGACCAGATTCCATTTTTTCCTCGCGTCCCCTCCCAGAGATTCCATTGCATCGTGTTTTGAGGGGACACCACCCTGCCCTTTTTCGTTTTTCTTTACCGACCGGTTTCCCCCCAAATTGGGTCCTTGCCCAGTTTCTCTTAGAGCTCCCCGTATGAAACTCTGGAACTGGTCCCGTTCATTGCACGTCTACCTGCCTTCCCCGGACATTCCGCCCGTTTTTCTTTTTGGTCCAGTTGGATTATGAAAACTTGTTGTAGTTTTCTTTTTAGGTTTCAGAGTTTGTCCTTTCAATCTTCAGCAATCATTTCTGGTCGTTTATCTCTCTCTTCCCGGCTTTTGTAGCTCCCTCATTTATGTCTTTTTTTTTTTTTAATTGTCGGAGCATTTTGTCCCTGGCCGGATTGGGAGGTTTTTGCTTTTTTCAAACAGCGGGTTCGCCACCAGGGGTTTCGTTTTGAGCTCTAACTCTTTTTTTCCTCCTCCACTTTCCGTGTTGTTTTCAGTTTTTTCCTTTTTTTTTTCTTGATTTTTCTTCAGCGCCATGCTTTTGCCCTCGCCCCTGCCCGAAATAACATCTTCCTCGTTTCTTCTAGTGGCCGAAGTCGTCTAGATTAAGCTATCTTGGACTTTTTATATTTTCGCACCGAAAGGGGTTCCTGTGCCGAAATCACCTTCCCCCCCCCCCCCCTTTTCCCTCTCCCCCCCAACACCGTTCGTTTTTTTTTGCTGGGCGAAATCGTGCCGGTTCCTGTCCTTTCTTCTGTGTCCGCTGGGTGCCTGAACCTGCCACGGTCGTAGTATGTGAAAAGTCTTTCTCCCTACTACATGGTTCCCCGGGACGGCCCTCTTTCCCCCTTTTGTTTTTTTTTTTGCCCTACAAAAACACTAGGCATTCTTCACTGCCCCTTTAATAGATTCGGAGTCGGAGGGGTCTCTCACGGTTTATCCCTACCTTTTTTATCCATGCTTTTAATGGAAGGTAAACCGGGCTCCAGGTTTTCCTTTTTTCCTCCCCCCCTTTGAGATCAGGACGTTTTCGGTATCTTCAAGTTGGATTACCTTTAAGAGTTCAGCGTGTTTTTGCGGGGGCTCTTTCCCCCCCCTTTTCTTGTCCCTTGCTCAACGGCAGCTTCGCCTGCCTAGCAATATCTGGGTCCTGGGAGAACTTTTTTTAGATCCCCCCCCCCTCCTCCCCTCCCCTCATTGGGTTTTTCCTGGGTGGGGGGTACGCGAGCACCTCTTCGTGCCTCGTCACAGTTCCTCGCCCAGCTATCTGGTTGTTTTGGGTTTTTTATTGCCCCTGATTTGCCAACCCCCATTCCTTTTCCCCCTGTTGAGAATGGGCTTCTTTTGAAGACTTGGCCCTACAAAGTAACCGTCATCCAGTGTCGCTTTCTGGGCGATTTAACGTTTCTTTTTGTTTTGATCGGCCCCCCGGGAATTCGTCCCCGGCCTGGCGTTTTGCTTCTTCTTTTGTTCGCCCTGTTTTCGTATCCTGTTCACGTCTTCCCGCAGCCACGGTTGCGGAGTGGTGCCTTTTTCAAGGCGGCGACGAACGATTCTTCTGGAGGGCTTTTCTCTTGACCCCCACCCCCGCTTCAATACTCCTCCCTTTTTCTGCCGGCTCAAACGAGAACACGAATCGCTCCCGTGCTTGGTAAACCAGGTTCCTCCGAGATAGGCTTTCGTTTATGGCTTCGTCTCGTTTTTTCGTTACACTGACCGTTTTCTTGTTGCTCGTTCGTTCTTTTTCTTTTTCCCCATGCGTTATCTTTTAGTCCAAGCCCCACACCCCCTCCTGCAGCCCCCGTTGAGCATCCCTATAAGGTGGCTTCTTGTCTCTTTTGTTTTTTGTTTCTATTGTTTTGTCCTTTCAAAAAGCTTGTGCCTTCCTTTTGTTTCCTCGTCCGCCTTCCTCTCGATCTCCCTTCTCCGGGGATCGACACGTTGTTTTCTCTTGTTAGTGTTCTCTTTTGAATGATGACGAGCGCGCCATGGGCAAGGGCTAGCCCGTCCCCTTCCTTCCACGTAGATCTTCCCTGGTCTTACGGGGCGGTGCGCTTTGGTGGCCCTGCTATGCGGAACCGAAATAGGATTTCCCCCGTTGCCGGGCCGATGGTTTTACTTCCCCCGTCAGTAACCGAAGCCTTTGTTTCTTTTACCGCGGTTCTGGTGCCTGTCAAGCCCCGCATTCACGATCAAAGCCTGTACTGATGCCGTCTTTTGCTCTCCTTGGGCCCTGGGCTTTGAGCCAGATTTAATGACGATGCACGGCATTTTTCTCCGAAGCTTTTGAAGGAATTTTCAGGAAGCTAGTCAGATGTGGGGTTCAGCCCTCTTCCCTTCCTACTTTTTGCGCCGTTGTGCGCACCAGGCATTTTTCCCTTCGGTTGTGCCGTCTGACGGACGGTCGAAATTTCGAATTTTTACTAGCTGGTTTGATCTTTCCGTTTCCCACCCACATTTGCTTCCCCCCCCCCCCATACGAAGGGCCGTTTTCCCCCCTTTTCCGGGTCGATTCGACAGCCTTTTTTGCGTGTCAGGTCAATGTGAGCCGGTTCTTAACAGCTTTTTCACTTGCTTTTCAGAGGGTTGCCGTGCTCCCCGCTTCGTCGGTTTCCTTTTTGACAGCCTTTTTTCGTTTCCACCGATTGTTCCGAGTACCCCGGCATCTTTTGAGCGCCTGTCGGAGGCTGGCACCATTCCCTAGTTGTACTGCTTCGTCATGTCAGACAACCCCTTTTTTGCGGGACTCCCCTTTTTTTCCTGCAACGCTCGATTAAGCGCCGCGACAATTTCGTCTTGTGGGGTAAACGAGCCTTGGACGAAAAGGACAAAGTCTGCCCCAACCTTGTTGCTTTCTCACTAATATAGCCTTCCGCGAATTCCTCTTGTAACCAGAAGCTCGTTTTTTTGAGTAGTATGGGCGCGCTCCCAAAACCCGCGGTGAATCCCCCCCCAAGAGAAGAGAATCCCCCACCCTACACGGTTTTCCCCAAGGCATCCGTTTTCCCCCCCCGGCGTTGACGTCTTTTCTCCCCCCCCCCCTGTCTACTTTCCCTTTTCCTCCTAATCACAGCACC
>Ga0179593_1424176_pt1 | contig 18267 bp, 20 predicted proteins | sample CZODoug2_1_08_16_FD_185931 | JGI IMG/M metagenome (GOLD analysis project Ga0179593, IMG submission 185931) | Vadose zone soil fungal communities from Angelo Coast Range Reserve, California, USA - CZODoug2_1_08_16fungal (PacBio error correction) | ecosystem: Environmental > Terrestrial > Soil >... | reverse complement strand
CTACAAGAAATTGCCTCTCTAGCACCAGCGGTGCTACCGTAGATGCGTCCTCATGCAAGGGTAAGTTAGGATTACGTACTTTACGGGCGCAGATCCCATGCCCCTTTCTCCTTACGAGATCTACCGGAAGGTTGCGAGTCTAAGTTCCGCCTAGATGACCCCCCCCCCCTCCCCCTTCAGTCGACGGTTTTCTTAAGGTACGGGGCTCTTGGTCTTAGGTTCTTCAAGCGTTTATTCTAGAGAAGGAGCCCTCCCTTCCCGGCTCGAAGCCACGGCGAAGGTGACTAGATACCCATCCTTCCCAGGCCCGTGTTGGAGAGTTCCTAACCGTGGAAGCCTCTTGCACAGATTGGGCTTGGTGGGCCTGTCCTCGCTGTGGCGTACAGAGCAGCAGTCGGCCCCGCATACATCTCCTCGTCGGTTCTGAATCAGCAGAATGCGTCTATGACTTTAATCTGTATTCTGGGAGATCCGTCACCTCTGAATCCAGCGTAAAGTCTGAATTGCGCGTAGGTGAACCGAAAAGGCCGGCTCCTCGAAATGGGTGGAAGGCCCGAATTGTTTTCCCTTCTCGCCCCTAGAAGGGGATTCAGGCCGAGATCATTGACCAGAACGTTTCTAGGAGGGGTGTGCTCTCTCTCTTTCCCCTAAGTTGTTGTTAGGCTTCCCCCCGACACCCCCGCTGCCTAAAGTTCCCCTGACTCGGCGCTTGCCCCCCTCTGCGGCTCATGGGCCACTATGCAGCCTTTTATTATGGGCGCCGGCACTCCTTCTTAGTGGACCCAGGACTCGACACTGGGGGGGTTTTGACCCTTGAAAGTCTTGTTTCTCCCCCTCCACACAAGCATGTCAGACTTTTTTCACCCCTAGGCCCCCCTTTCAGGCTTTAAACCCAACGGTATTCATTTTTTCGGTTCCGCAGATCGCGTGACCGAACCAGCCAAGCGAAATGACGACCCGATGGCCGACAATCTGTGCCGTTGAGTTTCCCCCCACCGGGTTTATGCTACGATGTAAAGAGCGCCCGACTCGTGTGACGTGAACCATGATTGATGTAGAGAAGTCTTTTCTTCGTCTCGGGTCACGGTCCCTACGGACGAAACGCTTCCCTCTCTGAAGAGGCCAATCCGGTTAACAAGAAAGGGAGACCAAAAGCCAGGTGGTTTCCAGATAGATTCACAAAGAAGAAAACATGACACAAGCAAGAGATCTAAGAGTTTTTGACGTCTGATTTCATTCTCGCCTCCGTGACTAGAATGATAGATCTGTGACCCTTGTGTCACGGAGAAAAGTTCTCCTTTCCTAAATAAACGTTACGAAGAGATAGAGTTCCAAGGAGGTTGAGGAGATGGGCCCCTTTTCTTCGTCTTAGTGAGAACCCCTCTCAACGATGAATTAGGGAACAGGCACAAGGATAACCAGAGTTTTAGGACACAGAACGGTAGAAAGCCTGGAGGTATAGGGCAGGAAGAAGCACGAGGTAGTGAGTAACCACTTCCTTCGACATGACGCAGGTTGCCCGATATTGTCTCCCCCCCTGTGATGAGACAATAGAAAAGGTTTTCAGTTTTCTCATTTGAAAGTAGGAGCTGACTTTCCATGTCATTGTTAGTACGGTGGACGCACTACGCCACTTATCGCGAAGCGGACCCCGACACTTCGCCGCTACGCCACGAGTGGCCCTTGATTGTGTTCGAGTCTCGGGGTCATGTTCAGACCTTTAGCGCAGGTTAGCCTCCGGCTGACGACTCCACTGATCTCACGCCCATGCCGCTCGGTTGCTCATCGAGTAACCTGAATGCCCCCCCACGTTCACGTGTGGTGTCCAGTTTTCCTCTCGTCGTCGCACCTCCCTCGTACGTTCGCTTTTCTGGCCCAAGACGACGCGTTTTTGATAGGCGTGCATCTGAGATTCCCGCTCCTTGGTAAATGAGTGTTAGAAAACAGTGTTCCCGCGCCTACCTCGTCCCCAATATTTTTCGCGGTCGATCTTCCACCTTGTCATTCGGGCGACTTCCCTCCCGCCTCCCTCGTCGCTTTCTGCGCATTTTTGTGCTTCCGTGCGTTGCCCTTCCGTTGCGCTTGCCGTGTCTTTTGACCTCCTGATCGGCGATGTCCCTATGCGGTGGACCGCGTCGCCTCCGGTGACCAATTTTGGTTTTTCCCCCGACCCGCTTTGCGGCCCGGCACTCCCGGTTGCACTATCTCGTTCCAATGCTATTACATCTCGGCCCAGTGCCCCCCCCCTTGAGATTCAGTCTACCAAAGCCTGGCCCGCATCCATTATCCCGCTCCCCCCCAGTCGTTAATACCCCCCCACCGTGTTTCTTCTTTCAACCGCCCTGCTCACTGTTTCGGCGACGCCCCGTGTTTCGCCGAGTGAATGACGTCCTTTTGTGAGGTCGTTAACCGGTCTGTTCTTTTTTTTTTCTCCACCACGCCCACGCCATTCACCCTGTTCTTCAAAGCCGTCGTGGAGGGCTGTCCGCCGCTCCCCGGACGGTTTTTTTTTCCGACGGCCGGTAATCGGAAACGGTCGGTAGCGCTAACAACCCGATTGCCTATTCCGTCTGTTTTTCTCCCTTGCTCAGGAGGACGACGCGATAGCGATCATTGCGCGCATCTTGCGTTTTTCAACGTATTTTAGCACCAAGATCACGGCCTCCAGGCGGTTTTTCCCCAAGCACCGCTAGAGTTTAGTGACCAGCACAGGACGTTTTTTTTCACCTTTACGACTTTTAAAAACCTGGTTCCTTGGTTGCCGCCGTTACTGCTTAACCCTTCCACAAGCAAGTCGGAGTCTGCTGGTTTCCCAGAGCGGTACCTCATTTCTATATCTTTCCTCCGTGTTGTTTGGTCTCTCTCTAGGTTTGCCAGTGGTTTAGAAGACTCGACGTGCGTAGTCCTTCCCGATCCAGACACTCCAGCGGCGACAACGGTAAAAAAGCTAGTCGTGATCCCAAAATTAGTTAGATCGGCTCTCTCCTATGCATCAATCCTGATACTCTGTAGCAGTTTATTGTATGTAAATATTTTTTTAAACCTTTACCTGGTTGAGCCCCACAAGGCTTGTCCCTGCCCCCCAGCAATGTAATAGACCTGCCCCTGATCGAATCTAGCCGGGTTCCGTGTCGACCTCGACCCGTTGCGACCAAGCGATGTACGGATCTTGAGTCGCTCACAAGACGACGGGCAGCGGACGGAAGTAGCGCGTTTCGCCCCTGCCGTGATGGTGTCCGCCACTCCCCCCCCATTCCGACGCCCTTTCTCCCCCCCACGTGTTTCCCGCTGGCTGGCTAGTACCCTACCAAACGCACCCCGTTTTCGCCCCCCCAACCCTGTGCAACCGTCCCTTTTCAGAACACTCTGCCGGAGGGTTTCTCTCGGGTGAGCAGGCGGAGTCCAGAGGGTTCTTTTTCATAGAAATTTTGCTCGGCGCACTCATGCGTCGGGCCCGTGCCCTTGTCTTGGATTCGACCGGGTTTTAGTCTTGGCAGGCGCAGTTTGAGTCCTTTTGTGGGTGAGCCGCGACTTTTTGGACTTCCCCGCTTGCAGCCGTCAATTTGGGCGCTACATTGTGGGTCAGGTTTTTTTATTCTTTCCGGTTCGTCTCCACCGACATCCCGTCCTATTTGGCAATAGCGAGTCTATGCGACACACTCCCGTTTGTTACCGAAGAACCCGGTGTGAATGGACTCCGCGACAAATCTGGTAGAGAGACTTCTTCTGACCTGCCGTTCTGTTAGACCGAGCAGGCTGGACGTGGACTTAGAGCTCTTCTCCGAGCGTACCACAAATTGGCATTCGACTTTCCCTTTGGAACCTGCAATGGGGTCCTACCCCTCCACGTTCTCTTCTGGTCCCCCGCGCGTATCCGAGGAGCGGAAGGCCATTCGAGCTGTGCGTTGGGCGGGCCTTGTCCGTCCGTACGTCCCTGGCCGACACCCCCTCGTTCGTGGGGTGTCTTCCCATGTCGTCGTGCGCAACATCGCTGCTTCTCATCGGGTCGCCGACACCCCATCAGACAGGAACCCTCCTTAGGAAGCCCAGCCGTTCGCACCTTGCATTTCTCCCTCTCCCCCTTTCCTTCAACACCCCCTCCCCCCTCACCCCTTCCTTCCCCCACCTTTTCATCCCCCTCACCCCATCCTCCCCCTCTCCCCATCCCCCCCTCCTACCCCCCCTTTCCATAGCGGATGCCATGAAAAGATACTGGCCTTCCTCCCACTCCTTCCGGGGGGTGAGGGACCGGCTTGTTCTCTTGCGCGCCAGAATCTGCGGCAGTTTGCACAGAGGAAGTCATGACGGTTCCAGTTGAACCCTTCCTTGAATTTATCAACCTCCCATTTTTTTGAGGTTTTGCCAAGACCGGTCCCGACTCTCTGCGTGTCCTGGCGCCGCGCCTCCTTGGTCGACGGCGCGGAACGTTCCCCGGCGGCGCTGCAGCCCTTTCCCGCTTCCCGGTGTCAGCCGGCGGCCAAGTGCCCGGTCACGGGAATACAGTCACAGGCCGCAGTCGCGTTTCTCTCGCATCCTGGCGAGTGCGCCCCCGCCATTCTTTGTTCTACGGTGGAGGTGCCTCTTCTCTGGCTTTTTGTCGACCGCATTTCATACGACTTGAGTTCGGGTCCCTCGCTCCTCGTCTGCCTCTCCCCCCTCCCCCTTGCGACGCCCTTTCTAGCTCTACCTTTCCGTTTGCCGATTTTTTTCGGTCGGGCGAGAGGTGAACAAGACGTGAGCCGCGGGTTTTTTTTCATCCCTTCCCGATTGGGCGCGGCGCGCCTGTGAGCGGGGCGTTGGCCGAGGCCGAGAGGCGTCTCCCCCTCAGCCGCGCTTTTTTCCCTCTCATGGTCAGACTCCCTGAGCGGACGGAGCTTTTTTAACCCGTTTGGCAGCCGGCATAGGCGGCCCGATGTTTCTGGTCCTCCTTCTGGTTTACGCGTCTTCAGGCTGCGCCATGTCCTCCCCGTTGGGCCTGCCGACCTTCAACGTGCTCGGATGCCGCCCTTCTGCAGGCGGAGGTTTTTTTTTTGGGCGTCGATTGGCTTGTCACCACCCTGTTGTCCTGGTTGCCCGAGGTGTGCCTCTTGATGGTGTAGAGGTTTCAAGAAGAGACTTACAGTTTTGGAGAGCCCAAGATAATAAGAGGTTTTTTCTCTCTCTTTCTGTTGTTTTTTCTAGAGTGACCTGACCCCCATGATCTACGTGCCGCCAGCCGTTCGGGCCTAGTTATTCTGGCCATCGGATCATGCACATAAATGGGGCCGAGGCCCGTCCGCGGCGGTCGCGTGGGTCCCTCCAGAAATTTCTTCGGGAAACTGGAAATTTGACGGCTCCTAACCGCTTTCCTGGAAGTGTTCCTCGACGAGAGGCGTTTTTATTTATTTTCTCGTACCAACGATGATCCTACGAAGAACTCTTTAGAATAAACAAGCCCAGCCTATGGATTTCCCCCCAATCACTAACACAGGTGCCGTTCGGCTTACACGTGTACTGCGACTACCTGCAGAGGACTGAAGTTGACTTCTGTGTCCCCCTGGCGCGCAGCTGTTTTTCTTCGGATGGGATGTTTTTCTTAAGCACCCCTCCCTTCCTTCCCCGCCACGAGCATTCCCCAGCTGACCGGTCGATGCCACCGCGGCCCCTGGCTGGCGTCCCCTCGCATGACGGCGACCCACCCCAATGACGGGCCGGCGGCGCTGGCAGTGCGCACCCTGCTCATTCCGTGACGAGAGCTCGCCCGTGACCTGTCGGCTACCCGGAAGGAGCAGGCCATCTCCCGACTGCAGGCCCCCCCTGCGGTGGTTCCTTACCGGGCCGAAGCGAACGGTATCCCCCCCGGTCGCCCGGCCGCTGCCTGTCCCGTTTTTGGCTATGCCGCCGGCGTGCACCCCCAGGGTACTTGCGACCGAACGGATGTGCTGCGATGACGAAGATGGAGTCAAGCTGAGAGCGAGTCAACCTCTTCGGACCCTTTACTCCGTCCGAAGTTCCTTGAGCAGGGGCTGTTCAAGACCAAGTTAGGGAGAATACCCTTCCCCAAGTTTTTTGCCCTGGAATTTCAGCCTGCTCATTTTGCCGGCGAATTACTCTTTCTCTCCATCCAAACCGCTGCCCGCACCCCGCGGAGGTGGTCGACGGATGTTCCATCCGAGTATGATAAGTTTTCTCCGCTGAACCAGAATCTCAAGGCGAATTTGGAGCAAGATCCGCTTTCTTTAGGAGCGATTCTTCCAGACTGTTCCCACGTCCACCGGTGTCGTCGGACGAGCGGCCAACCCCGTGACCATCCTCTCCGGCTTCGATCGTTTCCCTTTCCTACGGCGATCGGTCTGCGACCTCGCGCGCTTCCCGAGGTTCTGATGTCGCTTCCGCGTTTCCGCGCGCTCCGACCCCCCCATTTCTTCCCCGACCTCGTCCCACGCCACGGCCGGGCTTCTTACCCCCTCCCTGGTCCTCGGCTTCGCTTGTCGCCCGTCTTGCCCGGCCCGTCGTGCTCTTGTAACCCCGTTGAGGATGATGATCCATAGTCGATTGCCGGTCTTGCTCGAGCCGTCAAGTACTGAGACCCACCTGGTGAGCCCACGATTCCCCGGCAAGCGTGGCTTACCCCTCTCCGTCTCCAAGACGGAGCATCGTGTTTCGTTGCCAAGCTGGTCCACCCCCCTGCCTTGACCGCCGCGCAGTGGCCGGCTATTATCCGATCCCCCCGTCTGAGCCATACTGTGGCGCCGCTTCGCCTCTCGCACCTCGCTACCCAACGTGTTCGCCAGTGTGCTTCAGGCCCGACTGTGAGCGGGCGGCTTTCCTCGTGTTCTTCATTACATGTGCGACCTGCCCGGTGCTCCAAGTCTTGATGATGCGCGGGCTCTGCACGGCCGTGTGCGCTTCCGCGCTTTCCCGAAACCGGAGCGGGTTCTCTCGAAAAGAGGCATATGTCGTTCGCCCCGAGGTCCCAGGAGGGGTGACGGCCCTCTGCGATGTGCTCGTCTTTTCGTCCCCCCGGTGTGCGCACCCCACTCGACGGCGGTAAGCGACCGCCAACCCGCTGAGCCGTTACGTAGGCCACATCTCGCCCGGGTTGGTGCCGCCGGTCCCCTTTCCGTTTCCCTGACGGCCCGACCAGCCGCGGTCGGCGGCGAGGGGCGCGGGCCGACCATCTCTCTCCCTGTTTTTGAGAGAATGGGTAGGTCGGCTTGGGCGTCCGCCCTCCACCCGCCTGTATGCCCGGTCGTCGACCTTTAACCTAAAGGCAATGAAAACTATACCCAGCCAGATGATATCTAGGACCGTTAGAGGTGACGTGGTCATTCTGGCTACTCCTCGAAGTGTATGGATGTAGCATGCGACGTCCGCTCTTTGCAACGTGGCCGCAACCCGGTAGCTCCCTTGCGCCGCCATCGCTGCTTGTCCACGGCGTCCCTGTGTCCGGGTGGCACCGTCACATAGTCCGGTTTTTTTTTTGCGAGCCCCACACCTTTTGAATTAAGTTGAGTCGGACTTTTTACAAGTAATTTTGGAGGACAAGCCATCCCTCGAATAGAGCAGATGTCAGGAGGGCAGGAGAGCTTTATCCCAGATGTCACGCACGACCAGTAACAGTCTCCATTCCACGCCGCGACCCCCCGTTGCTTAGCGAGGTTCTTGCAGGGAGGAGCGTTCCCCCCGCACGGGCTCACCGGTGGTGAGCGACTGTGACGGGAAAATCAGATCAGCGGACGTTGAGGCGGAGGGAATGCGGATTTTCTGGCCACCTGGGCCTAGGGGTATATTGTGAGTCCGAACCGCTTTCCGGGCCCCCTTGCGGTTAATCCCCACCCGGTCAAGGGAGATATGCCGGGTTTTAACACAGAAGAGAGAGGCATGGAAAAGCATCTGAGGATCCCCCACCCCCCATTCATATGTTAAGCTCCTGGAGTCAGCACCCGTTGCGTCCGCACTTCCCCGTCCCCTTTTTCTCGTGAAGTTTATGTCTGTATGATCCCTCGCGTGGACGACTTGGAGACCTACAGCATTCGACTTGCTATTTTCCGCGCGGTGAACACGTGCCTACCCACTATTTGCGTACGACCTCCCTCCGCCTGATCTGGTCGGCAGTGCCGTCTTGAAGCGATCTGAAGCCGTTTCCGATTGGCCCTTTGTCACGCGTATTTCCCTTTTTCACCGTCGTTCGGTGCGACGTTTTTTTCTCCATTTACCGATTCGCGTCCTCCGGCCTACTCGCGGACAGCTCAGGGAAGAGGGTCCGGGCACGAGAGGAAGTAGCGCGAACTCGAGAGGGATGTTACCCGAAGTATTACGAGGAGAACAGTGACACAGAAGGGGGAGGGCTCGCGAGGGTTATTCGATATTTTGGTGAGGGCCACGCAAGCCCCCCCCATGGACATAGGCTTGTCCCTTTGGCCTTGGATCCCCCGGCGCGAAATTGTAACCCCCTCTTCATTTCCCAGTTTTAATTCCTTTTTTGCCGCGTGTTCGACCGCTGCCCGACGCCGGGCGGGCTACAGCACATCTTCGTTCGCGGTGAACCCCCTGATCCTCCTTCGCCGTGAGACGGTTACTGGGCGGACCATTGCTTTGCGTCCCGTTGCGTCCCGCGGCGGACTACCACGCTCTGCAGAGTCGGTTCCCTCGTTCGGCGTTGGCTCTGTGTCGCCCGACCAGGAGCGTCTGTCCGATCTCGGAGGCTTCTGCAGGAATCTCCGCACAGACATGGCCGAGTTTCTTGAAGGCCGTGCCGATGTGTCGGAGACCCGGAAGGAGTAGCAGTCCCCCATCAACGAAAATTTGAGTCGATGTAAATTCTTCCTTCACTTTCTCTCTGACTTGACCCGACCCACACGCAGATGCGCGGTGAACCCCGAAGGACGGACGGGCAGAGGCACTCCTGCCTCGTAATTCTCCCCTTGATACCCGGGTTGACCCCCCAGAGGCCTCCCTCTCTCTCCCCCTTACCCAAGGTACGCATGGGACCAGTTCTCGCCCTTAACCACAAGAAGAGAACCGTCTCTTCGAGAACCGTCCTCCCAAATATTGGCTCCGCCCATTGTTTTAACGAGCGCCACAGCCTTACACGCAGCCCCATCCGCCCTACCATCCCCCCCTCCCCCCCCCTCCTGTCCCGCAACATCCCCCCCCTCTCTCCCCTCTCCTCAGGCTTTCGCTACCCACGTTGCCAACCCTGAGTTCAGCGATCCTCGCTCCGTCAACCTGACGGGATCTCTTCCTCCCCCTCCCCCTCTCCCACGCACTCCAGCCTCCGGAGCCGGCCCAACCATTCCCCCCAGATCGTCCCCACCCCCAGCACACAGCGACAAGCCGGGGCACCCACGCCCCAGAGACACTGTTTGCCCCCGTGAGGCACCCTGGGCTGTCTGATGGTGTTTCCCACCCGCGCGCTTAGTACTCTGCATTACCCGTCCGAACGCGGCCGTATGCGCACATGAACTTTATGAGTGGGTCCCTCTCCATCCTCCGGTACACGTATTAAATAGTGGACCAGACCCTGTTGCCCAGGAATCCCCCCCTCGCCGCTAGCGTCAAGCCCCCGGCCCTGTCCCGCCGCGCGGGCCGAGCCGCCACGGACCCAAGCAAAGTTACAATAATAGATCTTCATTTTTTCTAGAAGGATTGCATGGTAAACGAGATTCCCCGTTGGGCTACCAGAGACAGGTAGGTGTTGAGGCGTATGGCAGGCTAAGAAGCCCCCCGGGGCCCGGACTGTTTTTCCTTTCACGCTTCTCCTGTGGTTGTGCTCTCTGCCTCATCTGTTGTTGTGTGGGTTCTGCCGCCCATCCTTTGGAGAAAGGAGCCTCGGATAGTAAACTCGCGACTCCAAGGAAGCTAGGCACTCCAAGAGTTGGACCAATGGCCGGAAAATGAATCGCGTTAGAGGACGCTTTCGGTGGACAGGACGAGGAAAGGCGGTGTTGCCTTTTCGGCTCGTAACGGCGCCCCGCCTCCGTTTCATAAGCGGGAATTAGACGCGAGTTGTTCCCGGGATTTGGAAGTAAACATGCACAGGTGCCATTTTCTTCCGACACATATCGAGTTTTTTCCAACCGAAGAGGGAATTAAGCAGACGCGAACGAGCGGCGTTCTTGCCCAAACTTGGTGTGTTCCGCGCTAAATCGCGCCGCATGGTCTTTGGAGATGTTGAAGAGATTTTTGCCTTTTGTTTAGCCGTGCAATGGCATCAGCCTCGACCCCTCCCACGTCGCCGCCGGCCCCCGCAGGGCGCGCCAACCCCACCTGCTGTAGGATGTCTATGTACACCGCGGTTTCCTCGACTTGCGGGGTACTCTCTGACCCCCCCTTTTCCCGGTCCCATGCCCGGCCCCTGTCCTCCCGGGCGTGCAGATACAGTCGACGTTTATGATTGCCTGCCGCTCGATCGTGCCCTGGTTGGGGGTTCACCGAGCACCGCCTATCAGGGTACAGCAACTTTTCTGAGGCTTTCTGCCAGGCCTTGGCTTCGCCCCCCGGTGCTGGCGCCGCCGGGCTTGAAATTTCCTACCTGCTTGCAGACCCCCGGTGCTCGGCCGCTACATGCTTGAGAGCCTCCCTCTTGAGTCGGTCGTCTTGCGACCACGTGGCCGCTTTTTAGGACGAGAAGGTCGCGTACTGTGACTTCGCCCCATTTCTTGTGGTTCGCCTCATGTCAAGTGGAATGGACGTGCTGTGTACGCTCGGTGGCCCCTGGGCTCGGGCGTTTCCCTGACTTCTTCCCCGCCCCGCCCTGCCCGCTCCCCATGACTGTCTTATTAGGGGGTAGCCGCAGTCTTAGTAGCGCGTCCGTGGCCCCGCGAAACGGTCTCCCCTATGGACCCTCGAGCCGCTGTGCAGGCCGAGAGTTACCCTAAGCCCCGCCTTCCACGACGTTTGTTTCTTTACGGCCCGAGTCGCGTCGTGCCCCTCCGACCATCCGCCGGCTCGTCTTCAGAGAACGGCTCTTTCCCCCCCCCTGCGCACTCTCGCGGTTCAACTAACGTCGGTTGATCCAGGGTCTCTCGGACCTCGCCCACGGGTTCTACCTTGTCTTTGAGGGCGCCACTTTTAAATCACGGGGTCTGCTCGCCCCTAAGGCTCCTGGACGTATTTCCGGACGCGCCTTCTAGCCTGCCGGCACGCCATTTGCCTCCCACGAGGAGATGTGGAAGTCAGATCCGTCTCTTTTTCCCACCGATCTCTAGGGCGACCCGCCGGCAAGTGCTTTTGTGACCTTGGAGTTCACGTTTTGCGGCACTGGCTCCCGTCTCCATGGCACCGATGACACTTCCGTGTTTTGCCAGGGCCCCTCGTTGCTGCCGGCGCCGCTCCGCAAAGCCGTGCCTGCGGCTCTTTCCCTCCCACAAGCGGCTCCCTAGTGGCTCCGCCCCGCACTTCTCCTTTGCTCTTTTTCGCGTGCCGGCTTTTCAGGACGACTTTCGAGGGTTTTCCGATCAGTCACTTCCGCCCCTCGGCTGACCTGTGCTTGTTTTTTGCCTCGGCGCTGCGGCTCGCCCTTACGCCGTCTGCCAGAGACTTCAATTCCGCTTCACCGTCGTCGTTCTGCTTAAGACCGGCCTGTCGCGGGTTCCTCGAGTCGACACCTCGGGGCCTGCCGATCGAGAGTTTGCGCATAAATGTTTCCGTCACCGGAGGGCTTTGGACCGAAGGGAGATAGAAGGAGAAAAGAAACAGACACAATGCAGAGGATTCTAAAAGCTGAACAAATCCGCCAATTTCTGAAAGACTGACGATGTTTAGTACGATAGATTTTTTTTGTGGAAGGGACCACAGCGTAAGGGGTAGGACTGTTTCAGCCAAGGGAAGACTTCACATTTTTCATCCCATAATAAGGTTGTTGAGAGAGCTGTAGCGAAGTGGATGTCCATAGGAAACATCTTCCTGGCGGGCCGGTAGATCAGCCTCCCGGACGAGAAACGATCTACACCCGATGATCTGGTTTTTGTGAATGAGATGGCCACCCCTCCCCCCTCTGGGAGTTAGGCCGGAAGGGTCAGAAGAATCCCAGAAGTTTGTCGTGGTTAGGTAACCTCCCTGGACTGAGACTTGGTGAGCAAAATCCTTTGACAGAAAGATTTGGAGACAAGAAGCATTCGCATCTCCCGGTTTCCGCCCTTTCTGACATCGGTGGCGCACACCGTCTGCTCGGCGTTGTCTAGACACGTACGCCGGCTGCGGACATTGCGGGCGCCGCGGCACCTTCGTTTGGTGTCCAGCCCTATCGACGGCCCTTGCGTAGCAGTGGTACCGCGGGTCCACCGTTGTCCTGGACCGTTTTCACGCGACTTGTTCCGACCAGCTTCCTTAAATATCGGCCGCAACAAACGTTGGAGAGGCGCCGATTTTGCGCAGGGTTATTGCTCATTTGTCGTCGGTTTTTTTTTGCGACTCTTTTGTCGTACATCATCGCCGGTGCAAGGCTCCCCCGTTCTGGGTCGGCGGCCCTTGCCCGGCACTTTTATGTTCGTTGGCCACCTCCCCGGATTCTGCTCCTTTTTGGGGTCGTCGGACGGGCCGACAATTCCGGGAAGCTACCCCCTTTCCCGTTTGCGTTCTCGTCACCGCTCGATCGGGTGGCCATCGCGCTTTTTGCGGCTCCCCCCAACCCTTCCCCCTTCTTTGTCAGCGTCTGCCGTGGGGTGACGGCACCGGCGAGCAAGGGGCTCCCGAGCCCAGCAGGAGGCAGGACAGGTTACGTGCCGCGCCTCTCCCCTAGGTAGCGAGAACGATGACGTGTCTGACGCGTGGTGGAGAGAACTGCGTCAGTTCTCAGGTCCCAGATGTCGGCTCGCAAGAGCCCCAAGCGGGGCGCCACCCACTGTTCCGAGTCTGGAACTTTCAAGTTGTCAGGAGGAGGCCCCCGATCGAGCCTGCTTTTTTTGCTCGTCTTACCTTTGATTTGTTTTGATGTTGGGTGCGCGCACGTCCTACTGCCTCCCCCACCACGTGTGTGGGACACTTGGCTTAAGAGCCGACAGATTTTCTCCGCGAAACTTCAGGCTTTTGGATGCCGGGATCCCAAAGATGAGAGGCGATTAGCCCTGTTTCACACAGCACCTTAAAAAGCTGGAGAAGAGGGCCCCTTTTTCTTTTTCGGAGCAGATTGATGCCAGCTTCCCTCGACTGAGCCACGTATGCAGAGGTTTTGCGGGCGGGTGGAAGTGTTCCTCTGTAGGGAGAGCCGCGCCTAGGAGCCGTTCCCGGCCGTAGAGCTTTACTTATTGGACTCTTCGTCTCGCGCCATTGCGGGATTTACGCGGCCGACGGGAACAGAGATCTTTTTTTGAAAATTGGTTTTTTCCAAGACGCGCCGAGTTGGGACCTTAGCCGCGCCGAGGGGACGGGACTGCAGCATTCCGCGGTGCCGGGGCAAGGTGTACACGCCGGCCCCCCACTGTTAGCCGGCCCTTACGGGACGACTTTCGGACGCGGCTTTTACAAGGTCGCCGTTCTTCCCGGCTCCCCTTCTGGCCCCTGCGACTCAAAAAAGCCAAGTCAGGACTGCGAGAACAAATCGTTTACCGGTCGTGATTCCGTTTGTGATCCCACCAGGTCCGGAGTACCTTCTTTCAGGCTCTCTCGGCGCGATTTGAGCCCTCAAGCATCGCTGTGGTGACGCCCGACCTTTGCCATCTCACCCGGTTGCGTGGATTATTTGATCTAAACAACCCAGAAGTCTTGAAAGATGTGTGTATCGAGAATAACGTCCATCTTTTGTCTCTTGACGGATTTAACTAGTGGCGGGTGGAATGGTAAATTTGCAGGAACCGTTTTTTTTCAGGCCCAGACGCCCGCGAGTCAAGGTTTGACAAGTCTCCCAGGCCCCCCCGTTTTCGTTTGCGTGCTCTGCTTTCCCCGGATCACACGGTGTGGGAAGGCCATTGGATTCTGCGGTGCGCGGCAAGGGTTTTCTTCCGGCAGAACCCTCCCCTGCTCTACGTTGGTATTTCCCCAAGGTGCTCCCTTGCAACTATGAGCCAGCCCCCTTCCTTCGGATGCGTGTGGCGAGGATGTTACCGTGCGTTTTTTTTAACCACGTCCGTGCCCAACGATTCGGTGCTGCCAGAATGGCTTCCGATTGGCCCTGCCCTTTTGCCGTTGACGTTCAGGACGTAATTTTCACTAGATAATTTTGGTTTGTTGGCAATTTCTCCTCCTTTTTTTTTAGATTCTACTCACCCGTATAGAAGAGGACGGTCTCGGCCTTGACACTGCCATCCGTGCGGCCGGGACATTGAGGGTATGCCACCATCATAGTGGAAAGGCCCCCCCCTTCGTGTCGGTTTACAGGACCCTCGAAATTGGCCTGGGTTTCTTTAAATTTCAGGCTGGCACGCCGCCACCCCCCCGAATCCATTTATGGTCTCGACCGCCTAGTTGGGGCGCTTACGGACACAAAATGCTGATCCTGGCTCCCCATCAGCCCGCGTTCTCCAAGTGTGCCCATCGAGGCCAGGTCCGCACCGAAATGGAAGAATTGTGCATTTCATTGTACCACCCCCCGGTGATCTTTTTCTTCCCCAGCGGCCGCGAAGTGCGTTCTCTGAGCCATGGACGACTTCGCTGGTTTTCAGGCTGCCTTTTTTTCCTGGCATCGCCTGCACCCTACATACTTTCCGTCCCTCGCCGACAGTCCCCTCCGTTCCTAGCCACTATTGTAGAGCAAAACCCCGCGGCTCGTCCTTGTGTTGTTCGAGAACCACGGCCCAGACAACATATCCAAAGCCCTTCCTCTCCTAGAGGATAACGCATTGAAGATTTAAGAAGAGGTCGCTCGATGCCTCTCTTCGTTTACTTTGAAAATGGTGATAGTTCTACGCTGGACCACAGACGAGGGCCATTGGAGAGAAGTCCCACTAGAGTTTGCGACTCTGGCCATACTTCTAATGGATGAAACTCGCCTCGGACCTAGGTGGTATCCGTACCCCCAGCTAATTGGAAGCGACGAGTGATTCATTTTGGCAAGGGATTAAATGTTCGGATCTGGAGGAGGAGAAATGGTCGTTTTCTCTCTCATTCGACCAAAGCGCACCTTCCCTCCTTGGTGCACTATCGGGTAATGGTGCTCTCTCGCCATACGGTCACCCCCCCAATTTCCCTCATTGTAAAGTTTGATGGAAGGAATGTTCTTTTTTTCTTGTGGAAAGGCCGTTTTTTTTTCATGAGAATCAGTCTGACCCGTTCCGTAACTCAATTCCCCGGGTGGAAAGTGTGTTCTCCAGTTTTTAATCGTTTTTTCTAGGCTCCAGAGATTTGCGCGCCCGTTCTACCAATCAGTCTCGAAGTTGACCGTTGGATGGAGCCCCCCCTCCCGAGCTCTCCTCTCCCCAAGTACTCTTTTCGACGCCTTCCGGACCTCGCCCACGAAACGCCATGGTTTCTTACCCCCCGGGCGAGTCGGCGGCCTCCGCCCCCCCCGGCCTGCTTAGACACTCCAGTAAGCAAGGACCATCCGCATTCTTCTCGCGCGTTTTTATTGACCCAAGACGCGACACCCAGGGGCCGGGTAACTGACAGTCTCCCGACCTCGAGGTTTCGATCCTTCTCGAGCTACAGCGACCGGGCTTGATTATAACGGTTTGAAGTGTCTTGACGCCGCCTCTCGCTTGCCAGTCCCTTCCCTCCAGTTCTCGTTTTGGGACCACGAGGATTCTGACTGTTTAGCAGCCGGAAGTCTTGCTATTTCCCACGAAGCCTCTTTTGCTCTACCCTTTTCCCCCCCCAAATCGCGGGGACCAACTTTTGTGTGTCAGAACGTTGCCCCCCCCGGAGTGGACCATCTGTCTCAATGGCTTTCGCGTTGTGTTGCTGCCCCCCCCTGGCCCCATCCCCTTTTCCCCTCTCGGCCTGCCTTCCCAATCGTGCCCGGCTTTTTTTCTTGAGCACACAATTGTCGTTTGAGTCCCCCCTTCCCACCCCGTTGTCGCCCGAGTTGGACTTTTCCCGCCCACCTAACCCGCTTTCCGCAAAATGTTCGAGTGCTGGCTTTTTCGGTATATTTTTTAGTCGTCGCACCCGGCTCGCGTTTCCCCCACGTTGCGTAAGGCAGTGCGCTTGGAGGGTGGACTATTCGTTGGCGGGGCGGGACTCCCCTTCCTCTGGGAAACTGAAAGGGTTTCTCGCTCTACAAGCCACTAATCGGCTCTTTGTGGCCTCAGATAGACACCAGGACAGGGGGCGTGATTTCCCCCCGATCGCATTCCTTTCCCCGGTCGTACTTTTGCGTCAAAACCCGGCGGGGGTGTCAACCCAGATCGACGGCATAGTCTTTTTTTCACCGTTTAAAGAGAAATTCCGGTCGTCGCGCCTCTTCGAATCCCGTCAACTCCTCCCTTCGCGAACTAACCTATCATATTTTTTTACTCTTTTTAAGTCTTATTATCGACGTGATACCAGTGAAGTAGGTAGAGTTCCGTGTCTTGCAGCCCCGGGCCCTCCCCTCCCCCTCTCTACCTCAGTGTTCGCGAGATATCCCGGTCGTCCCCCTCATTCATAATACCCGAAAGAAGGCGTAGGAGGTCTTCGGACCTCGACGCGTCGTCCCAGTGAGATCTATTGATTTTTCTGTTCAATCTTTAATGTGACTTGCGTTTATGATAAGCCTAGAGCAGTAGCTATGGTCGCTTCCCCCTATGCCGCCTCGATCGTGAGTCACCCCCCTTTAAGGGCTGCACGAAAGACCGGTCGTCTTTGCTCGTACCGAGATAAATCACTATGAGACACCTTCAAGGTAATAGTCCCATTTGAAGGGGGCCCCACCGGCTCCTCAGTACTCTATTTCTGTACGGAGACCCGAAAAGGTGAATGGACACCGCGAGGGAAGCCCCGGCAGTAGCCGTAGTTCTCGACCAGTCAGGTTCGACTACGTATTTTCCCTTTGCTCCTTTGTTAAGAAAGTCCTCCGCTTCGACTTGAAGCCACCCGGCCACGTCTCACTTGAATTCCCCGTCCACTTTTGTAGTTTGCGCAGGGCGAGGTCCGACTTCCCCCCCTTCTCCCCGGGTGGATTTTTTCGACGTGGTCGGTTTCAAAGCCCGGATGGCCGTTGTTGCTTTTCTGCGGCCGGTGCGCCAAGGATGTGGGCCTGTCAGCGACCGGATGCTCTCGGTAGCCAACCGAGATCTGTGCCCCTTCCCGATTTCGGTTGCCCTACTCAATCCCCCTTGTGGTCTTTGGCTTCTCTGCCGGAAGGTTACTAGACCGCCTCGCCTCTTTTTCCCTCTCCTCGCTCTGAGGCTCCCCCCTTCCTCTGGTAAGAGAAGTTACGGGCCCTTCCCTTGACGAGCAAGGCGAATTTCCGACTTTGAGGCTCTTTATGTTGATCATACAGAGTGGACGTTTCCTCTTTGCGGATATCCCTGTCGGCCGACCCCTCTCAGGTCTTTTTTTTCGCCCCCGCGGGGCTCCCTGGATTTCACAACGGTTTTCCAGTCCTTTGAAGATCGCTCTCCTGCGTCTTCCGTGTTCTCGGAGCCCCCGGCTCGAGCCTTCAGGTGCTAGGGACCCGATCCCCCCTCCTTTGCGAAAACAACGTGTTTGGATCCTGTCTATTGACTCGTCTCGATCCCCTCCCTACCCCACGGCTCCTTGTTTGTGCTCCCCTGTTCTCTTGGATTTCATAGAGGAGGCCGCCTCTCCCTTCTCTCGCTGCTGAAATCCCCGATGCAAAAACCCCTCTGGCAAGAATGGGCTGTTCGGCGGCCTTTGTCTTGTCTTTCCTTCGACGAAGGCAGGCGGCGGGCCACCTCCTTGTCTTACAAGCATGTCTCAGGCGCACTTTTCGGTCATAGGCGTTGCTCGCCACCCCCTTGACTTTCTGCGGTCCCCACCCGACGGTACGACGTCTTCTGCGCTTGTGTTCGCAGCGCCGAGGTTTTCGCCGCCGCGGAACCGGCGGTCCCATCCCAATCCATTTTTTCGGGGAAAGGTTTCACGACTTCGGCTCCACCTTTTCCTTACTTCCGGGGCCGTTCCGGTAGGAGGAAAACGGTGTTAGGCGCCTGTCTGGAGATCGACAAAGACCTATTTGCTCCCCGATGATCTCCCCCTCGGCCCCCTATTTGCGGTGCTGTGTTGTCTCCCCCATTGCCCTCTGCTGTTTTGCCGAGATCTAGGAGGATGATCTTAGTCGCCGTTACTGTAAGCTTACCGGCGGTGAAGATTTGGCGGCGCTGTGTTCGAACATAGTGCCCCTTCGAGCCGGGGTTGGTTCGAGCCCTTCCCCCTGTCAGCTGGGGCGGCCGTGCTTGGGGGGCTCTT
>Ga0179593_1543114_pt1 | contig 18268 bp, 11 predicted proteins | sample CZODoug2_1_08_16_FD_185931 | JGI IMG/M metagenome (GOLD analysis project Ga0179593, IMG submission 185931) | Vadose zone soil fungal communities from Angelo Coast Range Reserve, California, USA - CZODoug2_1_08_16fungal (PacBio error correction) | ecosystem: Environmental > Terrestrial > Soil >... | reverse complement strand
CTGACACCCCTGAGGAGTGACGATTCTCCATGTCTTCTTATCTGGACTATTTGAGCTGAAGAAGCTTAACAGTTCCTTTTCCCTTAGGGGTTGAGGCCAGGAGAGGGACTGACTTCCCCGAATCCCCTCAGATCCACCGGGGGCGGGCAGCTCGTTCTCTGCAAATTGGCATGTGGCTGGAATATTGTTCCACTAGGGGCCCAAGTTCCTTTTGAGTTCGTTCAAACTTTGTCCTTCCTCGGCAGTACGTTTTGTTCCCAGGAGAAGAGTGAATCCGCCGACAACTGACTTCGCCTGACTTATTTCCCCCGTTTCCCGGAGGACCTCGGCTCCTTTTTTCGCAAACACAACGCTGCTGGGCCACACGAAGAGGTCAGCGTTTCGCGCAGCACCCGAAGAGTCCCCTTTTTTCCGTCTCTACTTCGGGAAGTGGACTTGGTCCGTGGACCCTGCCACCGGGTCCTCACAAGCTGTAGAGGAGCGTCTCTTCAACGGGTGCAGGTGGAGGGATCAGTCGAGGAGGCGGGACCTTTTGATTCTTCCCTCAGGATGGGCCGGCAACCCGTTTCCTCCAGGGCCTGGACCAGTAGACGTGTCGCCTCGAAGCGACCTATATCGAGGACGCGCCAATCAATAGATTTTTTTCCGCGGAACTTTTGAGTACGGTCCCCGTCCCTACATGGGCTCGTCCGCCTGGCCGACCGGCCGTTTTCCGTTCCGGTTTGCGAACCTGGCAGTTCTTTGTTTAGGGTTGACCTCGTGGCCCACGCCCTCGTTTTCCTTTGCTTTTTAGCCGGAGCAGTTCGAAGGGAGTTGCGGCGGGCTTTCGGTGGAGAGTCTCGTCGATTAGTATTGCAGAAGAACAAACCTCAAGTTTCGTCCCCTTTTCTCCTTCCCGAAGGGCACGACCTGAGCCCCGTTCCACACCACCTGAGTTTTACGGGAACCAATGCTTTTTTCCCAACCCTGACCTTTTCTTATGCCAAGTGTTGAGGAAGCCCAGGGAAGTGGTTTGAATCCCGCAATTTTTCCTGTCCCCGCAAGTTCGCTGGCGATCCCGGCTTAGCCCCGGCAGGCTGGGACCCCTTGCTCAAGGCCCGGTTCCAATGAGGGACGGTCCGTTTTCTTTACCGATTTTCTTTTTGAGCTGCTTGCTTAAGCCCGCCGTGAACTTCCGCCACACGCAGAGCAGACAGTAATTCGTCTTATTCCCCCGCCATCCCTACTTTGGGGTCTTCCCACATCTTTTCATTGTCCATTTTCTATTTCTAATTATATCCCGTCGTCCCGGGCAGGTGTCTTGATTCCGCTGCAACGTGAGCCCGATGGTCCCGAGACATCGCCTCTGGCCGCCGTGAGCAATCTGCGTTTTGTCGACCATTACGACGACAGGCGCTTTGGTCTTTCCCGCTTTTTCCCCACGTTCTTGGACGGGTGGAAAACGGGGACGGGCATGGGTCCCATTGTGACTATTTTTTGTTGAGCTGCCGTCGCCGTTTCCACGCAGTTCTTTTTTCCCCTTGCTGTCGGACAGAAAGCACTTTCTTCTTCTGAATTTTTAGGAGTGCTACGGGGACGGCCTCTTTGTTTTCTCCTGAGATTAACCGCGGCTCTTCTCGGATCTGGACGAGGGCGAGGATGAGCTACTTACCAATAACACCACACAATTTGATAGTTTAAGGTCAAGTAATTCAGGCGTTGTTCACAATTGAGGGCCGTTTCTTTTTCTTTTCCGGCAGTTGCTTTCATTTGCCGCCGTGTCCTTCTGAGGGACGGCGACGCGTTTATCCCCGGTCTCTTTCGGGCAGGAGCGTAAGTCATTCCCTTTTCTATTTCTTTCGGAATATTCCAGGCATGGGACGGTTTTTACGTTTTTTCCCCCTGACGCGGGATCGAGCACTTTTCCGGGACAGTTCCCTATCTGTTGGTAGGAGAAACTTAGGAACCCTTTTTTTTCCAGCGTTTTTTTTTTCGTTGCTGAGTTCCCGTTCAGCTTGTTGGAACCCATTGGGCATCTGCCAGTCGACCCCACGGCAACTTTCTTTTTCTTTCCCCCTTATCCACATTGGCCACCGTCCTGTTTCGCCCGAAACTCCTTCTTTTTTTTTTTCCACAAAGTGCCCTTCTTCCGGACCGGCTTGTCGTGTCGACCTTATTCGGCAAGGCCAGGTCCCCTCGCACCCACCTTTCAGTGGAATGTCCCGTCGCGCCGCGGCGTTGAGGTAGCTTTCCTAGTGGCCGATAGAGGCTGCGTTTTTTTTCGTCTTTTTCTCGGCTGATTAGATTCTCGCGCAATTTGCTCTTCGTACTGGCTTTCTGGACATGGCCTGGCTTTTTCCCGGTGCCGGCCCATTGATTGGGCCGTTCCTCCTCGCGCTCCTCGTTTGAAAGTGTGCGCCCCTTAGCTTGTCGTAATCGGTCTTTCCTTCCTTTTTCCCCCCTCCACTTCCCAAGTCGTCGGATTGATGTTCCCGTTGCGTTTTCGTGAGACGGACGATCGGTTTTCGTTTTTTGCAGGTGGGCACTTTTTTTTTAGGTTTGACAACGAGTTGTTCCGCGAAGGGCTTGACGTCGGGCCAGGCATGCTTCTTCTGTTTCTTTGCCTTTCGTCCGTTGGCCCCAAACGTACTGGAGGTCCTGTCGTCCGTTCACGCCCACTTTTTGGGGTGGCCAGAGGGCGACCGCAGTGCTGCCCTAACCAAAGCTCGGCCTTCCCCTTGCTCTGAGTCGTATTCTTTCCTTCCCTTGACGATAGGCTACAAATCTTTTTCCCTTTCCGGGGAGTAGCTTTTCATTCTTTCATCTTTCGGACAGCCGCATTTCTTCATGAGCGGCGTCTCCAGTGGCGGTCGTCTACCTGGGTGCACGCACTTCTACTCTTTTTTTTTTCTCGAGACACCCGGGTCGGTAACCTTTTTCCCGTGCACCTCTCCCCCTGCGGCTCTCGACAAACTTTTCTCTGTACTGAAGTCCGCTCGACCCTTGCCTGTTCCCGGACTCTGGCGATCGATTTAGGCCCTATTCCTTTTTCATGCGGTTTCACGGGACTTTCCCACCCTGACCCCTTCCCGGGGCCGGTTCCGCAATTGTGCATTCAGCCTGCGAGTCGTACCCGTCCCCAGTTTCGTTCAAACCCGTTGACGAAACTTCAGTACCCTTCGTTGGTTCAGCAGGACGAGGTAAAAGCCACTGCAGCTGCACGGACCTCTCTCACGGAGGGGCCCAAGGCGTTTCCGCAGGGTGATGGTTCTTTTCCCCACAAAGAATGTTTGCGTCCCACATGCCCGAAGTTCCCGGTTTTTTCCGCCGACGCCAGCTCCCTCCCCTTTGCCGATTCCGTGCCTGGACGTGGAATTACGAACTTTTCCAACCTTCCGAGCTTTTTCAAGCTGGAGATTCCTTTTTTTTCCTGGTATGAGTGGAGGGCACTGCTCGGTTTTGTTATTTTAGTGGCTGGCCAAGCCTGTTTCTGCAACCCTTGATCATTCATGTGCCTTGCCGCTTTTTTTTAAAGGTTTTTTTGTAGCCAGTTGCGCTTGACCCTATCCATGCCCGAGCAGAAGCACCCTTACGAACGACCTTTTTTTTTGCGGATGACGAGTACGGCCATCGTCGGCTTTTGTGCCGCATTGCCCTCCTCCGTTCCTAGTTTTTTTTTCTGCTGGAAGGCTTGCCTCGCGAGGTCGGGTTCACTCCGTCGAGAAGGCCTGTTGTTCGCTTGCCTATGTTCGTGGCCCTGGCAGTGGCGAGTTACCCGTCGACGCTCATTCTTTGACATGACTTTTTTACCTTTTTTTTTGGTCACTGGACCCGCAAGAAGGACGACCCTGACCTTCGGTTTTTAACATTGTATTCCCCGCAAGCTGGTCATCAAGCGGACGGGAACCCCGCGCGTAGCTGAAACTTGGACCGAAGGGGATTGGACCTTTTCAAGAAAATTATAGTCATTTCCCTTCCTCCCAAGATTTCGATAACAGGCTGTTTTCGGTCCGGCCAGTTTCAGGGTTTCAAGGGCCGGTCCCATCCTTAATTCCCCTCGGTCGACGTATGATTTCTCGTAAGCCACGCCGGGTTCTACAATTTTTTCTTCTTTAGATATTTACGTTCATAGACTTTTGCCCCTTCAACTTATGTATCCCCACAGATTTTCCGGTGTTTTCTGTATATTCCGTTGTACTGACTTACGGCGTTGAGTGAGCGATGTTCATCGCGCATTATCTTCCTTTCTCAGTATTGATTTAGAAACGCCTTGGGGTCTCTTAAAGAATGACGACGACCATGCGCATGATGGTCAGCCCCCTTCCTCCCGGTACACCCCGATCGAGGTTTTGACGTCTTTTTTTATACTCATCTCGTTTTGATTCTTCTCTTTTTTTCCGTCCAGCTCACCTCTAGCATGTAGAGGTTTCCCCATTTTTTTCTCGGTCCCTCGTGTAGGATCTTCGAAGGACCCGCCAGAGCCTTTTCTCTTAAGCCTCCGGGCCGAAGGTTTGTGCGATGAACAGCGGCACGTGCCAGAGGAGCAGTTTTTTTTCTTTTCCCGACGGGAATTTATGAGCTAGGTAGACCACCCATTTGTTATGATGTGGACGCTTTCCGGTACGGGATTCTTAGGGGGACCCGCGATGACGGCCGGCAGTTTCTGACGTGGAGGAGATTTCCTTTTTTGAATTTTTCGCTCCGGGTTCGGGCGGCCGGAGCATCTTCATTCGCCGGCACGGTTCCCCAGGCGGCCGGGAGAGTGTCAGCCCGGTTCTTCCGTTCTTGCGGGTCCCCCTGTCAAAATTAGGGGAGTCCGGCCACTACCCAGTTTTCAATAAACACATTTCGACTTTCCGTTTCCGATGAGTCCCGTTCCGCTTGTCGTTGATTCCTGGCGGGGTCGTTCCTTCTTTTTTGCAGTCTCCCCCAAGTGCCACTGGTCCCAGGTTGTTTCTTTTGACTTCTCCAATCTACTTTGGGCCCCGGCCCTTTTGCCCGCAAACCTTTCTTCTTTTTTTTTTCTCTCTTTACTGCCCGGCTTGTCGTGGCACGAGGGCGATTTTTTTTTTTTTCGGCTTTCCCTCGCAAACCTGCCCGAAGAACGGGATGCCTGCGTAGGCTTCCCCCTCCAGTTTAGTGGCCGTACTCGGTTTAGCGGCGCGGCGGTCGGCTATCTTCTTTTCCTCTGGATTTGATCTCGCGACCCCGGGATTTTTTCTTTGCACGGTCCCTTTTTCTGGAAGCAGGGATCTTTTTTTTTGCCGAGCCTGTATGTGGTGTCCCCTCCTCTATACCTTTAAGATTTTTTTTTTTCCCGAAGGCGGCGCGCCTTACTGTCTTTTTTTCTTGTCTTCTCTGTTTCGGGTTGCAGGGGTCCTTGACCCATTCCCCCCTTCCGCAAGTCTCCTGCCTGGCGGTGCTGGGCGTTGCGGGAAGAATTTGAGGTACGCCATCGGTAGGTGGGCCAGACAGTCGTTTCGTTTTCCCTGCTTTTAGCTGGTCTTTGGAAGGGCTTGGAGTTGCGTGCTCAGCGGAGTTGCTGCTTTCGAGTCCTGCTACTGGAACCATGCACCTGTTCTTAACCGACCTTTGGGCGGTGTGGCGTCCCTTTTTTTTCCTTTTTTCACGGCCAATTGCAAGCGCTTTTAAAATTTTTTTTTTTTTCTGAACTTTGCGCGTGCATGAAGATATCCTAACGCCGCTTGTTCTTTGAGTAGAGCTTTGGTCCTTCCCCCCACGTTGAGTGCCGAATGTTCTTAATGTTTTCAAGCCCTTTTTTTTTTCGTACCGACCTGGGTGTGCATCCCTTTTCTTTTGCCTCCTCCCCTCCGGAGATAGATGCCCCCGGTCGGTATTTGAGAGACCGTGCCGCTCATTAGAACAGGAGGCTGCTCTCCTTACGATTTTTTAACGCCTACGCTCTACTCCCGGAAATGTATTTGACTTTTTTTCGCGATGGCTAGCTCATGCGGGAACGCCGGCCGAAGACAGAGAGCCGGCATGTTGGGCCGCGAAATTTGCCTGTTTTTTACCCCCATTCGGTTCACCTAGTCGGCACCCGCCACCTTTTTTTTTCCCGTTCACAGGCCAACCGTACTCTTCGTTAGGTCCGTTTGCAAGTGGACCCGCAGAATCAGAAAATCCGAACATGCTGCCAGTTTTTTCCCTTCCATGAGGACCATCAGTCACTTTTTCTTTCAAACCTACACTGCTTGCCCACTGACCGCGGTACCGTCAGCCGTGTTCCACGCAATCGCCCTCTTCGACGTCAGAGACTTCCAGTTATTTTCTTTCTCCCTTGGTACGAGTAATTGACCAGATGGACCTTTTCCTCGGTCGACTCCCCCCCGGGGCTGTGGCTTTCCCTCTTCTTACGGGCGAAGTGTGACGGGCCCAGCTTTCTTTTTTCCCCCCCATCAAGATACCGGCATTCCCAGTTTCCTTGTTTTTCAGGTTCTTTTGCCCATTGCTTTCCATCTCCTGCGGCGCAAGCAACTCGAAGGTACTTGTGTCGCCAGCGGACGAATCCTTTCCTCCTCCGCCTGTTGAAATCGTAGCCTTCTGACGGGCATACCCGTTCTTCCGGCGGTGTTTGCGATGACTTTTCCTCGCTCTTCAGGGCTTTACCTCTGGAACCCCCCGTCCGCCGGTCGACCTTAATTTTCCTTTTTTTCTCGAAGTCTTTGTAGTCTCCAACCAGGCGGCCTGAAAGGGTGTTCCGCTTTTCCTTCCCCCTTGAATGATCCCTCCACCCTAAAGTTGCATTTTTTTGTCTTCTCGCGCCCCTTTTTTTTGTGAAATTTTTCCCTCAAGAAAAGTTTAACTGACTTTTCCTTAAAAGGGGCTGAAACTGTTGGAGTCCGGGAAGTGGCCGGAATCATGTCGTGGCAACGCACTTACAATGATGGCGATCTGGCTTTGCCGCTCCCCCTCACAGGACTGGGATTCCTTCAGGCACCCCTTTCCCCTTAGGACCGGCTTCCTCAAAATGCGTCCGAAACTTTTTTTTTTGGAATTCGGAGTCTCGCGTCAGCACTCGTTGACCCTCTCTGACAAGTTGGTGACGTTCGGGCTCCCGTAAATTTTTGTTTTTACCCCCTCTGAATCCTTAACTTCATCTTTTACATTTTGTACCCCTTTTTTGGTAGAAATCTTCGGATAGTCCCCTTGGTTTTTTTACTATGGCCTGTGTTCTTTCTCTGACATCGCCCGCTTGTGGGAAGTAATTCACGTCTGAGTTTTCGAGAATCCGACGAAGACATGCGCTTTTTCCTCCTCCAGGGGTCCCCTCACTGATCCGAGTGCGGACGGCGGCATAATCTATTACTCAGTTTTTTAGATCTGTGCCCAGCATCCCTGTCGCCGTTCACCGCTCGAAGGTCTTTGGGGCCCCCCCGTTTTTAGTTTTGACTCCCCCCCAAACCTTAGCATGTAGTCGTCGGATTTTCTTACCAGGACCCGCAGGACTCTTTGAGGACTACGGTGAAGGGGCTTTGTTTAGAGATGAACAGTGTTCTCAACTTTCCCTTTCTGGGACAGGGACTAGGGCCGAGATGAGCTAATAGCCCCCAACCGTTGGGACTGACCCGATGTGTCTAATCCTTTCCTGTAAATTTTTTCCGGCGTGGAAGCTTGCCGGGCGTGGCTGAGACGGCTAGGAGTAAGCCAGACCTTCTCTTCTTTTTTTCGCATTACTCTCCATGGGCCAGATTTTTTTTTTGGCCGGAGCTCCTTCATTGACACGCCTTGCGGTCCCTTAAGCTCCAGGTTCGGACTGGAAGAAGCGGTCCAGCTTGTAATTGTTTGCCATGACTTTTTTTTTCCCCTGTGGGTTAGTCCGGTCCTTCAATGGGCTCCAACAGTCCGTCGGCCTTAAGGGTCCGCTTGCTCCCGTTGTCGTTGCTGAAAACATACCCGCGGTTTTTTGTCTTCTCCAAGTGCAATTTTAAATTGAGGTTGTTTTCGGGCCGACCATCCTTTTCCCTGCCCACTTTGGGCCCAGCAAAACTTAATTTTTTTGCCCTCCCCTTCTTCATGTCTTGGGCCACTCAGCAATGACCTCTCGTCTTCTTGCCAGGTCCCTCAAAACACATGCCTTTGGAAGAACGGGATCACTCGTCCGCGGGACGATTTCCTTCCCTTTTCTTTTGGCCGTAATCTTTTGCGGCGCTTTGTTTTTTTGTCTTTTTTCTGTTTTTCGTAGATTCTCGCGCAAATGGCACAAAAGTCTCTCCTGGCCGTCGTCTGGACCATGGGGGTGCCTTTTTGCCGGCCAGGTTTTTTTCAATACTTTCCTGTCTCCCTCCTCGGCCCCGCCCTCCTGAACCCCTTTTTGGTCGCGGCCCTTTCCAGCTTGCCTCGTCCCGGTATTTCCTTCCTGGTACCGACACGTCACTTCGCAGTATCCGGCGTTAGGCGGTCGTTTGGGTTTTTCTTTTTTTTTCGTCAGCTTCGGCCTTTTGGTTGCCCGCCCTGTGTAGGCTTCACCCTGCGTGATGGATTCCTGTCCTTCGCTGTACCAGGGCACTCCGGGTGCAGTCCTCTTTGAGTGCCTTAGGGCCTTCTCCCTTGGTTTACCACCCCGTAATGACGCGGTCGTAATGCGGGTTTTGTTTGTTTTACCGCCTATTCGTGGGCGGTTGTCCCACTTTGGGGCCCGCATGTCAACCCCGGAAACTTTCTTTTTTTAGGTGAATTTTGAGTATGTTATTTCCGAAGTTGCCGCCTCTCCTGCCCACCTCATTCGCTGAAACCATTTCCGGTAGGACTAGCAGTTTTGCTACAAGAAGAATGTTCTTCCTGGGCACTCCCCTTGGAGGGGTATAGTTTACCTACCTTGGTGTTCAGCCCTCCGTTGTTTTCGAGAGCGATGCAAGGTCGGTAGACGATCCCGGGCTCCGTCCGTCTGAAAAAATGCGGCATATCGAAACGTTGACTTTATCCCCCTTTCCTCTTATACGAATACATTTAAATGTTCCTGACGCATTTTTGCGACTTCTTTTCTTGAGATCGAGAACTTCGGCCTTCAAGAATGACACCAGATACTTGTGGCCTTAACCTTCTATTCTTGCAATTGTGACTGTTTTGATTTTCGATTTTCCCCATAGTGCACCAACGCCCACGATGAGTTATTCCCCGGTACGAACCTGCCCTATGTTACGTTTGTTCCAGGGCCTTTCTTTTTTTGCTTAAGCAGCACCTCCCTGCTGCACAGTCCTTTTCCCTTCCTGGCGACTGCCCTCTCACTCAACCCCCAAAGACTGTCTGGCCCCAGCGGTTCCAGTCAGGCGCGTCGTTTAAAGTCTCCCCCTCCTGGGCGCCGTAACCTCCTGGAAGGCCGTTTATGGCGTCCTTCTGTCAGGCCACGAAGACACAATTTTAAGGAGAGGGCTCCTTTTTGCGGATAGTTTAGTTTTGAGTAGGCGGACCGGTTAGGAGTGGGACCTGGCCCCGCGGTCACTGGGCCACCCCGGCTCACGGCCAGGTTCCACGGGGGGTCCGAGATTTTGCGCCCATTTGCGGGAGTTTCCTCCGGTGAGAGAAGCAATACGAATCCCAGTCCGCGCCTTTTTGATTGTATGCCCCGTCGGCTACGTCCTGGAACTTCTGGCAGACAGGACTCCTTTTCCCAGGCACCCGTTTGAGGGACCTGGCCGGATTTGCCTTGATGTCAGGGCTTCCCGTTTTCGACAATTTTTTTCCCCCTTTCCTGTTTTGTTAGCCTTGAAGAGTCGCCTGGATTAGCTTTCAACCAGGGCCGTTGGTTCTAGTCCGGAAATTGGCGACGTACTGCCCAACCTCAAGTTGCCCTTTCATTGTCGACGGCCCAGAGGGAGACTTCCTCGAGGTGACATTGTTCCCCCGAAAAGGGAACTTTCCCCTGGATTCCCCCCCTTTCCATTCCGAGATGAAAATTGTTTTCCTTTTTTAGGGGCGGGCGGACACCCGATTCTTCTTTTCCTTTCCGACAGTACCAACTTGCGTCCTTTCTGTTTCGGGCCCCGGCAGGTTCGTTACGGGCCTTTTTCGGACCCGTTCTTTTTTCCCCCTTAAGGGACGGCTCTTCCCGCCCAGAGACACAGTTTTTTTTCTCTCAGAGTATCCCGCGTTCTTACGTACAACTCGCTTGACGCTTCGTGCCAGCTGGAAAGTCCCCCAAAACGAAGGAATTTTACCTTTTTCTCCAGCGTTAATCACATCGATGTACACCTGGGGGGGTTATTTTTAAAATTAGCTCTCGGCAGTTTAAGGTAAGTTGCTCTAGCTGCAAGTGAAACTGAAGACAATCAAAGAGGTTCTTTTTCTTCATTGTATCAAGACTCGATTGTTTTTTTTTAAGAAGCACTCTTCCATGGTTCCGGCCCCAGCTCCGCACGGTGCCACCCCCGACATGCGCTCGGTGGAAAAGGAGGCGGCCTGCTTTCTTCTCCTTTTTGAGTCCCTTTCTATGACGCATCCGTCCGACGCCACAATTTTTTTCCTTTTCTTAACCAAGCGGAGCTTGACCAGCCGGCTCCGTCTTCTTCTTGATTTCTGTTTTCCTTTACCTGACCCCCCAGAGAGGAGTTTTAGGATAAGGTTAGCCTCTTAATGGTCGACGATTTCCTTGAAGTTTTCCCTTTTTCCTTTCCCGCAGAATTACCGGGACGACGGTTTCCGGATTGACTCATCTTTTCCCCAATAACCGGGGGCAATCCAGTTGACTCTCCGGTTAGGTTCCGAGGAGGTTTCCTCCAGGGCGTGACGGAGAGATTTTGACTTTCTCTAAGTGTCGGAGAGTTAAGGCTTTGGCTGGATGCTTCCCCGCCGCGGCTCGGTCGGGCGGAGACTTCTTATTTGGCCTTTCCCGGCCCGGTGACAGTCCCCTGGTTTCAGGAGCGTAGATGGTAGAAAGATTGTAATTGCGTGGATTGCCCCCTTCTCCTTTGTAGCTCATTTCCTTCCTCCACCTTCAAGATTTTTCCGGGTTACTCTTTGAATTTCCCTTTTCCAGCGGTTCTGAACAATTAACATGGCGGTAATTTCGTCCTTCAGTAGTCCAAGTGACACGAGGCATCGGTGGTCCTTACTTCGCCAATTGCCTAGTCCCTCTGTCCCACTCCCTACGCCCTCCCTTCCCTTCTTCGCTTGCTTTTCTTCTTCTTTCCCACCGGCTTGTCTTGGGCCCTCTTCTCCTTCTTCCCCTTTCGCCAGGTCCAGTTCCCCAAAACATTGCCTGTTTCCCTAACGGTCTTGAATACTGATTCAGTCGGAAGTAGTGGCCCCTGGCCGCCCGGCGCGAGTCTTGTTTTCTCGTATAGATTCCTACAAAATTTTGTCAAGTCCTTTCCGGATTGTCTTCTGTCCACCGGCTTTCCTTTTTTTACGGCCTCCTCTGGGAAGGCCCCAACTACTCTGCGCCGTGCAGCCTCCTCGCCGGACCTGACCCGTTGGCGTTCTGCGTCTCCTTCCAGCTTGTCGTACTCGTTTATGGCTTTTTTTTTTTTCCCCCCCCCTTCCACATTCAGTCAAGTCTCGGACGGAGTACCTTCCGCTGGCGTGCGGTTTAGACGACGCTCTGCCGTCCGGCTTCGGGCCCTGGCAGCCAGGCGTTGTAGTTTTTCACACTCGTGAGTCTGTTCCTCGCTGGAAGGTCGCGACGTCCAAGTGAGCATTGCGTGAGTTGATTTTCCTTCGAATGTTTTCCCCCCCAAACGTACTCGACTTCTTCCTTTTGGGTTGTCTCGTGGGAGGTTGTGGCCAATGAGGGGTTGGATCCAGCAAGGGCACACTTTCCGGCTGCGTCCCCTTGGATATGGTCTTTTCCTCAGCATTCTCTAACCTTCCTCAATCGCCCCATAGTTTTCCCATCGTCGCATCTCAACTCCCGTTGCTATACAGCCTTCCTTCGCGGCACGTAATATTGGCTTTTATCTCCGGGCATAATATCTTTCTTTTTTCCCCACCCAGGCGGTAGACGAGACTCCAATTGAGGACGTGTTTGCTACTGAAGAACATGCGGCTGATCGCAATTCCGATTTTGAGTACCTGTCTGGCTCGACTCCCATTAAATGTTCGGAAGAGGGCCTCTGAGTGGAGAAGCGGCATGCCTTTGAGTCCCCCTTACCGATAGGTCCCGGGCCGGAAGCGATCACTTGAACTGTGATGTTTTTCCCATCTGTTCCTCCCCCCCGAGATCCAACCGTGAGAAAACACCTCCGGCGCAATTTTGCTGAGGACTCCCATAAGACCTCAGCCCCAAGCCTTTTTTTTTCGAATCCCTTAAGGCTAGGTTCTTTTTTTTTCTGGGCTTCCCCCCCCACGCCTTTTTGGACAAACTTCCCTCGTTCGCCGTTCTCAATTAACGCTGGACTCCTGAGACTTTTTGTCCTTGGTCCTTTTTAAAACCCCCGGCCATACGGGACAGATTTCCCCCGTTCCTTTCCGATTTCGACCCCGCCAAATGTGCCTATTTGAGGGGAGGAGGCGACCGGATGCCCTGGACCATCCCCCCGTCTTGAACGGCCCAAAGTTAAAGCATCCCTTTCCTTGAATTGACCGACGGCCGGTGCCCAGTTCGATGTTTTTTTCCCCTTGCACGCTTTTTTAACTTATCGATGCGAGCCCTCCCACCCTCCCTCCTCAGCAAGCGCATTACGCCCCCCCCTCCTCTTATAAATTGGAAATAGTCCTTTGTTCCCCCTTCTTTTTTCCTTCATTTTTTTCTCCTACCTTCCAGGTTTTCGGTCCGGCTACTCTGGTCCCTGAAGGGTTTAGACGCGACGAAGGCTCCAGGTGAGAGGATCGGATTTCTGGTCGTTTCACTTTTTTCTAAGTATGCCGACCTTAGAACCACCCCTTCGGGGCAATTGGCGAGCCCTACTAAGTCTCTGTGACCTTCCCCCTTTCAACGTCACCTTTCTTCCCCGCGATTCACCGGCGTTTTTTCCCGGCCGAGCTGAACCTTTGGCCTCCAGGGGAAGTGACCGGTCCCCCGTTTTCCCCCTGTCCCGTCCCTTTCAGCTGGCGATCCCCCGGTGTCCCTTCCCTTTTTTTCTTGCTTAGATTTTCTTCCAAGGCCCTTTTTCCCCTTCCTGCGATCAGTTTCCCCTCTAACAGAGGCCGGCTCTCGGCGCGGCAGACCTCCCCGTGAACTCTCCGACACTTGTTGACGCCGGAGCTCTACTTCTCTCCGCTGGAATTTATCCCCCGCAGGAACCCACCAGGCCGCCTGCACCATCGGCTTTACCCACGGGGTTCTTTTGCTTTAAGATCATTCTGTTCGTCCCGGTCCGGGTGCGTTGAGGGTTTTTCCTTTGATGCTTTTTTTTTTTTTTTTTCCTTCGCTACAATTTCAATTGCACCGGCCGTCCGTGCGAACGCCTTCTGCGTTTTAGTCCTCTCGGATCCTTTTTGCATCCAGCTCCTCCCATGGGGTAAACCGATCTCGTTTTCTTTTTCTGAGGTGCTCTCTCTCCTTTTCCTAATCTTTTTTGTTTGTTGCTCATATGTTTTCTCTTTTTCCACGCTTGTCGGGGTGTAACCAACTGGGGGCTGGCGTCCCAGCAGGGCGATTATTCCGAGAACAGGACAGAGGAATACCTCCCCGGACATCATTCTGAGTTATTTCTGAACAGCGGCTAACGGACCCCTCGGACGTTTTCCGAAAGTTCCTACTTTCGAGATTTTTTTTTCTTAAGGGTTAGACCAATAACGGGGAACTGCCGATGTGGTTCTTAGCCTTCGGCCTGATTTCCTTTCGGGGAATACTTTCAGTGATGACGGGCCTCTCGGAGTGGCGTAAGCACGCCCATTTCCTCGCTCTTCGCGGGAACCGCCGCAGACGTCAAGAGTTTTCTTTTGAGTGATTTCTATTTGACCTCTGGCCGGCCCGGAACCCTGATCCCCCTTTGGGCTTCTTTCAGTTCTCGGGGATAGCAATTGATTTTCCCCCGTGCCCCTGAGCTTCGGGTAGTAAGGCCAATTCTGGGCTTCCTCCAACATTTTAACTCAAGTTTAAGTAGCTTCTCTTCCCGTCAAGTTTTCGTTTTTTTTTAGTCCCCCCCTTCTTGCATGTAGTTCTTGCAGTCGACAAGTTCCAGGGCAACTTGATGTTGTTCCAATAACCCATCTCTCGAACTTTCCACCGGCCCTGGCCCGCCGTTACTCCTTCGATCGGTTTAGAAACAGTCAATTTTCAGGACAGGCCCTTTACCAATCCGGTAAGCCCCTGACCTCTTCCCAGTATCTTCTTTGCAAAAACATTGCTGTGCATGACCGGGATTTCGGCCAGGCGTTTCATGGCGTAGCGAAGGACCCGAGTTTGTTGCTTATCTCTTTTCTTTCTCTTACTTCCTTCTTTTCTGCAAATTGCCTCACGTATCGCATTTTTCCCTGTTTCTTAATGTCTTTGATTCTTCCGGGTTGCATTTAGTGAAGATGGGTGCCCATTTCCTATTTTAAGCCCCGCCCCCTCCCCTAGGCCCGCCCCAATCCTGCCTCGAACTCCTAATTAAAAGATTAGTATAGTCATTCGGCCGGTTCTTGGAACCCTTCCAATTTAAAGCCAGTATAGTCAGGCGTTTTTCTTGGGAGGCTTGACGGCCCTGCTCTAGGTGGGACCAGCCTCTTCCTCTTTGAGAAGGGTCTTTTCCTCTCCGGGAAGGGGTTTGGCTTCGCTCCCTTTTTCTTTCTTATGATTTCACTCGTCCTGAGCCTGAGAACGTCTCAAGTACGCGGGTTTCGTCTGGTTGAAAGCAGATTTGTTTGGGCAAGAGGGGAAACTTTTCTTCCCCGCCCCATGTTACCCACTTGCAGCTCGGCCCGTCCCCATTTTTACCTCGCATTTGTCCGGTTTCCCCCCAGCATGGACGTCGGCTCTGCCTTCAGGGAACCATTTTGGATTCTATTTAAGTTACTCAAATAGCAGTTGAGACGACGAATGTTTCAGATCATCCAGGGTCTGGGTATAGTCCCTGGGTGGCTCCCTCTCTTTTACCCCTTACTCTTGTTTTTTGTTGAGCTTAACCAGGTCGGCTTTCCTACAACTACTGGAGTCCTTGCATTCCTGAGAAAATTCGGCGTATCGCACACGGATATTTGTTAACGCAGCTCGCCTTTCCCGGAAATGTTCACGGCGTCTTTTCCTGAAAGTTCTGCCCGAATTTGGACTTCATGAAAGAACAGATCCCTGGCAGGGCTTTCATCGCTTGTTACTGTTTGATGTCAGCCTTCCCCCCTCGTTCAACTCTGGAAACCACGACTTTTTTCTTCTTCCCGGAACACCTAGTACCCGTCCAGTAGTTTGGTTACCATTGGTTTTGCCCGGAGAGGACCCTCCGCATGTTCAAGAAGACCCCGTAGTCCTCCTCTCCCGGCTGAGGAAAAGTCCCCCCTTGAGACCTCTGTTTGGTGTATGCACACTACACTTGCTGGCACTGCAAGTGACCGTCAGCGCTTGTATCCTCCGAAGACGACTTTAGAGAATGCGGAAGTGGAATGGTCTGACCCTCTATGGGGTATTCCTCCAAGCTTTGGTTGATAGGTGCGTCCTACCTAAATGAGTGGCGGGAAGAGTCTCTTCCCCCCGACTCCTCTTTTTTTACCTGTAAACCATGAAATTTCCCCCTCCCACCCACAACCTACATTTATCCACCACAGCATCCCTCCCCCACCATCATCCCTCTTCCCATCCCACCCTCCTCTTCCTCCCACTCCCTCCCCTCCTCCCCCCTCCGCCGCCTCCCTTCTCCTCTCCACCCTCTCCCCCAATCCTCCACCCTCCGCCCCCCCCCCCACTCCTCCCCCCCCCCATTTCCCTCTCTTTCTCCCCAACTTCCCCAGTAACGAAGGCCGGTTGGGCCCTTAGATCTTTTACATTTGAGTATCATCCTCCTACGTTGAGAAGAAGCAAATCGACGTTCTCGCGCCTCTTGGCCGCCTACCGGCTACTCATGCAGGAAATCGTACCGACTTTAAGTTTTCCCCCTTTTACCGGCAAGGTGTTTGAGATTCCGGCCTTTCTTGCCCTTTTTATAATCCCCACGCAAGCGGTAAAGTTTTTTTTTGAATAGTCGACGGAGGCCTTTGCATTTTTTTGGTAGAGTTTTTTCCCCCCTTTCTACCTCAGATTGCCCTCAGAAAAAACCTCCCCCAAGTTGCCGTTTCACTTTCCTCCTTGCAAGAAGTTCTACATGCCCAGACGAGGTGCCCTTCCTTTCAACACCCCCTTTTCCCGCGGACCCCCTTCCACGGAAAGCCTCTTAGTTTGGGGAAGAGGGTCCTTTTCCTCAATACATGCAATTTAGTTTCTTCCCTCCCACCCTTTTTTTTTCCGATACTGCTGGACGATCCCGGCCTTCCTGGTCTTCATCCAGGAAGGTCACATGAAGGACCCAAGACAGCTGACTCTTTTCGGATTTTGTCAAGCAGAATTCCCCCTTAGTCCCTTTATTTTTCCTCCCTCCGTCCTCTCTTTGTCCTCGGGCCGCTTGAATTATTCCCCATAAACTTTCTGAAAGCGTTTCAACATCGGCTTGTACCCTGGGTTTCTTTTTAGCTCGGCCCTTTAACCCCAGGTCTGTGCCCTTCCGTCCCTTGTCCACGTTCTTCTCGTTAATTTCTTTCGAAATAGCGACTAGGACGTCCCTGTCTCCAGACTCTGAGGGTCTGTTTTCGCTCCTCCCCCCCTCTCCTCCTCTTCATACTCTCAGCAAGGGCGGGTAAAAAGAATCTATTGTTTTTTTTCCCTTCTTCTTCCTTTCCAACTCAGACGTTTGTTGAGAGCTTCAGCCTTCCTCTTTCAACCCTCTGTACCCCCTGCTGGAGGAAAGACTTGCATGTTTTTTCTTTCTTTCTAGCTCACAGGAACCGCAGAGGCGTGCTTTTTTCCGGCCTCTTTCGGTCTGTAACATTCAACGTTGCCATCGCGATCACCGTGACTTTTTTTTTTATATAATACTCGCCCCCTTTGGGAGACGATGTGGATTCCCGCTTTTTCAAGTTCTCCCTTTTCCCACGTTTTTCAGCGGTCGATGAATTTATTCCCCCTTCTGATGAACCTCCCTTGCTTTTCAAAGGAGGGATGACTCCTAGACGCTCGCCCCCGGCCCGTTCGCGGCCGGATAATTTGACCAAGGGAATGCCGGCGCCCTTCCTATCCCCTTCCTTTTTCCTGCCGTGGTCTTTTTCCCAGAAGTTTAAGAGCCTCCCCTTGAGCTTTCCCCCTTTGCCACTAATTTGAGGGTCAGTCCTTCACTTCCCTTGCTCCACCATGCCCTTTCCGTTTTTCCCTATGAGTTCCAGTCACCTCTTGTTTTGCTTCCCCCTTTTTTGCTGTAGCCTTCTTGCTTTCGCAACGGTTGCCCCCGGGCCCCTTTCTTTTTTCCCCTTAGTCACCTCTCCCTCTGGAACCCGATGGCCAGCAGACCTCCTACTTCTCTTCGCCTGGCTTCCCAGGGACAGGCTTGTATTTGGCCCCTCTGTAAGCCCTTCTACTCTCTTCCCCTACCCTTCTGTACCCCTCGCAAAAATTGAAGGTTATGAATTGATGCGGTTTCCTTCAGCTTCCCCTTTCTTAAGATTCGTGCCGTATCGTCGGTTCTGTCTTCTTAGTTTTTCTTCGGGATAGATTCTTTTTCTCAAATGGGCAGACAACACTTTCCTGTGACCGGCCGTCGTTATGGAACCGCTTCTTAACGGTTTTGGAACCCCCTTCTGTGTGAAGTACCACTATCTCAGACGCGACTCCTCGTGATCCCACTCCCGTTGCGGCGGGGGGGGGTTTTTTTTGGGGGGTTGGGGTTTTTTTGTTTGTTTGGTTTTGGGGGGAGCATTTAAGGTCTCTTCTCTTCTGTCTTCTTGACCTTTCCTTCCCCCCTTAAACTCAGAAAGTATCGGAATTTTTTGTCGCTTTTTTTTCGGTTCCTGAAGAGTGACGGTGCTTCGTTGAATTTTCCCCCAGGTTTTTATTTTTTTAACCCTTTGAGCCGGGCAATGTTTCCGGGTAGGTCTTCAGTGCCCTGTAGTATGAGTCGTCGTAATGAGACTGGACCAGTCTTCTGTTGTCAAGGGTTGACCCGAACTCAGTGGGAGGGGGTGGCCACGATTGGTTCCATCCCCCATTCAAAACTCAAGAGCGGAACGGCCCAGTTGATTATTTTCTATCCGTTCCGAATTCCGCTATCGATATAAGGACTCACCGGCCCCTCTTCTGTCCTTTCTTTTCTGCGGCATTGAGCGTACTCCTTTTCCCCCCCCCTCTTTTTTTTCCAGACAGTTCTTCATTGCTTCACGGACCTTGGAGGGG
>Ga0179593_1412285_pt1 | contig 18268 bp, 21 predicted proteins | sample CZODoug2_1_08_16_FD_185931 | JGI IMG/M metagenome (GOLD analysis project Ga0179593, IMG submission 185931) | Vadose zone soil fungal communities from Angelo Coast Range Reserve, California, USA - CZODoug2_1_08_16fungal (PacBio error correction) | ecosystem: Environmental > Terrestrial > Soil >... | reverse complement strand
CCTCCGAACGTTCGCATCGCCATAGGACAGGTATGGTGAGCCTGGACCCGAAGTAGGTTCTGCTGTTACTTCTTTTCTTTCTCAAAAGATATTTCCAGACGGCCCCTTTGGGACTACAAAAATGGGTTTTTTTAACTACTGATAACTTAACATGGAAAGGGTCCCCCCGACGGTCATTGATTCTTCCTTTTCCAGATACAATTTTAAGTGCTTAGAAATCATTAGCAAAGTAGGTGATAAAGAGACCACCACGATTACATTGTGGATTACTCTGGCTCGATGTGTATGGTTTTAGTCCGTCACACCTTTCACTATTGGAATGTCACTTTTGAGGTGTTAGTTTGGTCACTTTTCTATGACCCCCCTGCCGTCCACCGACCCTTTGGGTTTTTTTAAGCTTTGCGTTTTGCTAATCTTCACGCGCGTTGTCAATGGATTTTCTTCTGCCAAAATATTTCTTCTCGCTCCCGTGCGTCTCGGACTTTTCGTCGATGCCAAGGAATTACATGTTTTTCAATCCTGGCCATCTGGGCTCCCTGTACTCCCTCCCTCGCTGCTGTTTTGTTTTTTTTTCGTCCGGCACGGTCATTGGCTCATTTCCTGCCTTCTGAAGGCTCAAGTCATATCCTAAACCTTCAATTCGTGTCGTGGGGGGAGATGGGGCCTCTCCATCTTCCCAGACCCACCAACACCCCTAGGCCCAATTGATCCCTAGATTAAGTGCGTAACCCCACGAAAAATCGTCCCACGTATGAGCGACTCCACCCCCTTTCCCTTTTTGCCAAGCCATCTCCCTTCCATATTTCATATCTTCCTTTTTAGTAGGAGTGGCAGGAAGACAGCTGCAGGCTGCCGACCGCCGCCTGAGTAAGCCATTTTTCTAATCCACCCAGCATGGCCTTGCCTCCCCTGTTCTCTCAAGCGATGTTGATCGATCCCCCGCCTCCAGGCACATGCTTTGAGTTGCATTGAGACCGTCATGCTTCCCTTTTGCCTTTTCCCCCCCTACGTGCTCACAGTGACTCTGAGACCCCCCCCTTTTGCCCCGAGCTTTCGCGGCCTGTCGCACGGACCCCTTTCCCAATCTCCTGCTCTGCCCCTTCCCAGCACCTCCCGCGTTCCCCGACAGTTTCTCTCCTCGCAATCCCCTTTTGTCCCCCCTGCTTATTTTTTACCTGTCGGAATACCCTTTCCCGAGCCCTGGACCAACACATTCACGCTCCCTCTTCTCATAAGCATCACTTACATTCTCCCTCCTCACCCCACCTAATGTCCCTTTTAGGTATTTTTTTTTTTTTCTTCAAGAGTGCATTAGTGAATTTTTATTCTAGGCGAGTCTTATCAGGTCAGCATTCCCCACCGCCCGACCCATCCTAAGACCGGTTGGAGACGAGCCTACAGTTTCGCTCCTTCAGTCCGTCGTCCCAGAACCACTTCAGTATGAACTTAACGACTCCAACAAGAGAAGAAATGTCGCAAAAGTTGCCCGATCCCACGTTAATTCGTTAAGAGCAAACCCACCCGCTCAACTTTCCAAACACCTTCAGCTGCTCCCCTAGGAAAGGTTGACTCAGCCTTTCACGCTTTCGATGAGTTACATCTACCTCGAATGCATGTGTGCGCTGAACATACTTGGAAATTCCCCTTTTAGGTAGTAATTTTAGAAAAGCTAAACCTTACTTTTCGGAGTCTCCCCGCCCCCCACCAGGTCTTCCCTACGCCTTAATACGATGACATCTTCTGAACCTCACCCGTTTTCTCTTTGCCCCCACCCCTTCTCCCGATGCCTCATTTCTGCGGTAGCACCGGCAATGGCCCTAGGAGTTAGTGTTTGTGTATCTTTCCGTACTGACACTCACCCCCGTATTACCGTGCGACCTTCAGCGAAATACAGGCAGTTCACTCGTACTGGTCTTGTGATGTTGTCCTCAGTTGCCCCCCCAGACCGCAATCGCAAGGTCGGATGTTTCTCAGGAAGAGGCCTCGCGATAGGCCGCCGCGCCTACTCTGATGATCCCCCATCATAGCTCTTTTGTCCTAGATCAGCATATATGTCAGGCCTTAGCTGAATGGTTCCCATCCAGTGAGATGCCTCGTACAACTGCCTTTCGTCCCTAATGGTAGTTATTATGATCGAACCTTTTTCAGCGACGCGCAACTTCCGAGGCTTTACCCTCTGATGTTCCCCCTTGACCCAGCGTGCCTTTTGCTTCTTCCCCCTTTTTTTTGGTTGACGTTTCCCTGTACGCTCTCCCCCTTCCCTCCCTAAAGGCACCATCTGTGACTGCGAGATCACAGAGTCCGCATATAAACGGTGGGCAGACGATTTACCACTGATGAGATAGTCGGGGAGAATTTGGGAGGCATTCTCGCTCGTGGGGTGGAAGCCCAAATATTGTTGTTGGTACGCCAACCAGGTTCGAGGTTGTCAAACACCATTTCGGACAAGAGTGGATCGTCCCAATCGAGGCCTTTTTGAGTTACGCCTCAGCCTGCTTGCTCTTCCTCCCTCGGCTCTCAAAAAGTGATATAACCCCCTATTTATTATTAGAGTTTTCGGCGTTACTTGACGCACTCGGTACACCACGGGGACTTCTTGATTCCCCGATACGTATTTGCATTTGGCAGCGCGTGGTTTCCCTTTTTACCCCCCCCCCAGTGCTGTTGGTCCTCTTTTTCAAGTCTTCGTCTTTTCTGGTTTACTGCTCCACCCCCCCCCCCGCCCCGACTCCGTTGGATTCCCAGTTTTTTCGTACTTCCTCTCTGTAAGATCTCCCCGCCTGCACCATACCGTTGATGCGCCCCCCGCTGATGCCGCTGCTCTCACGCCCTGCAGGCGAACCCCCTTTCTTGGTCACTTTGTTTCGCGCTGCTGTTCTGATCTCTCAGCTACACTTTACCTGGGCGCGTCTTTTTTTCTTCCGCTCGCGGCGTGTTGTCACCAGTTCCTTTCTTGTTCCTTGACCCCGCTTCACACCGCTCTCGATCGCTGCCTTTGCCGCCCTGGCGCGCGCAACGGCCACGCCGCCCTTTTACGCTTTACCACATCCTTCCACACGCATAGTTCACGGCACCTCTCCCAGTACCAAAACAGCTTTTACAACCCACCCTCGCCTCCCCCCCCTTGCTGCCAAATTTTTCATCGATCCCGTCTAATATCACCCTCCCGCCTAGCGCACGTCTAATCCAGCTGGTCTCGCTCCCCTGTTCCCTCCCCCCTGCGGATTCAGCCCTGACGCTATCAATCCCCTCCCATTCAGTTTGATTGTTGTGCTTGTTTGTTTCCGCACGTATTTCTTGTCTGTAGTACGCAACCACACAGCAGACCCAATCCACCCCCCCCCCACCGCCGCCCCGCATTGTCTCCTCTGTTTTATTGTGTCGTTTGTGTCCCCCCCCCCCCCTACTTCCCCGTTTTTTTATGCGTTTGGTTGTGGTGTTTGTTGTCCCCCAGCCACTGCGCGAAGGCCCCCAGGCGCCAGTCCAGTAGCGGGCCCCCGCATTACATAGCCACCGGAAGACCTGGACAAATCTCCCCCTTGAGGTGTTTTGGGGATTTGGAATTTGCTTTGCTCAGCCCCCCCAAACACTTAAGGCGGGGAGGATATGGGGGGGGCCTTTTCTTTCACTACGCCCCCATCCTTCGATCCATGAACGGCCTCCAGGATTAAATCCCAAAAACTACTATGAATCAGCCTGTGCCCGTCCAGGCAGTATAGGGTCTCCTGCCTTTCGAAGTAAGAATACAAAGCCCTAGTGCGGCGTTTAGTTCAGCAGACCCCCCCTTGGTGGAGAAATAGCCAATTCACCTTCTGCTTTGGCCTTGCTTCCCCCCAACTTTTTTCCGACAAGTTTTGGTTCCCGGTAGCTACCCTTTCCAGCCCTAGCACCAGCTCTTCCTTCGAGAACAGGCTCCCCTATGGTTCCCTCCTTTGGTGAAACGAAGCCAAACACGCTACGGCCTTCCGTCCCCCCCGACTACCGGATTGCGGTTTGTGGGTTGTGTGTTTTTTTGGTTTATTTGTTCCCATCCCGACAGCGTTGTGCCGATCCGGTACGCAAACACACATGAGGACTCTCGGGCCCGCAGAAATGACCCCTTTTTCTTCCCCTGATCATTCCGGCTTAAATTTTCGTGTGCAACCCCCCCCCCATTCTGAAAGAGCAAGTCCTCTTTTTTAAACAGCCCATCCCTCCCTTATAGACGAAAGAATCTGGATATGACGTCTTATTTCCCCCTTCCTCTGGGACCATCTCCCCCTTACTAATCCGTTTGCTCCCTCTATTCAGCGCTCGTCAAGTTACTCCAGAGCTAGGTCTTCGACGCGGCCCCTCCATTTTCTGTGGTTCGGCTTATGTCCCCCCTCTAGAGCGTCGGTTTTTCCCCTGTTACCCACCAATTGTTTTTCTGCCGCCACTTGATCCGCCCTGGAAGGAATTATTCCCTTGTGATCCCCTTGCTTTCCCAGTGCGGACGTGCCTGCTCTACTAATGGCTTTATAAATTAGGTCCACCTCGTCGGGTGGATACCGAAACACCAAAACCTCCTCCTCTTCGTGTTCCTCCCTTTCTGAGATCTCCGGGAGTGGTTTGGTTGAGAATTCACCCCCCCTACGAATAGTGTTTCTATTTTTTTTCTTTCTAGTTTCTACGGCGGTTAGCGAAGTAGACCTTTTTTCTTTAAGATTTCTTCCTGGAAGAATAGTCCTGGAGAGCTTAGTCCCCCCCCCTTTCGGTCGTTCGCTACTGAGAGATTATTTGGAGTATTGCTTTGACTTTCCTTTTCCCTTCCGCACCGCTCCTGTTTCCGAGTTGCCTCCGCCTGATCGCCCTTTTTGGAGTGTCCTCCGTAGGCCCCTTTGCCGCTGTAGGAGCCTGACGGTCCGAATACTCCTACCCCCCCTCTTCTTTCTGGGTTTTTTGGTGCCGGGGCCGCGCAGATACCTGACCTCCCCCACACCCACCATCCGCCCCCAATTTGGTAACTTAAGATACCATGCCCTCCCCCTCCCACCTTTCTGATCCTGCTCCCCCCAGGCTGCAGCCGCTTCCAATTGTATCTCTCTTTCTGGTGTGGGATCCGCGTTGCCTAGTCATGCAGATTTTTCTCCTGCCACCCCTTTCGCCCTGCTCTTCGCTCTCTCGTTTACGCATTCCATGCCGCCAAACATGCGTCGTCTCCGAGCTGATCTAAGCGCCGAGACCACTGCTTTCTTCGAATTCCCCAAGAACCATGGCGTCCTGGCGCGTTACCCCCCCCAGCAGGGCCTCCTTTAACGCTTGGACTCCCTAGTCCCCTCAGCTCCTTCTTTCACCCCGGCACGATACATCCCATCCCAGAAGAACCTCTTGAGTTTCACCCCCTCCCTTCCCCGAGCGAGGCAATCCCCTCCCTCCTTCCCGTCCCCCCTCTTTCCCTACCCTTGCACACAGGTACCAGGATCTTGTCACCCCCCCGAAAATGGCCCTCACTTCGTCTTTCCCGCATTCATCCACCTTCCATGCCCCTCAGTCATTTAGGAGGCCTCGGCTCCGAGGGAGAGTCTCACTGGGGTAATATATCTCAACTCCCTCCCTCATAATTGACGTTTTCACTGGACGCAGCGAATAGCCTTTAAGCTCCTTCTCCAGAAAGAAAAAGACGTACCGCACCATCATCGGACCTGTATCCCCGCTCCTCGCCCCGGTCCAGTCCTCCGGCCCCCTGCGACTTTTCCAGACGATGATATGAGAGATTGAGTCCCCCAATACCCCCCCGCTTCGGTCCGCGAGAATCTATTTTTCCCAGGCATACGATGGACTCCCCCCCACTCAGTTGCCCCTTCAATTTGCATTCCCCCCCAGATTCCAAGTGCAGAAACTTCTTTTTTTTTTCTTCGTTCCCCTCCTCACCCGGCTTTCGCCGAGCGACCACTGTAAAGTCAATTGAGAACCCCCTTATTCCTGTTTTCCCCCCGGTACGATTGCTGGACCGGTCACCTATTGGACTTTTCAGGTCTTTTTTGCTAGATTTTCCATGTACAAGAACAACTTTAATGTCTTCCCCCTTTAAGCTGAAGTTGACGGACAACCTGAGTCAATTAATTCTGTTTTTTTCTAGGAGTCCCCCCTTCAATACCCTGGCTGAGTTTGGACCGCTGCATTCTGGCGGCCGATCCGCGCCCCTCCCGTCTCGACGATCCTATTTTCAGGCCCCCGTGGGGGTTTCTCGCAGATATATATGGATTCTTTTCTTCTTTTCCAAACCTGGCCAGAAAGATTGGACAGAAGAGGCGTGCTTTCCAGCCTTTCACATCCCGAAAGAGTAGATGCGCCTATGAGATTTCCCTCCCGTTCCTAGAAACCCGTTTTGCTTTCAGACGCCTTACCCCCCCAAATTTACAAAAACCCCCCGCCATAACTGGAACGCAAAAGAGCGACCATCCAAAACCTCCTCACTCCCAGGGTCATACTCGGCGATGATACGTTGGAAGCAGCGGCTTCACTTTTCTTATCTCTGTTCTTTGCCGCGTGTTCATCTTGCTCCCTTTTTCTTCTATTGAGGTGTTCCGTAATCCTCCAGAAGGTGCCCCCCTAACCGGTCTATGACTTCCTTTTGCAATAATTAAAGAATGTTTTCTTTCATCACCTTTCTATTCCTTAATTAGTATAGTGGTAGAGTTCTCTGCAGCTCTCCGACCCCCCCGGAAGGTTAATCTTCTATGCTTCTTTTTTGTCTGTTTTTCCGGCTTGCCGAATGGACGCTTTCTTGAGTTGAGGGGAATTTAACTTACTTATGGTTGTTCCTCTGCTCGTGGGCAGTCAAGGCACCCTGGACGATGTACTGCCGTACTTGCCGTGTAAATTCTTTTTTTTTTTTATTCCCGAGTGATAATATTCCTGTTTCTCTCACTCCTCCCCTCTCCTTTTCTGCCGGCAACCGTACCCACCTGAGGAAGGGATGTTCTTAGATGTTCCCAGTACTCTTCTTTTGACCTTCCAGTTTTTTTTGTTGCTTCAAGGGTCCGGTTTTTTTTGATACTAGCGAGTTTCTTTTCTCTTTTTCGTCTCTTCCTTTTTTCAGACTTTTCTCGTATTTTATGAGAGGTGGTTTTCCCGGTGCGTTCCGTGGGTCCAAGGAGTCCTTACTTTTCCCGTTTTCCCTTTTGCGGCAGGCAGACATTCTTTTTCTAAGTGGGATGATTTCATTGTACCTGTTCCCTTTCATTTCGGAAACTTTTGCGCTTAGAGCAGGGTTCTTCTTCCCGCGTATTTGTTATTGCCTTCCTCCCGCTTCCTTCCCCTCGTAGGGCATTTCAGTTTGAGTTCTTCTTTGTGGAGATGGATTATGAGGGATAATGAATATGATTTATTTCCTCCCTAAATATCCCCCCCCCTCACTCTATATTAACCCTTTGGAGGGTGCAGTATCTTGGACGCCCCTTTTTTGGGAGTAGAAGAGCCCCCTTCCCTGAAATTTTCGTTCTCTTTTTTTTGGTTGTTGAAGGTGTGCTTTTCCCTCGAACCCCCCCAAAAATTTTCCATCAGGGCGGGGATTCTCTTGTTTCTTACCTCCCTACGATAACTCCGCACCAGCAAATGACTAATTCAGAACCAAGCCCCCCAGCAGCGCGGACCGAAGGGGCTTTCCCATCTTTCCATCATGCCCCCTCCTTCTCTTAGGAATCCGAACACCCCTCCTTTCCGCAGCTATCTCTTATTCCCCCTATGTAAGCAGATCAATACCGATGTTACCCTTTCTGTCCCCCTCTTGCAGCAACAAATCGTGTCATTCCTTATTTTTCAAAAGTACTAAGTATCCCCCACAGCAATGGATAGCGGGCCTCACTGTCGCATTGACTTTTGCCACCCTCTTACTGATCCCCTCCCCCGCTCCCTTTTTTCCCCCCCGACCCATCCCCCTTGATGCGGTTGTGGAGTGATAAAGCACACCTGTCGATGCGTGTGACCCCCCCCCCCCCCCAATGGCTTTATCCTCTTCCCCCCTCCTCTGGATTCCGGACCGAATCTGGATACCCCCCTTGGAGTTTGCACCTTTTTAATCCACCAGTCACCTCCTCCTCCTTGGTGACCCTCCTCCCCTTCACTCACCATCGTGATCGCAACCCCCTTTAACCATGAGTGACATGTCCGGACTTTACCCGCCTCTCGCATACTAACTTCCCATCCTCATTGTTGTTTGATCGCGACTTTCCTTTGAGCGCGGAATCTCTACTCATCTTCTTTTCTCTTTTGGCGGCAGTCGTCTTTGATATGCTGTTACCAATTACTTTTGTCTGTGCCTTTTCCCACACAGCCACGCACAATTATTCCCTTATCCCCATTTGATCCCTTTCTCCCCTAGGCAGACGGACTGCCTGAGACTGTGGTGTCCAGCCCCCCCCCTCATAAACGATGTAGTTCTCTCCCAATGAACCGCCCCCCCCGCCCCCCCTCTGTCGGCGGGATGCCCCTCTGGTGGTTTTTTCCCCAACCCTCCATAGTTTCCTGTTCTCTCTTTTTCTTTGTTGGGCGCTGGGAGCGACCCTCCCCATTTCTTGTTTTTTTTTTCCCCGGTTTCGGTACGCTCCCCTTCTCTTTTCATTGATGTATGACTATTTTCTGCCTTTTTGGGTAGCGATGTTTTCCGTCTCTACACGCCTCCCATGTTCCTTTTCCGTTGAAGCATATAGAATCGAGAGTTTGTTATTTCCCTCTAGGCGGTCTCCTTGACGCCGTGTTAAAGCGAGATGTGGTCTCCCCCTCCAACATAACCTTCTTTAGTGCTTTTTTTGTTTATTGTTTCCAGTCTCCACTGCCCACCCAACACCCAAAGAGGGGATCTGGGATTCCTTTTTAAGTTGAGATCCCCCCCCTCCCACACCTCTCCCCCTGGATTTGCCCACCAAGAGACATCACAAATAATGTCCCCCCTGATGGAGAGTCGTAGTGCAAGCTCTCCTCGGGTCCACTTCTCCCGTCAATCGGGCCCCTTGCGACATTCCAAAAATCATTGCAGACGTCAAATTCCCTTCCTACGCTCGATGTTATACCGCCCCCTCTCCTTGTAGAGAGGTACCCTACCTCCTTCGGCTGCCCCTTCCCTGAAAGGGAAGGCCATCTTACCCTCCTTCTCCCTCCCCCTTTCTCCTCGCTTCCCGCCGCGTTTTCTTGCTTAAATATCCCCTGTACGCTTTTCCCCCCCTTCCCAAGTCCCCGTCTCCCCCCCCCCCCGCGGTCCCCGCTCAGGGAGCCTACACCCAATTTCCTTCTACACACGCGCGGACTTTCTCATCACATTCTTCCCCTATCCCTCCCGTGCCAACTCAGTAAATTTTTATACAACTGCCGCTTCTTCCCCCCCCGCCTTATAAACACTAATGCCCCGAGGGATTTCGAAGAGTTGATAGGTCCCCCGAGTTCTCTTTAAGGAATCCTTGATCCTAAATGCCGCCCAGCCCCCAGACCGGCCTTGACCTAGCAAGCGAAATGCAAGAGAAGCCTTGTCCTTAGTACCAAATTCCGTAAAGATCTATGTCGCGAAGCTAACCCCCCACACTGACTCGCCACTACATTACGGACACCCCCCTGAAACTAATCTCAGACTGCTTTCCTCCAGATCCACCTTTTTTGGAGAGCGCCCCAAAGTTAGAAGACAATATTACCGGCCTACTCTTGATATCCCTCTTGGCAATGGCACTTCTCTTTTTCATTTCTTTTTTTTTTTCTCGACATGAGGAAACTTTGGAAGTGCAAAAGAAAAAATCACACGCATTTTTCAGATCCCCCTAGGACCCTAACTACAGTTTTTGACCACCCCCTTCTTCTCTTTATGCCCCCCTTAGATGAGACATTTTAGAACTTTTCCCCTTTTTTTCCTGTCCGGGAGTTGATAAGTGCTTGCGCAACCCTCTCAAAGACCTTAAGGAAAATTTCCCTCTCCAGCCGTCAGAGGAGCCGTTCCCTTTCCGGTCTAGTATCTGTCTCACTTCCAGAAATAGAGGAGCGGTTTCAGTCCCGACATAATTAGAAGACGCCCTAAAGCCTCTTTCTAGCTGCATATCTTTATTTGTGAATCTTCATAAGTTGTTTTGTCTTATCGAGCTTCTCGTCCAGATTGTTACGGGCGTTTTCTATCGTTGGCCACTACTTCCCGGTCTTCCTCCCTCGTTGGCCAAAAGAACCGACGGCGCCCCAGGATGCTTAAATTTAAGAAGGGCCTAGGGTTCCCGGTCAGGACCGGACCCCCCCTTGCAGCACCCGACAAGTGTTTAACGTATTTTTTTGAGCGATGGAGGAAGGAAGCTGAAAGGGGGAGTCCTACGTTCGCGTGAGTTGAATGACGCCCTTCCCCCGATCTACAACGTCCCCAAGGCCCCCCGGGAAATGTCCTATAGATCTCAGAAGTGTCTTGAAGACGCAGCTAACCTGTTCTTTTTTATTCGTTTCTTTGCCCTCCTTTGGTAATAGGACTAGTAGAACTTTTTTGATTGGCTGTCTCCTCTCCCCCCCACATTGTTATCAGTTAGAGCCTAATTGAGAAAGAAAGTTTGCAATTTGGCTTCCCCCCCCCCCCCATTCTCTTACTACTGATCTTTTGTCTTCTTTAAACCCTCTCGTTTGCTCCGGTCTGAACACCCCCAAAGTTGATATCGTATAGGCCGGATGGAGGTGCTTTTTTCCTTCCTTTTTTGCTTCCCCGATACAGTGCTTTGGTGACCCTTTTCCGCCTTTCTTCAATGTTTTGGTAGAGTTTTTCAGGAGTCACCCCCTTTCCTGCGGAGGGATCTGTAGGAGCCTTCAGTCTTCCCACCTTTTGCTTTCGTCTCGGATCGGCCTCTTTCTATTGTCGAAGAGCTCCCCCGAGTCATTCGAGCCCTATGTCCCGAAATCCTGAGAGAGGATGACTTTTATGTACGTGGAAGCGACTTAGGAGCCCGGTTGTTGTGACACGCTGAGGTGGTTGATGATTCTTCTTTCTCTTTTTCTTCTCTTTGGAGTCTCTGGACTCCTGAGGTGAGGTGGACGCCTTGATTTTTCGTGTTCAGTTGTTTTGTCAAGTTTGTTTCCTCTGGTGCGAAGCAGGAAGGTTTAGACTCAGCTGGAGCGGTGAACTTCCCGTTTTCATTTTTCCCCATTTGCAGGTTGGAAGCTGCTGGGGATGCCTTACTCAATTGGTGGACGCTGTGATTTTGCGGGGTCCTCCCCGAGACTCGTGTTCCTTTTTCTTCTCTTTTGGTAGTTCTATGCTTGGCTGTGATCCTGTGCAATGTGAGCTGCACCCAGCCTCACTCTCCAACCCACTCCGGATATCATTATGATGATCGGACCGAGAACGTGGAGACCTGAAACCCTGTGGTCTTTGTGTTTTCCCTTAGCAAGTTTTCTGCCTCCTTTCTCTCCATTCTCCCTCTTGAGAGTTTGGCTTGGCGGTTAGATGGAGATCAACCCCCCCCCCCAAAAACCCCCCGACACCGTTCCGTGTATGAGTAACTTCTGCTCATCGTACCTGAACGGGAAGAGCGAAAATCCCCAAAATACTCCTCTTCATCTATGAAAAGATGTACAGGTAATCCCAATCCTACTGGTCTTTTGAATTAACCGAATAATAAGAGGACCTCGTCAGCGACCGCTGAGGTGACATACTCTCCTCTCAAAGATTCACCTTAGAAGAGGTAGACCAAATAGAATGGGTCTCCCCCCCCCAACTTTATTGTTAAATTCCAACACTCGATCGACAAAAGAGAAGCTCCGAAAGGGCCCCCTAGAATGTAAGGAAGCCAAAGACATTAGCGAAAGAGTAATCCTAACAATCTCTGGGGTTTCCCCTTTCCTCAGCCGAGTTTCTGCAGTTGATGTCCCCCACCCCTTCGGAGCGGGCTTAAGCTTCTGGGTCCCCCTTTCTCCCGTTACGGACGTGCCAAAAGTTCCAAGGATCAGATGGTTCCCATTCCTACACCCCCTAATGCCTGAAAGACTCGACTAGAAAACCGATGACCGCAGATAGGCCTTCCTCCTTTTCCCTCTCCTCTTTGTGTTTATCTCTCGTTTCCTGCGAGTAAGTCCATTTACTGCCTGGCGCCACTACATCCTTTTCATGGATATTTTTTCACCTTCGAGTTGTCACCCAATTTGTTTGAAAAGCAAAGCTGACAGTATAAAGTGATCCCTTTCATTGCTTAGTCCTTTCCCCCGCTCATTTGATGAATTTACCCCCCAATATGTACTGGTACACCCCCCCAACACCCAACCGCACCTTCTATGTTATCATTTTTATCTGGAATTTTGTGAAGGATATCATACGTCTGCGCTTTTTCTCTTTTGCAGGCTGGCAGTTTCGCCTCACTTTCCCCCCCCACTCGTGTGCCCCCCGCGTGAGAAAATAATGCAGGATCTATCCAGTGTGCTGATCTTTCTGCTCGTGGCTTGTTGAATGACTTCCAGGAAGCTACCTCCGGTCAGGGGACAGGATCGGTTAATGACTGATCTACAGTTTTTTTTTTTTGAGGCCTGTTTCAGGGATATAGAGTTAAGTTTTGAGATCAATATCCTTCCCCGAAATTGCTTCTGGTTTTGGAAGGGGGCAGAACCTTCCCACCACCCCCACCATAAGCCAGTAGTCTCCTTTTGTTCTTCTCCAAAAAGCGACCCCGCGTTTTTTCTTGCCCCCCACCCCCTCGCTGCGCAGTTTTCAAATAACTTGTCTCACATTTCCTTTTTTTTTTTTCAGTTTCTTCGTGACTCCGATGCCGGTCGTCCGTCAGCTTTCGCCATTTGGCCAGCACCTTTTTTTTTTTTCCGACACCTTAAGAAACAGCGGAGATCAGGCCTCTCGAGACTCCCCCAGGCAACCTTATTAGGTGAATTCCCCTTTTTTAAGCCCTTCTCCTTAAGCTTTTCAAAAAGGCCCTACTATACTTCTCGGATTGACCAGTCCTCACGACAGCAGTCTTTCTTTTTTTTTCAATATTACCCCACCGGTGAACCTACTCTTCCTTTGACCTTTCAAAAATGAACCTGAAATGACACAATAAGTCTCGAAGCTTACTCCACCAAAGAATGAACTATCCCATCCTTCATAAACAAAATCTCTTTTCCCCGTGCCACCCTTTTAACCTCTTAAAGGGGTCATATATTCAGATTTTTTAACCGATTATCACAAATCCGGCTCCCCTGCAGGTATCTTTTCCCAGTGCCTCCTGAGGCAGCCCGCCTGCAAGGTTGCTCATCACTCGCCCATTCCCCTCAATTTCCCCCAGGTTCCCTGTCAGAATAACTAAGTTGTTAAGTGCACGCGTGCAGTCGCCCCCTTTTTCTCCCCCTGTTGACCGAATTTCAGGACGGAAGTTAGAGTTACCTTGTAACCCCCTTGCGACTCCCATTTTTCCTCTACCTAGATTAAGTTTTCTCGGAATCTTTACTTGGAACTTTTTTCTTTTTATAATTTTTTCAGGTTCCTCCTATGTGGATTTTTCTACCTCGTGTCCCCACACGGTTACCCCGCAAATTATCTTTTTTGCGACCCTGATGGGTCATTTTTTTTTCAGTCATCAAAAAGGCAGAATATGTATCCCACGGCCTTCCACCACGAAGAAAGACCGGATTAAACCGTATACCCCGCCTTTATAATAACGAGGACATGGACCCAGTTTTTTTTTTTTTTAGCCTTGCCCGTAGTTCATGACCCCCGAAAAATCTGATTTAATTCAAGGGCACAGGACTAGAATATTCGAGCATTCTGGTCGATGCTTCTGGGCGCGGCACTTATAAATGCCTTTTCTGACGATCGGTAGGAAGAGTCCCCTTCGATCCTCAGAGATCTCCTTTGATGCTTTGATAACTATTTTTTAAGGTGTTTGTTGTTGAGATGTGGTAGATACTTGCCCCCCATCACGGATTTCGGAGTCGCGGACTTTGAACCCCTAATAAGCGATCAACGCCCGCCCATTTCAAGAGGAGTCCCTGGAGCTAGGGAAGAGCCCGAACCACCGAAGAAAACCTCAACCACAATGAGTTCATTCTTTTTGGGAGGAAGAGTACGGGTGGGTGGTGAATTCCAGGAATTTTTACTTTTCTTTTCTTTCCAATGTAAAGGTAGACCCAAAAATACCACAGAAGGAACTGACACAAAACTCGGGCCAATAGGTTCTTCTAAAGTGGTGATCCCCCGGGGGCCACATGGACCGGTACTCATTTTCTACCCCGCCCTTCGTTGTCTTCCCCCCCCCTCCCTTTTCGACGCCTGTGTGATCTTTGGCGCTTCTACCCCTGGTTGTTTGCAAAGTTAGTACCCTTGACTACCTCCCAAGTTCCAGTGCCATGGTGGAGCCAAAATCCGCTATTCATGTTATGCTCGATTGCTTATGATGTTTTCGGTTCCCCCACGTCTTCCTTTAAGGGGGTCCATTTACGCATTCTTGAACGGAGGCCTGGCCTTTTTGTATGGGTGGGAGCACGTTGCTTAGTCTTTCCAGCCATTTGTGGGCATCCCCCTTTAACCTTTCTATGCACTTGCGTTTACTTAATGAAATCTATTCAGGACCCCCAGGTGGGTGGTTTGCGTTCCCCCCCCCTCCGATTCTTGAAGGCCACGAAGTGTCCGAGCCGCTTGACTTGCTGCCACTCGACTGGTTAAGAAGAGTACTTTAAGAATTCTTTGGTTCCGCTGCTTGTGAACGCTTGGGATTCCAGTTCCCTCTTCTTGGCTTGAAAAGGGAAGATGGATAGTACGTTCTGAGATTCTCAGGTCTTCATCTTATTGTCGAAGAGATGATTTTAACTCTTTTATTTTGTCCGAAGGGAACTTATCTTTTTGGAGCCTCCGTCCTCCCCTTCTGTTCTGCTTTTTCCTGAGCTGTTCCATCCTGTTATTTTTTGATGAAAGGTTCGCTGACGCCACTGCTCACCTTCCTTGGGTCTTGGCGGTCAGTCGTCCAATGGGATCACTTTTCTCGTGAATACTGATTGTAATGCTCTGTTATCTTTTTATCCTCCAGCTTTTTCTGCTCGTTTTTTCACCATCGCCCCCCCCCCTTTTATACCCCATGTATTGAGGCTTTCTCTAATGTTGTCTAAGCCCTCCCCCCCTCTTTTTTCCTTGGTTTTTTTAGAATTCTCAGGAACTATTTTTTCTTGGGGGGTTGGCGTATCGGTAAAACCCAAAAACCCCCATCAAATCACTGGAATTTTTCCGATATGTTCGTATCCGAAAGAGAACTCCATTCCCAGCGAAGTTACTCCAGTCTACTCCACCAGCACAACCACCAGACACGACCCATTCTTCCCCTTTCCCCAAGGTTGCCCAATCCTTCTAGGTCGCATCAACAAAAACTACTATCAGACCTCAGTAGTAGGTGAAACGCTGTTTCAACTCCCCCCTTACCACCGCTACATGTCTCGTGCGATAGTATTTGGTGAAGACAAGCCCAGTCCCTTTTGGGCCTTCTCACCGAGACACAAGCGACAATCGGCCCAGTACCAAGTACCCCTCATCGCAATCGAAATGGTCCCACTCAGGGTCGCCTTTCCGACTCTTTTTTCGGTTCCGCTTCTCTTACTATACGAAGTCCCGGAAACTCACTCCATGCGAAAGGCAGCCTTGTGAACCCTCCCAGACCCCAAACAGCCCCTTAAGTATGCGGTATCCGGACCGTCTTTAGGTTCCTGTGGGGAGTTTACGATTTTTTTCTAAGCGTTTTTGGGCATTGAAGAGTCTCTTTTTCCCCACAACAAATGCGCGCGCTCCAGGACGGCTCCAAGGCCCTCCGATGAAATGCCCCTTTGTGATGTAAAACCACTTGTTTTTTACCAAGCGTCACTTGCTGGTGAACCAGAAGTACAAAGAAGTCTTTTAGGCTCACCCCCGCGATTGAGTCTCCTTACTTCTTTCCATCTATCTAAAGAGAGTCCGCAACTGTCTCCTAGTATTTAATTAGCCTTTGTTTTTTTCTTATAGAGATTTTAAGAGACTCTCGCTCACGAATTCGATCTTTTTCCTGTTTCCTTAAGAGTCTTGTACCTTACAACGTTTCCGTCTTCCCTTTACCATGGGTTGTGTTTCCCCCTCCTGGACTCCTTTTACTTAATGCTCAAGAGTCTCCTTATATTACCGAAACTAGTTTGTTCGAGGTCACCCCGATGTCTTTTTTTCATAGACCCCCAGAATCCCTTACGGGTCTCGGCCTCTTTCTCTATGGTTTTCTCTCAGTCAATTCTCACCTCTCCACTAGCGTTTGTTTGTCTTGTCACAAGAACCGAACTTTTTCTTCACCCGGGTCAGAAGGTTTTCAGTGTGTGTCCTTGTTTGATTCGTCAACCCCTATGGTCTTGTCTCTATGTATTTTGGGATTGTCCTTTTCTTTAGAGAAGATTTCCGGCTGGGCAGGCTGCATGTCTTTCGCTCTTTTTTTTCTTCTTCGTCGGAACAGAGCTTAGCTTTTTCATTATTTTAAGCGGAGTCCGGTCTTTCAAATACTCCCACAATGCCTTGGGGGTGTGTTTTTCTTGTTGGGCCTCTCCCCTCTTACGTCCAATAACATCCGCAATTTGATTGTCCGTTAGATAAAAGCCCCCCACAACTTATCTTTTCTACCCCCTTCTTCATCAGACCCTCCCCAAGTGTTTGTTACCTAGGTTCTTAACGCGATATACCGCACTTCTAAGATCACTTCTCCGCCTATCGGAACTATGGAATCTTTTTTCGGCGACCCTTGCTGGGGGACTTCCCCCCGGCCCAGCCCCGCTACCATCTTTAACGGGAAGCGCATTACGGTGACAATCCCCGGGACGAACCGGTCCCCAACTGATCAGGCTTCGAACAATCTTTCGCCCTTTTCTTTTGCCCAATCTCCTACTTTAAAACCTTACCAATACTGCCCCGACCTTGAGAGCCCCTCAATCCCTCCGCTCGCAGAGAAGTAGCAATTCGCCCAGTGACATTTTCGGAAACCACGCCCACCAAGCTTCATTGTCCCCTTAATTACTCCTCAACACCCCGAATGCTTTATTTAGTCCCCCGAGTGTTCCCGGGCCGCGCTAGTCGCGAAGCGATTGTCTTTTTCTCAGCCCCTAGTCATCCCCCCCCCTACCACGGGGAAGAGTTAATCTAATAGCCTCGGGACCCGCACAACTTCTCTGTACTTACCGAATGTTGATATCCGCCGCCTGACCCCACAGTATACTCCTCGGCTCCCAACCCCTTCTTTTCACTCCCCCCTATCTGCCCTAGCTTTCACTGTTTGCGTCCGCCCAGTCCCCTGAAAATGTCTCAAGGCCCAGTTCATGTGGCGTCACGCATTGGCCTCCCAATTCCCTCTTGAACCTGAAGGTGAGAATGTAGTGTAAGTCCCCCATCCCACCCACGGCGGCGTCTTGACGATTACCCTCTTTTTCTTGAAATCAACATCTTCGACACCCAGGCATAACAACACTTTTTTCTGAATTCGCCTTGACGCGGTAACTTCTGCTCAGGCTTTCAGTGTCTCTCTTAAGACGCAACCTCGGAAGGCTTACCCGTTTACCACGGCCGGACGCCCTCAGGGTTCTCTATCTGGTCGTGCGATTGGGTAGACTTGCCATTTTTCCCGGCAGGCGTTTCCGCAGACTCGTTCTTCCTTCCGCTACTAAGCGATGATTGCTGCTTGAATATCCCCCGGTGTGTTTTTATTTTAGACGATAGCTCATCTGTAGGTTCTCTTAAATAGTGGCATGTTTTTTCCTTCATCCTACTTTTCCCGAAATGTGAGGTTCCTCACATCACAACCCTGAATTGCTCTCCGATTTTGTCGGCCGCGACTTTGCCGTCGTCGTGTTGCGTTTGCGTAGGATTCCTCACCCTTCGTAAAGGAAAATGTGACCCTTTCCTTCAAGCCGAGGCTCTTATGTGGTGACCCCTTGTTTTGATCCCTTTCGGGCGACCTGAAACACGGGGTTCATGTAATCGGCGCGCCCTTTTTTTTTTCCTTTTTGGTGTGCGATCCCCCCATGGTGTCCCCCCCTTCGAGCTCACTTCGCCCGTCCAAGTTCCGGGCCACGGATGTTGTTTTAAACATTATTTCATGTTGCGCTTGGTCCGCTGAGAGCGTTGGCGCTTGAGAAAGTTGATCTAGTACTTGTTTTTTCTCTGGGCTACGCGGTGTTCATTACTGTCAGATTCCTTTTGCCTTTTTCTGCTTAGTAGCATGAAGGTCATTCTGGTTCAGTGGTTGGTAATGGCTGCACTTTCTGCGCGATTTCGCTGTAGGAGCTCGGCTTATGTCCCCTTTTTTTTTTGATGGTATTCGTGCTCTTC
>Ga0179593_1732312_pt1 | contig 18269 bp, 16 predicted proteins | sample CZODoug2_1_08_16_FD_185931 | JGI IMG/M metagenome (GOLD analysis project Ga0179593, IMG submission 185931) | Vadose zone soil fungal communities from Angelo Coast Range Reserve, California, USA - CZODoug2_1_08_16fungal (PacBio error correction) | ecosystem: Environmental > Terrestrial > Soil >... | reverse complement strand
CGGCACCCTCAACGTGTTTCCTTAGTTTTTCCCCAGCTGAGGCTCGCACCCCCCCGTAAGCGTGTCTCCCTTCTGCAATTGGTTTTTTTCCTTGAAGTTCCCTTCAAGTGGCAGGCCCACATCCAGTGCCCCCCAAACCCTTTCACCAGCGCGTTTTTTCAGAAACTTCCCCTTCCAAGGCCTGACCCCCCCATCTAATCTCCTCTTTACCGTGCACGGGAATATTCTTTCTACATCGCTTGGTGAAAATTTTTATCGACACCCAAAAAAGGGATTCCCCCTTCAACCGAACAATATTATCCCCCTTTCCCCCTATTTTTTCTCTGAGATTTGGTACTGGAGATGGTCACCGTTGGCTCAAAGGGTTTTTTATGATTTTCCCCCCTTTCAGAAAGATGAAATCTTTCTTTTCCCTTCTCTCCAGGTAGGGTAAGTTTTCACATGTTTTGGCAATTAATGGATTAACCTTCAGACCCCACACAAAACCCCCCTGGAAACCCGCAGGGTCCGGATTTCCTCCTGAACTGGATCTTTTTTTATGTAGCTGCCTGAGATGGGGATGTATCTTGAAGTTTGCGCACCACGGCTACTGGCCCTGATGGAAAGCTGACTTTTGGCCCGTTTCCCGAGGTCTTTTGAACGCTGCTTACCTTTAAGTGCCACGCCCCCCTGTTTCTCTTCCTTTTCAGCAGTTCTAAGTCTTCCCTTCGCGATGGGCCGAGGAATGTCTCTTGGAACGGTGGTCCCGGTGATGATTGTTGCCAGTTTCTTTCATTTTTCCGATCCGAAGTTTGGGTTCCCCCCTTCCCTGACCGCTGGACTATAGGGAAGTGCCCAGTACTTCCTTCCTTCTTGAATCTGGGTGGCGTTTAAACCCCCCTTTTCCAGTTGACGTTCTTTCTCTTAGAAACTGTGGCATGGGGAACATTTTTCCGCGTGCCAACGCAACTTCCTTTTAACCTTTTTTTAAGGTCCGGAAGGCCCCCCCCGTAATTTCCTTGTGGATTCAGGATTTGTTATCCTTTTTTTCCACCCCCCTCATGTAAGGAACTATCCCAACCCTTTCATTGGGTGCTCCTTTTTTTTCAGTTATTGTCTGTAAAACATCGGTTCCTCTCCAAAGGACATGAAGGAATAGTGCCCTTGTCTTACTTAGAGTACAATCTTTTTTTTAGTGTGGCGCCATTCTCACTGTCCGACTTGTTTTTGACCAGGGGTGGCATGGGTACCCTTTCAGTGTTGTGTTCCCAATTTGGAATCAAAATCACTTATTTGACCGGTCCTTAGAGTATCAGGGCAGGTCCCGATGGCTTTCCCTAGTTTTGGATTCCATGCCGGCCATTATTGATGTCCTTTTCGGTAGAAGAGCTGGTTTCCCGGATTCTTTTTTCCTTGGCAAAGCAAGTCTAAGCCCACGGCCTGTGGCTGAAGGCATATGGACCCCCCCTTTCATCACAATCCTGGGATTCTGGGATTTCTTTATTGACATAAATGCCGCCTGCTGAGCCTGTCCTGGCTCTTTTGACTCCAAGGGCTTTTTTCCCCCTTTCAACCCGCTTTTGTACGTTACATACACGTAGGCCCACAATGTGCTTGTCGCCCAGGTTCCCCCCCCTCTTTTCTTTTCTTTTTCATGTTATTTTCCCCCCTTTATAGCAGACAAAGGGAGCACTTGTTTCTCACGCCCCCCATCTTGTTTTGCCATGCCCGTGGCCTCTATTCTCCTTTTTCCGCATTTGCCGCTGAACATTTTCCCTGGCTGAGCATCCCCGTAACCCGGTTTTTGGAAATCACCAAGGACTTGGACTGTCTTGAGGAGTTCAACGGTCGTCACCCTTTAGGTTACTTTCAAAGGAATCACGCTTGCAACGTCACGATTGTTCCGTCTCGTCTGCCTTTTCCCTGGATAAGGGTGAATTCAAGGTGCCGATGGTCGAGGCCTATAATTACTTTTTCCTTGGCGGAATCCCAAACCACTTTAGTCTCTACGTGATCGTCAGCACATTCCAAACCGCCCGACAATGCCCCATGTCCCTCCCCGTTTGTTCACTGCCGAGTTCACCCCTCGAAGACACCTATTTTTTTTACTTTTCTGGAATCCAGGGCCAATTCCTTCGACTGTTTAATTGGGCTCTGATCGTTTTTACCCCTGGCGTCTTTCTGTTCGCGTTGGGGAAGTTCGCGCCATTACCGGCCCTCCTTTAGTTGAGAGAAAGGACTGTTTAACTTGGGTGAGTTTCCCCCCCCCCGAGGTCTTCTTAGGTTTTCGAAGGGAGCGCTAAGAGTCCGGGGGTTCTGACTGAAGAGTCGCTCAGGTCCCGCACCTGTCAGTGTCCCAAGTGTTTTCTCCTTCCTTGAGCCAAAGCCAAGCTCCGTGTCCCCTTTCCACAGACAGGTTTTTATATGTTTCAACACAACGGAACCGGCTACCCAAAGGCCTTTTCCACATCCTTAAGGAAACTGGTTTGTCCCTTCCTGCTGCCCATCGTAAGGCTCTTAAGTCGGCAGTTACGGAAGACGTGTCCTTCTGCGTAGGAAAGTCCTGGAAACGCTTTTGGCTTTTTAATGACCTTCTTCAAAAGGTCGTTCGGCCGTCAGCTCTTTTTTTTGAGGTGGACGGTTGACCTTTTCGGTGCCTCTTTTTGTTTCTCCGACGATTCGAATCTTCCTTCATAGTAAAGGGTATGGCAGCCTTGGATTTTTTTCTTTTTCCCTTCCTTGCCGCCATGGAAGGAGTGCTGTTACCTTCCCACCCCTTCAATGTCCCTCCCCCGTTTGACAGGTGTAACGATTACTTTGGCGGAGTGGGGGGACTTAAAGGCAAGGGAAGGGGCCGCGCACGGTTATCTCCCCCCGTCAAAACCCCCCATCCTACTTAAGAGCAGGCCCCCTCTTTGTCCTGAATTGAACCTCCAAATTGAATTGAATTTTGACCCCCTCCTCGTCTTTTTTCCAATCTCTTCTTTTCCTAACCGGTGTTTTTTGATTACTTCCCTCCCTGGATAATGTTTTTTCAAACGTTGCCGATAATCCTTTGCTACGCCAATCCTTTCCAGAAAGCCATTCACCTTTTTCCTGGCTTAACGAGGGCGCGCCCCATTTCCCACTTTAGGTAAACTAAGGACCCTCACAGCATCCTCCACCTGAAAACCCTTTACCTTTAGTCCGAATTTTTCCCCCAGGATAAGTTTTGAGCCCCCTTGGCTTACCTCCTCAGTCCCCCGACCCTTCCTATAACACGAGTCCCTATTACAAAGCTACCAGCGTTACCACCCGGAACACATATCCACCCTAGCTTTTATACTTGTAAATTAACCCCCCTGGCGCATTTCCGGTGTGGGTGTCGAACGAACGTTCTAATGACCTCCTGCCCCCCCCTTCTCGGGGCAGCCATGCCCGAAGCTCCCCCCCGTCCCTTATGAGGCGTTGGGACTCCAACCGACTTAACCATTACAGTGGAATATTAAGACAATGTCGTTCTTTTCTAAAGAGTAACCTTGCCCGGATTTTTGTCTCAGACTTATACAACCCCAACCCCGTTTTTTCCCATGAGACGTGCTAACCCCCATCTCCCTCGACTGTAAAGCTAAACCCGTTCCTGAGCAGACCCATCTCCTACCTGACCCCTCGGTGGCAAACCCTTTTATCCCTTGTCCCTTTATGTACATGAGTGTCATGGACTTCGGCGGGCCTTCTTTTCCCCTTTTTAATAGACAACATTCCGCTTTCATCGCACCAACTATCAGGCCCAACCTCTCCGTCAGGCTCCTGTGGTGGACAGTCTCCCCCCTACGTCTCTTCACGTTCTCCCCTTCAGCATGAATTCGTTAAACGCCCTGGGATGTGCCTGTTTCCGTGGTGTATCCCTTCTTTAATCGGCACTACACGATTTTTTTCCCATCCAACTCTTTCCCCCAATTCTTCTGCCCTACCACCACGGCTCCTTTTCCACCTTCACCCTGCCTGCCACCAGGAGATTTCCCTACTTGGCGCGATGTGTATATGCGGTCTACGCCCTTTTGTCGAGCCTCCCTTTTCGGACCCTCATTCCTCCGCGGTCCTTTTTTTCTCTTCCCAATTCTATCAGCCAAACCTTTAGCAAGGCCCGGTCGCATCGGCCACCTTACCTCTTTGGAATTTTACCAATACTTCCCCGGATAATTTTTTTTCTTCTCTAAATGTTAGGTACCCCCTGAGGGTCCAATTCCCCGGGCAATTTCAACGTCTCCACCGGCCAGGTGCTACTCTTTATTTCCTTGCCCAGCTGGAGTACATGTTCGACCCCTGTTAGTACACCCCCCCTCCATGGGGACAACCCACCTATTTTTTTCATTTACCACATACCTCCCTTACCAGGAATGTGCCCCCCCCCCCCCTTTTCAAATTCCTTAACCCCCGCGCAGTGTCGGTTTTTCTAGTGTGATTCTTCCACCATACATTGCTTCATTGCACTACTCCTAACTCACTCATACCCCACCCAGTTAAACCCCGAAGCCCCGCACTCACAGCTTTCTCCAGTTAATCTTTCCCGCTTCGTCCCTTTCTGTATTTTGGCGCATTACCAAAGAATTCCAAAACCCCCCGTTAACCCCTACTTTTCTCGGGCACCCTGAAACCACTTTTGCGCAAACCCCTCAATTCCCCCGGTGCAGCCTTATTTCACTCTCGGACACTTTTCACAACCCCCACGTTTTTCCCTTTCGTCACGACTTTTTCAGGCAACACAATCCTCAGCGACCCCTTTCCTGAACATTTTTCAGCCTGGGTCCTGACTTCTTTTCCTGAGCCCCAAAAATCATGCTCCAGACAGCCTTGAATGGATGAACTTAAAACCCCTGCGGAAGCTTCCGGCCCCGTTATACCTGACCTTTCCCCTTCCAGTTAGTGAAGAGAGAAATAATTCCCGGTGGAATTCCCCCTCACCCCCCAGACTTAACGGCATAAGACCATGCCCATCCCATATTTTCCTTTTTTTTTGAGCCCCCTCAAAGGTTTTTCGATTTCAAGATGCGGGATTCAAACCAATCAGCCTGCCCCCCCTTTTGCTCTCCACCCTAACTTTCCTAGACTTCATGTCTCTTTCCGGCTCTCCTTACCCCCCCAATGATCGGCACGATTCCAGGTAGAATTCCCCTGTGGCCCTTCCTTAAAACGCGTCAGTTTTAGCGAGTCCCTTCGTTGCCGGAACATTCGAGGATGACCCATCATGCCTCGGACACCATCCCCCATTTTTCTTCTTAACCCAAATATTAGTCCTGGTCCTCCCCCTCTTTACCAGGGATTTCGACTATTAATTCTCTCAATTAACATCTGGCATTTCTCATTCTCCAGACCAAACATGTGCTTCCAGCCCCCCATAAAGAAAAATACTCTTCTTTTTCCGTTGTGTGAGCTTTTCGGTCCCGGAAGTGGCAAATTGGATGCCATGCCCGTTTTTCTGACCCCCCATCAGAACTGCCAGATGGGGTCGAATCCTGTCCCTTCGCATCCATGGGTTTTTCAAAGTTTGGTCTCATTTAACCTTCCAGTGGAATCCCTTTTTCTGAAACGCGGAATGGTCCTGTGTTTATTTGGCGCGATGGGGCCCTGGTCTAACTTTTTTTTTCCCTTTCGCTTAACCAACCCAGGCAATGGACGATTTCTTTCTTTCTTGCTTCTTTTCGGTCGTTCTGCCGAGTGACGCCCCATTTTTCCTTGATTGACGCAAAGTTGTTTAGACGAGTTTCCGAGAAATTTGATTTAAGCCTTTCCTATGATGTTCTTGGCTTGCCTCGGCCTTCTTATTGATTTGCTGGTTGACCCCCACTCGCCGTGAAGACGGTGACGGCAAGCTGCCCGTTATAGTGTCAAGTTTTTCCCCAGTACATGCTAGTTTTGGTGCCTTCTATTTTTGGTGGCCTGAAAATTTACCGTTGCAGACCCTGGATCTCCTGTTGCCATGTAAAGGTTTATGGAATTGGTTCCAGTCCTCCAAAGGAATAGGATCAACCGTGTGCCTTTCCCCCCGGGTCACGGGGGGTCTAATTTTTTGAGTGTTTGAAGAAGCTGCTAATTCAAGTGACCCTTTTGCATTTTTCCCCCCTTGACGACCCACCGTTGCCGAATGTGTTCGGACTTTCTTCTTTGCTCCCCCTTTCCTCGTCCGAGGCAATCCGTTCCGTCCTTAGTTTGCCATTGATCTTTTTACAACTTTTGGTGTCAACGGTCAGGGCCCTGTGGGTCCCGCCACTTTTTCCCTCCGTTGCCCGGGGCCATAGTTTTGTCACCTCTTTTCCCCCCTTGCTGACTATACTTGGAACCCTTCAAAATCCCATTTGGCCGGCTGATCATTTCGTCCCCCTTTTCCGTGGAAGTGGGGGCCATTGTTTTGAGGTCTGTCCGGCGCTTTTTTCGATCTTCGATTTTCTTGCATTTTTTGTTCAAGATGGTCACAGCCCCCGAAATCCCCCAATGCGCCCCTGTGGCGGCTTTCCGGTAATTTTATTTACATTTGAGGTAACAACCTGGGCTTCCCTTGATGGGTCCATGAGGACAGTTTTTTCCAATGAACCCGCTGAGGATTTTTCATGGGCGAGTAAATGCGTTTCTCTCCTTGGGATCCAGCTTTCGTCCTTTTCACCTCCATTGATCAACCTGGACCTGTACGGTTGGTCCCAATGCCCGGGGCAAAGGCTTGTGGAGATTGACACTTTCTCGAACCCAGGAGCATTGTTCACTTTTCTCCCCTTCCCCAGATTGGTATCATTTTTTTGGGGTGGAGACTTTTTAGGATCCGCTTCGACTTCTATGCTTGAACTTTATTCTTTTATGCTACAGCGCCGGACATTCACCCCCCTCCAGTTCAGAGGCTGCGAGGGTACGCCTTTGTCTGCTTCAACGGATTCCAATACCTCTTCCCCCGCACTGGGCTTTTCCTTCTTACGCAGGAGCAGTTGTGAATTTTCTGAGTCTTTTCTTTATTGCTTATGACCAGCTGGCCGTTGATTTTTTTGCACCAAAATTGTTTGAGTCAGACCTTTCAAAAATAGTCAATGCCCCCATGGCCCTTTCAATGTAGGGCTTGAACGTTCCGCCGACCTGAATAGTTGAAGTCATTGCCATCCCCTGTCACCTTTCTTTTTTTTGGATGGAGAGATAGGAATTGGGTCTTATCTTTTCCCTGCCCTTCCAAGCTGCATGTTTTTTCTCGGTCTGAGTTTGCTACCTCCCCTTTACTCCCGACGATGACCTGGCCCAGCCCCTTCGAGTTTCGGACCTGGTGCTGTTTCCCCTTGGAAGGGAGACGGCTTTCTCTCCTGTTGGGTTGTTGATCGGCCTTTTAGGGGCTGGACCGCCATAAGGGTCACGCGGTGTGGGGCATGTTTTGGCATCAAGTCGCCCCCCCCCCCCTTCATTCCTGACCGCCATTGGCTATTTACCAGTGAACCATTTTACCGGGGCATAGGCCTTGTCCCCCTCCCTTCAGCCCCTTTAGGATTTTTTGCCCTGAAGTTTGCCAAGCTGCCAAACAGATCTAGCTTGGGTACGGCTTAAGCAGTTGCCTTCCGGGCCCCCGCCGATCTGACAACCTTCTTCCGTCCCCAGCGAGGTGATGTTTTTGTGGAAACTTTCTATAGGGTCCTTTTTTATGTGTTCTAGATACTCGTCGATTCCCGGTTTTTGATGTTCGGCTTGTCCACCGTCTGTTGGGAATCCACCCTGGAAGGTCCCGATTCCCTCCTCTTCCTCTCAAGTTAGTTTGCGTTGTCTTTCCTGAGCTGGCTCAGGAAGGGCTTCCAGCGCCCGGGCAGGGCCGCCCTAGGTTGTCCTTACCGCTCTTTGGTGTGGGGGACAAGTTCGTTGTAGAAAGGAACTCATCAACCGCCATTTCCGGCACCCCCTAGCCTATAGCTTGCAAATATCTCTAATATCCTCCGTGTTGTATATTTCATACTCGGCGGAAGTTTCCAGTTTTTTCATTGGCGGTTTATGATGGTCCTTTGAACCATGAAGTCAAGCTTGTAGTCGTTTTTAACAGGGCATAAGAAAATACGTTGAGCCCCTGCTCTCGTCACACTAGGCATCAGCCATCTTCCTCCCCATAACTTTATTATTAAGAAACGGGCCCCCTTTACAGTTGTCTCCCAATTCCTTGCCAGGGCCATCCCCTTAAGAGCACGCTCCAAAGGCAGGACTTTTTACCTCTCCCTTGTCCCCCCTCCCACATAACCTTTAACCTTGACGGCGCTCCGGTGCACAATCACGGCGACCGTATTTTCCTTGACAGGAAAGATAATGATCGCCAAGCTATTCGGCCATGGGCATCATTTTTTTAGCCAGACAGCCTACGGGTTTTTCCTTAAGGGTTTTTCCGTTAGAATTCAACGTTCCCTATACCGAAATGCAGATTTGTCCAGAGTTTTCTTGTTGGATTTTGGCGCCCCGTAAATGCCAACCACGTTTTTTTTTCCCCTGACTGTGCATGTAGGCATGTGCTCACTCGTTTTCACCCCACCCATACAAGGGAGCTGCTCCTTATCCCCCGGACATCAGGTGGCCGCAACGGTCCTTTTATCCTTTCTGCTATTTCTCTTCTGTTAGGAGCTAATTCCAGAACTCGCTTCATCCCCCCTGCCGTCCTTGTCCCCCCCCCCCCCTAGTTTTTCCTGCTCAGCGCTTAAGGCCCGGATTTTCTTCTTCTGAGGTTGGCTGACGCGACAGTATGTGATTTTCGTCCGCTCTGTGAGTTCCTGTGTCCTGTTATGAGGAATCGGGTGGGCAACCCCTTTTACACTCGACTTGCCAACACAAAACCAAACCCCCCCCTTAACGCCCTACCCCCGACTGGCAAACCCAGACCCTATCATCACCAAGACAGTTGAGTGAATTTAAGGATTTCACTTCCGTGTTAAGATTTTTGATTAAACGGTGCATAACCCTAATTATCATCGTCGTTTTTTCTTGATCCCCATTTTACTTATTTTAAAAGGAAATGCTTTAACTTCCAACTCAACATTCTGACCAATATTTGGGGAGATAACAAAGTCCATTTCTTTTTCGCACATTGTCAATAACTATTAGATGCCACGTTTCAATTACAGTCACAGGTGATCAACCTTCTTTTTCGTAACGTGACCCCTTTACATCTTTCCGGCTTTAATTCTTTTAAAGGCCCTAGCTTGACAAGTCTTCATTTCCTGGTTCCCCTACCAATGTCCTCTCTACACGAATCCAATGACATCACCCAAACTCAATTTTTCATTAAAGTTCACCCCTCGTGGTTCTTTATGGGATTTGCCCGTCCCCCCAGAAACTGGTCCAGCTAAGGCATCTCCCCCGAAGCCCTTCCAACCCGTCCATTCCCTCTCCCAGCCAGCTTTAGCAAGGTCTCTTCGAAACTGGCCAGTTGTTGAGAGTTTACAAAGAAGGCCAGAAACGGGAACCTCCCATATTTACCCTATTGCCCTTGGCCCCCCACCTTTCCTGACTCACGCGCAATGAACATTGGATAGAGGTTCTCTTTTTTATTCGCTCTAAGGAACCCTTGACTTAATTGATTTTCGGGGACCCCTAATCGTGATTTCAATCACCCCCCCCCCCATTCCGAGAAACATAAGGAAAAGTGGACGAGCCGGCAATTGCATGTCCCCAACTCACTTAATACACCTCATTGGGTAATGTACCTTTTTCCACAGAGGGGAAGATAAGTTGCTTCGTTGAACCAGCTAAGTCCATGCACCAACTCCTTACAGTTACCTAGAGCACTTTCCTGGTCAAGAAAATTTGTAACCACGTTCCGGATGCGACGGTCTAATTAACCTTTACCTATTCTTTTGGACAGGGGAATGTGGGTTTTCACATCCGTCTGCACGAGAATGTTCACCAGCCTCCCCAATCCTTGCCCAATCCATTACAACACCCCTGCAAATAGAGGCCCTACAATGGACTTCCCTTCCAATCACCTGGCGTATGATTAACTGGTTCATGAAGTCTTTTTGGATGCCTCCCCAGCGGTGAGTTATCTCCATGCTCTAGCAGTCCTTTCAATTTACCCATCCCCGCCAGCTCCCCAAACTTTCCCCCAGTGACACAACCGCGTACACGGGCGGTGATACTCTCCTCCAGCTTTGCCTTTCACTCTAGTGCTTTACCATCGGCCCCAGTTTTGATTTATTTTCCCCGGATTGGTCAAGAACACCTGTGCCTTTCCATCTTCAGCTATCTTCTCTTTCCTTCCTACTTTAGAGCGATATGGTTCTTTCCTATTTCCCCTTGGGGCCAGCACAGGTATGCGTCTGAAATCTGCAAGCATGGGCCTTTTCTTGGTCAGAAGGCCTTCCCAATCTGTAGTCGGATTGGCTATTCCGTGTCGAATTTAGAGGCACTGCGCAGGGGTTTTTTTGAGAAGGTCGGGGTTCATTTAAGGTGGAGGCACCGTGTTCCATGAGCCCTGACCGCTCGTTTAGTTCGAGCCGCCTCTTTCTACACGCATGACCTGCCCCAAAGTTCTGGCGAGGGCGACTGATAGTGGACTTCTGACGCGATGGCCTCTTGATTTAGTTTAGGGCCGTTGCCCGGAATTGATTTTTACCCCCGCAATCCTCCGCTTAGCCCGTTGTAAGTTTGCCACGCCCCCCCCTTCCGTTTGCCCCAAGATAGTGAAGTTCAGTCCCTGCTCGATGTTCCCCCTTCTGTTTTGCATTACCTTTGGCCATGAACATTTTTGGACACCAACTTGTAAGGAAGGTTTTCAGTCTCGTTCACGCCCACGGGCTCGTCCAAAAGCATGTTTCCGGCCTCCTTTCAAGTTATTTCTGGTTTTTTCTGGCAGGTTGGGGAGAACCCTACAGCACACTTTTGTCTCCCCCGGTACATTAATTTTTTTTTTGCCCCTTTCCTGCACGAAATCGGTTCCCCCAAGCCCGTGCAGGCATAGGTTCCGAAGGCGATTAAGTTGTCTGAGGGCTGTCAGGTTTCCGTTGGCTCCAATCTTGGGGTTTTGCATAGAGTTTGGTCCACTGTTCCAGTTAGCCCCTACTTTGTCCCAATTTAATGTGGAACCTCTTCTCTTTCTAAATCGAGTGAGTGATTCCGTGCCTTGACAATGTCTTCTTTCTTGCTGCTGTTGACGTTCCTTATTATTCGAGCTTTTTGAAAAGCCAGAGACAAGCACCCTGATGTGTCTGTACCCGTGTCCACCCCCCACCTTGGATGAAAAAGTCCTGTGCGTTTCTTTTGAAGGACAGGGCTCATGCGAAGTGTTTTTCCTTAACCTCAAGCCCGTCGGGACGTAGGGTCAATAAAAAGGCTTCCCATGTACAGTGTTGGTCCCCCTCCAACTATTGATCACCTGTCCTGGGCCGGTTTTCGAAATGCACGGGCCCTCCCGCGGGACTGGACACTTTTATCGCCGACTGGAGCCCTTTCTTTTGAGCACCCCGCTTTATCCGGCTAGGTGGAGACCTACCTTGACAGCATTTGCGGTCCCCGGTTAACTTTTCGCTATGGCCAGGACTTCCCCCCATTTTTGTCGAGGTTGAAGTCACCGTCCTATGCCGTCAAACTTTTCCCAGCCGCCTTCTTCCTTCTTCCCGCCCTCAGTTGGCCCCCCTCTCTTTTAGCAGGTGTTTAATGTTTTCAAGGAGGCCCTTGACTGGAATTGGGACTGGTGCCGTTCCACCCCCCCCAATCGTTTTAAGATCGTCAGCGGTTTTCCACCGAGTTCCATCCCCGGGTGACGAAAATTCCCTCTGACTTCAGGATAACGAAATCCCCACATAACTTCCGAAAGCAGATTCACTAGAATAGGGACTTTCCCCCCTCTTATATTTGTTTGTCAATGACGTTGCTCCATGATGGTTTTTCGGTAGGGCGTTGCCCTAGCCGACTTTTTGAAGGCCTATACTCTCCTTCTGTTTCAAATTCTGGCAACTTTTTATCTGACAGGAGTTCCGATTTGGTTGTGAAGGATCGTTCGCTCCTCGGGAAGGACTTTTCCTATGGTCCCTCGTTGGCATTGTTCTCGTGCGCCAAAAGCCCTTAGAAGTTCCGTTCCTCCCTTTGTCGTTAAGTCAACTGTATTTGCCTCGGCTCACCCAGCCGGTCCCCCCCCTTCAGGTACACGGCAGTACGGCCTTGCCGTCATTAACAACTTGCCGTCCTAGGGTGGGAAGGAAGGCCTAGGTTTTCCTCTTCGGCACTGTCACATAGTCCCCCTTTCCCGGATATTGTCCTTCTTCCTTCGTGGTTGAATATTGTGTTACAATAACGGAGGTTCTTTCTTGGCCTCTGATACTAGTAGGCCCATAGTCCCGTTTGGTTCCTGGCAGTTTCCAAGTTGCGCCACAACTGTAAGGTCCCTGTTCTTTTAAACTGGTCTTCAGTTTTGTCTTTGTGAAGGAAATGATTCTGAGTTTGGTCCCGAAAGGCGCCCGGTTGCGTTCTATTCTTAGCCATCTTTTCCTTTTTTCGGGGACAAGTCTCCGAACCACCAACCCCTCCTTTTATAGGCCCTTTTTTCTTGCAAAAGACGATGATGAATCTTTCTCCTCCTGTTTTTGTTGTGAGTTTATACCAGAATTTTAGAAGTTTTAATCCGAATTCTTTTTATGATGAGTAATTTCGGAAGCAACGAACGTCAAGATGAGAGTTGGTCAAATGGCTTGAGCGCCTGCCATGCGAATGCGTGACAGGTCCCCCCCCCCCTCAGCCCCCCTTTTCCTTTCAACGACAACACTGACACTTATCTTACCCGAAAAGGGAATTCAAGCTTACCCGCTTGGGCCAGTTCTCGGATCTTCCATATGCAGACGAGTATATATATCCACACTCTGAGGACCACATACCTTTTAAAAGGTGCCCCACCTCAAGGAACGGTCATAATTTTTTTATATCCATTCACGTGTTTCGAATTAAAGTTACTTCCGCAAGTTCAAAAGGATAATGAAGTGTACCACACAATCTTCCGATTCTTGCAACTCCTTTTCAGCAAGGTCTGTTTGGGAAAGCGCTACTACTTAGGGAAGGGAGTGGGACAGGCCGAATTTTTATTTTTCCCCGAAATCAACCGAAAGACCAACATCGACAGTGAATCATTCTCTGGTCATTGATAGCCTACTCACCATTCCACCGGGCTCACGTGCGCTTAAGGAAAGCTTCATCGGGAAAGATCACAAACCCCCACCAGGAGAGAATACTCCCAATCCATGGGGGGAGAAAACCGACATGCATGATGCACTTACGATTAGGTCCTAGTTCGGGAGTGTAACTCATAACCACATACTAATACATCCCTTTTTCAACTATCTCGACCCCCAATTGACTCTATTCCTTAAGTGAATAAAGCCAAAGATGCGGTTGGCTGATTCCCCAATACTGCATTTAGTTCACCAGTCCTTGGGAATGTATTTTATGGAAGGAAACCGCGTGACCCAACGGTCTCTCCACCCTGGAAGATTTTGGTGGCACCTGCAAAGAGACCACTATCCACCTAAACAAACGTTATCCCGGGTAAAACAATGCTGAGACCGTCAACCTTTCTGCGATTTCAGCCCCCCAATTTGCCGGAATTGGCGGGTTAATTACGCCTTCCTTCAAAGCGTTTTGCGAATCCTCCCCTGTCTTGTTGATTCCTTTTTCCCTTTATTTTTACAGGCAACATCGGCTCCTGCCAAGTTCTCTTCTGATACCAATTGTTAGTGTACACCCCTGTAACCTTTTTTCGTCTGACACATTTCTAAGGTAACCTTTTTACCTTTTCGACCACCAAGTTCCCCACTCATGTGACGTCAACGGGATACTGGCCTCCCGTAGTCAAGCCACGTGGCACAATTACTAACGGCCATGTCTCAGGTCCCCAATCCTGACATCCAGGACCTCCATGTTCCCAATCTTCCCTCCAGACCACAGGCGCAGGTTTGGTGGTTTTCAACGGGCCAGACAGTCACGTATCCCTGATCGATCTATCCCTGCTAACCCCCTTCAAGGAAGAAGCCCCGCAGCTTTAGCAAGCCCCTGATGAAGACTAATAATGGATTTTTCGCGTTTAAACTGCAACTGGAACCGTCTTGAAACCTATTTCATGAACGTACTGGTAATCTGCCCTTTTTAAATTTTCTACTGGCGAAGGCCCGTCCTGGATTTACTCCTTTGGAAACATTTTAAAGGATTTCGCTATTAGATTTCAGCACAAACACCCGCGAATTAAGGTTATTTTAGCCAGGACATGGTACTGACCTTCAGTTTTCTCATGCAACCAGCAAGCTTGTTTCCTGACCCCCCTTTCACCAACAGTTGCCTGGGGCAGTCCTGACCCAATCTTCCTTTTTGACAGTTCGGCAGCGCGCCCTGTACGCTTTTTTGCCGAACCCCAGTCCTCCAGGACTTCACCTATATGCCAGAGGCGGAATCGTCTGTCCCCTTGCTGCGTTCAGACGCGATGTGGTAATGGGACCGCTCCTCTGCAACGCTCAATACATACATCGTTCCCTCCCGTTTCTCGCCACTGCCCCAATCCATCAACTTGTCGCCGATCAACGTGTGTCGTCCCAACAGATTTCCCTCTCCTCCACGCGTTTAGCCTATAGGCACTTTCTTGGTCACTCAGCTTAAATTCAAACCCCCCTTAAGATTTTCCCCCCCCCACCAGTGCCTTTCTCTTAGGTTTACGGAATGGGATAACTCTTTTTCCTCGTTTTGAAGGGCAATGAGACCCATCTTCTCCACTTACCTTCTTTCCCTTTGCAAGTGATCCATGAAAACTTGTCTCCACATATCCCTATCTCTCTTTCTCATCCTTTGAGATCATTGGTCGTTATTTTCTGTTTCCCGAGCACAGGTGGATGGCCCAGCACAAGCTGCCTTTGGCCGGGAGAAGGGATTCTCTGCCCCATGGTCAAGCTGGAGAAGTTCTCTACCAAGGCTTGAAGAATAGTTGTAAGAAGGCACTGTCCCTGTTTCGCTTTTTGGGATTCTTCATGTCACTTTAAGGTGCCGCCGGGAAATGAGAGAGTTCCCATCCGTTGCGGTGCAGAAGAGAGTTGCCTACCTGACCAAGTTTCGCCTGGATGAGGTCGCCGTCCTATAGTTGAGGTCCGCTTGTGGAACTCTGTTTTTTCTTAGTTTGGAGAGTGGACTTTCTATGTCCAGGGACAGTCCGCCGCCGTTAGGCTGTTCACTTTTTCCGATGGGGCACTCCTTTTTCCTTTCAGTCACTGCTCGTAAGGCTTGGAGGGAGTCTGGTCGGACCAGGGCGCTATGCACCAGTGTCAGGGAACTTTGGGAATTCAGGAAGGTGCCCTATCTAGGCCCCCGGTTAAGGTCGACCCAGGTCAATTTTGAGTCCCCTTCTTGGGGAAAGCAGAAAGCAGGTCCGTCATTTACAAGTTTCCCCTTTCAGGCGCTCTGAGCGTGGTTGCCTTAATCGCATCTTTTCTTGAAGTCTCGTGCAGTGGCCTCAAGGCGATACCTGAAGATTTCCTGCCTCCTGAGCAAGGTCAGCGGACGTGGAGTGTCACACCCCAAGTTCAGTTGGTGGGAAAGATTAGTGGGTTAAAGTCATGCTGTAGTGGACGATAAAAACGCTACACCTAATTGGATGATATCCAGAAGGGACTACCATCCAGTGTTTGATAGGCGGAATTGAAGTTGGGAGTTTGTAACCTCGCTCGTCCTTAGCTTTTCTCTTGTTACCTGGAACCTCTCACTAAAGCCCCACCATCCCTGGAGGAAACGTGCCTTCACCCCCACCTTGTAGTTCACAATTCCGGTTGATGGGGCTTGAGGTAAATGAACCGCTGATGGAGACCTGGTTGGGGCGAGTCTTTCCCCCGGTCGCGCGGGCTCCCTTGGTCATGTAAATCAATCTTTTTATCACCTGGCCTTGCGAGGTTTTGGTACCCTCCAGGAGTCCAAGGCAAGCTCGGTGTATTGAATTCCCGACCACGAGCCTTAGATCACGACCCCCCACATCCCCTTTATTCCCCGATAGTGTAGCTTGGACGCTGCGAGCCTTTTAATAAAGTCCATAGCCGGCCGTTTAAACACCACCACCTGCTTCCCCGCGGCTTGATTGAGGTTTCCACCCTTTTCGGCGTCACAGCCGTCTCGCATTCCCGCCACGGCAGGCTGGTTCCTTGTGTCCGATCGCAGTTTTTTGGTTCCCAAGGCGGTGGCGATGAATTGTGGTTTGGCCTTTTATTTTGCCCCCGTCTGCGTGCGCACGTATGTCAGCCCTACCGCAATGCCCAGCCCGGTTTTCCCAAGAACACTCAGTCCTCTGGACTGTCTACTTAGGCCGACGCAGGACCCAATCAGATACAATTTTTCCCTGTCAGAAAGGGAAATCCCCTTTCACTGATCTTGCCTTTTGGTAAGCTGATCTGTTGGGAGTTAGTGATGCCTTTCACGTTAGTGGCTAAGTTGAACTCCTTTCCGGCCTAATCGCTTACATTAACCGGTGAAGCCTGGTTGCGTAGGTCGGGAGAAGTTTGGAGCTAAGATGGGTTGTTTGTCTCTACCGAGAGTTCTGCATCATGACCCACCGCAGGATACGGTTGGCATTATAGTGGCACGCCAAAATCCCCCAGAAATTTCGCATTTCACTGCCCGCCATTTGGCGTAGTTCCCGTTTTTTAGGTTCTGCTCCCAAGCAATCGGGCCTTTTATTGAGATGGAAAAGGCCCACTTCCAAAAGGGGCTCGCCCGCAGGTGAAGGGTTTGCATCTCGCAGGGGTATTCGATCGGTAATGCCTATTTGTCCCAGATATTGACCCCCCTGTCGAGGCCGTCAGCGTTCCATGTGAGTTGGCTGTGGGTTTCCCCAACTCCTTGCCGCTTTATTGCATGTGGAAGGATTACATAGTTCCCACTGTCCTGGCGTGTCAAGCCCCTCTTTCCCACAAGAGCGTTTTCACAGGGAGATGACCCCTTTCCCCCCCCCCTGTCCCTTTTAGTTGTTCGGGGAAGGATTTTCCGGCGTGGACCGATTAGGGGCAGTTAGCAGACATCTTTCTTTCTGCAGTTACCACGCTCAGCGGCCTTTTCCGCTTCGTGGTCGTAGAACAGTACCGCATGATCGGCACGTGCCCATTTTCTTTGATTATCTCTTCCTAGTAATAATCCTTGTTGTTTGATTTGTTCTAATTTCAGCATCGGCGAAGTCTCTTTTGATGATTTCAGGAGAGAAAAGAATTTCCCCTCGCTTGGTACCATTCTACCCCGGTCCCGGCCCATTCCCCAGTGAGCTTTCACTTCCCTTTTCCCCCCTCAGCCAGCAATTTCCCTTTAAATTCTTCAGCGCAAATTTTTGGACGTTTTGGAGGCCCATTATTGGTTCCTCATCCCGTCCCCCGGAAAAGGTAAGATGCTTTCCTTTGCTTCCCTTTTCACAGCAAGACAGCGGAAAATATACTGTCACCCACGTCCCCCCCCTCTAATAAAAACTCGCTGTCTTTTCCTCCCTTCATTTGTAACCTCGTCCTCACGTTTGCAGAATGCTTTCCCCGCAGTACACGTGCCGTTTTCCCCCTGAAAAACCCTTTGATTTTCGGCTGGGCAGACAGCAGTAAGCCTCAAGTAATTTTGATTGGGACGGCCTTGGACATTCCCGACGGTCAAGTTACAGTTTTCTATTTTTACCCATTATGGACGGGACTTGACTATTGGATTTGGTCGAAGAATCCACCGCCCCCCCCCCGGATGAAACTGCTTAATCGCCTGCAATGAGATCCCTTTGTCCCTGGCTTTTCCCCCCCCCCCCCTTACGATGAGAGCTTCTGTCTCCCGAACTCTGTACAGCAACCCCGGTTTCCCCCGGGATTTTTTCTCAGCCCCCTCTTTTGCCTCCTTATATCGAGTAAAAGGCGCACCCTAAAAATAATCTCACCGCAGCCCCCCCCCTTCTTACCAAATCCTCTTTATTGCCCTGGATGCGTCCACTCTTATTATGCGGAGGTTTCCCTTCTCCCAGTTAAGCGGACCCTTTCGTTTTTTAAAACTTGTTGCGGTTTCCGTCTTTATCACGTTCCGAATGGTACTCCTCCCGTTTTTGGTGACTGCCAAGGGATGCCCGCACACTCCACTATACCTGTCCTCCTTTGGAAACCCTCCTCAGTCGTCAACAATTCCTAAGGTACCCCAGGGCAGTGCAGAGTTTTGCTGTCTACGCCTTCTTTTGACTCGACCCATTGGGCTAACCTCGCCATAGAGTTTCGGTTGTCTCCCGTGACGCTTTCCCCCCTAGATGATTGACAAGGCACCTTTGTCTTCCGTCGCATCTGTTTCCACCCCAC
>Ga0179593_1646877_pt1 | contig 18269 bp, 22 predicted proteins | sample CZODoug2_1_08_16_FD_185931 | JGI IMG/M metagenome (GOLD analysis project Ga0179593, IMG submission 185931) | Vadose zone soil fungal communities from Angelo Coast Range Reserve, California, USA - CZODoug2_1_08_16fungal (PacBio error correction) | ecosystem: Environmental > Terrestrial > Soil >... | reverse complement strand
CCCTTTCTTTGAAGTGAAAGCTCTTTCTAAATAGAATTACCGCTCGTAATGGTTTATTGTTCCGCTAACCCTCTTTTCATTGTCTTCTTCTCTCCCTTGTAGTTTTGGTGTTCCATTCACCGTCCTGTTGACTAAGAGGTTGACACACCCCACCCCCCCCCCTTTCAATCATCGGTTAGCCAATCATCTTCCAGCATTGTGAAGTAGGGTTTTTGAATAGGATCAACCATTCTTCCAGAGTCCCAGGTGCGATGTCTCCCCTTTTTTTTCGTCCCCCTCAAAATCCACAGTTGACGTTTTCTTGGTCTGATCCCCATCGCAGAAATCGAGCCCCCCCCCTTCCCCTTTTTTTCCTTCTGTGCGCCCCCTAACACCTCTCCTGACACTAGTACTTCCGTATTCTGGATCTGAAGTTCCTCATTTCCTCACTGAATTCCCTCCAGGCTTGCAGTTCCCCACAGCCAACTTTCCGTGCACTCTGCCTGTCAGAAAATGCTATCCCAATCGGTAGCTTTCATTCTTTCAACATTTCTCCCGTTCGTGGGGTCGGTGAAGTCCCCTCCCTCCTTGCCCCCACGTCCGGCGACTCCCCGCCCGCGGAGTCAAACCCGTCAGGATTTCTCGCAGAGTCATTATGACTTAACTTCTAGAGGTTGAGCTTTGACCTCGTTCCCCAACAGCCGTCACCCTTTCCGTTCCTTAGGACATGCATTCGGTGGCTTCCATCGATCCGCGTTCCCCCTCTTTCCCTTCTTCGCGACTTCTTCCCCCTATGCGTGAGCGGAACACGCTTCCCCCCCCCTTCTCTTTGGCCCCTTTTCGAAATAGGAGTTTTTCACTCCAACCCCTCAGAGTGGACCATTCCGCGCCCGTCTGACACTGGGTTGTTTGTGTTTTGCGTCCTCTTTAAGGCCTTCCCCTCCTTTTTTAATAGAGCAAATTGCGAACCGACACGGCGCAACCAGTCCCTCTCGACCGACTTGTTTTTCCCCCCCACCGTGCCGCGGACAAGGGTGCGGGGGCTCTCATTTCGAGCAAATCAAGAGTCAGTAGCGGAACACAAACCACGAACCGCCTCCGATTGAGATTTCTCACCCTCCACAGTTCTTAGACGGAACTTTCCCCCCTTTTCCCCTGATCGCGGATCACTTAATGGTTTTCGCCCTTCCTTCGTTGACGTTCCCCTGCTCCGTCACTATCCGCGCTTTGTTACTCCCCTTCGATTTCTTTCTGCGTGAGCCATGCATTGCCCGTCTGGCCCGTCTGACGGGCTTATGGGCTGCCAGTCGGGTCAAAAGCCGACCGCGTCGGATTGGACACCACTCCCCTCCCTCATCACCAGGGATTTTTTGTACCCTTTACCCCTTCACTAGAACTCACGAACAGAAGGGAAGATCCCTGGGGAGCCCTCCCTCAAGTTTTAATTTCGTATGGCCTTCCTCCTGAATGATCTCCCAAACCTCCTCCCAGGTACTACTGCCTGCCCTCTTTTTTTGGAAGTGCCCTCCCCTGTCAGAATGAGAGAACAGACGCAAGCCGGGAGCAAACATTCTTGTTTCCGAGAAGCCCCCTTTTCTCTCTCTCCCTTTCTTCTTTACTCCTTTCCTTCCCCCTTTTTTCTTTTATCTCCTTTCTTCATCCTTTTCTTTTTATCGGTTAAACTGGCTTTTTTCCCCCCCTTTCACGGTTGTGTCGTGTGCTTTGTGAGGAACGTTTCCTTGTCGTGGTAATAATTTTTTTCCTCACACAAGTCCGAGGGCCCTTCAGTAGTTTTCAAGTCTTCGAAGGCCCCTCCCCCCTGTACCCTAGGGTGGTCACGTGATAGATCCCCGCGGTTCTCTTCCTCTGAACGGACCTCAGGCCCCTTTTTTGAACAAAATCGGGCGTGTTGGATTACCTGTTTGATTTTTACTATTTGCCCTTCGCCCCACACGCTTACGTCGCCCTAACGGTGAGTACGAGATCGAGGGGATCCTTCCCCCCCTGAAGGCTCGTCACGTTCGCCCTTCCCCTGATCCACACTATCTTTTCCCTGCTTTTCGAGAACCCATGTTACTCCTGTACCCCATCCGAGTGTGCAGTTGCAGTTTGTTCCCCAACCAGTCCCACAGGGCCTTTTTTCCTTTTCTCTGGGCTGTCCCCATGGGCCGCAAGATGTTCTAGCGACACGTCCGGTCCGATCGAAAATAACCCCTCCGCCCAAGGAGATGGCACTTTTTTCTTTCTATCCATCCGCTTGTTCCCCTCTTTTCCTTGTCCCCCCCTAACGTTGCTAGGACAACTATGACCTCCTCCCTGAAGCAGGAGTAACACCATGAAACCATTGGGCTTAGAGCCTCTATACGGGCCTCTCCCACACCCCCCCTCTTCGTTCCCCCTCTTTTTTTCCCCATTCTTATTTCCATACCCGGTGTTTTTTTTCGGACTAGATATTGAGCTGATATGTTGTTTTTTCCCCGTACTTTTGTGCGGTGGTTTTCTTCTCTGGCCCTCCAGCCTCTTGTCCTTGTTTGACCTCCCCTCTTTATTCCCGCTCCTTTGCCCCTGTTAGGATGGAGGGTTTTGAGAATGTCGTATTGACCATCGTTCCAGAGACTTTCCCGTTTCTCCCTCTATCGACTCTTTGCTCGTTTCTTTTTTTTCTCGGCAACCCATCCGGGCGCCCATCTAGGCGGTTAAATTTTTTTCTGAAACAATGAATATGCTGGCTCTTGGCCTTCCCATTTCATGTACCAAATAGGTTCCAATCCCCTTGACAGATCGCTCCTGAAACGTCTCTGTTTTTTTTGGCCCCTTGTCTTTGGAGTGAAGTCGTCTTGATGGAGAAAAGTTACGACTCCCCCTTACCCGTGCTTCCACTTTTTGGTTGTTACCCCTTCTAATCCCTTTTTCCCCTCCAGGTTGCGTCGGAAGAGCAGTTAGACCGAGTCGTGATCATTTTATTGTTCTTTTTCCCCCCTCGGATGACATACATACCCCTATGTTACCTCTCCTTTGGCGGCCCCTCTCCGCGTCCTTCTCCTCCTCAGTTTTTCTCTAATGTTACTGGTGCAGGGGTGAGGTTCCTTCACCTCCAAGGAATCCGCGGGGTAAATTCTTTTTTCCCCCCCTCTTGCAAAGCGCTTTTTCCTGTACCCCTCTTCCCTCGTTTTGACCGGCTGTCCTATGTTCCCCCTTGTTGCGTTTCCCTCCTGCTAGAATACTTGACGGGATTGCCATACCTTTTCATTCTCTTACAGACGGGGTTTGTCTTCCCGATCCTAGAGCATATGAATTTCCAGGAATGGTTAACCCCGGCCATTTAAACATCCCTGGCGTCCTTCTCCTCTTCGGTTGATTTCTCTCTAGTTGATGTTTCCCTGTTCCCCCCCCTCCCACCACTTACTCGGGGATGACCCCTTCCTTGGAGTTTGAGTAACCCTGTTTTTAGTACTGCCCGTGCGCCCAGCCTTACCGATCCTCAGATCTAAGCGTGTTTTGGGGTGAGATTTTTTTCTTAAACATATCTCATAACGGGCGCCTTCTCCTGTCCCCTCCCCCTGCGTCTTCTTCCCTTTCCCCTTCCACCACCGAAGATCAAACTGTGAGTTACGGTGCCCACTTTTTGACGCACCCCCGCGCGCCGTGGTTGCCGTCTGATCTTGTTTGGAGATTCTAACTGTAGGAGTATCAGGACCTGGGTTAATTCACCCTTTTTTCTTCCTCATTCCCTTACCCCCCCGTGTTCTGGCAGGTTTGGTATTCTTAGTAGTGTTCGCACTCCGCTTTCTTCGCTTTCCTCGCAGTCTCGCCGCTTCTGGCTCGATTCAGAAAAACATACCTGTCTCGTCCATCCTTAGTTTTCAGGTCTTTCCGACTATTATTAGTCAGTTCCCCACCCCCCTCTTTTCACTTTGGTTTGTTGGATGTAAGATAAACCAATCTCACAGAACTCTCTTCTTCATTTGCTTGCTCTACCGATCCTCTTACTGACTCCCTCAGATGGGATTGGACCCCAAGGCCTTGCCTTTGTTTCCTTTCTTTTCCAATGAACGTTTCACTTCCTCCCTCATGGATTAGACTCTGTCAGAACATAATTAATTGGTTGATCCGTCTTCCTTCCTCGCCGGTGCCTCTTCTTTTTTTTTCGATTAATCCACCTACCCAGAAATGGTTCCCTTTTGGGGGTTTGCCCTAGGGTTTCAGTATAGGTTGTATTGCTAGTATCAACCATGCCCCTCTTTCCCCCGGTTTTTTTGAAGTATGAAACTTCGCGTGTTTTTTTCGGCGTTCTATCGCACCTGCTGTTCACGGTTACCCGGATCCCCGGGTTAACGGTGATTTTCGTACTGATGGAGAAAAGTCCCGCCGAGATGTACTTGAAGGTATCCTTTGAAGCTGAACGTATTTCTTCACCGCGCTGTTATGAAGGCTTCGTTCCCCGAGGAAGCACCCCCATGGCATGAAACTCATCATGTTTTGGGCCTTATTTTAGATTCCTATTATTCCCCCCCGCCTGAAGATTTTTCGGTGCTCAAGCACGAAGAAACACAATGTGACCTAGTAAGTTCCCCTTGAGTCTTTCCACACCCGTTTCCCCCCCCCCCCTCGCTTACATGACCATAAGAGAAGGTGCACATCACGAAAAAGGAGGTCTCTGTTTCCACGACCCAGTCTTCATACACAATACCTTATTAAGTATATATTTATATCCTCGTTTGTTTTTCTCGCTTCCCTAACTGACTTTTCGGAGATTCCTTTGGGGTTTTTTTTCTTTTTTTATTTTAGCATCTTTAATGTTTTTTCATTCTGTATGTGCGGCGGTCTTTCCCATCACTTCCCTCGTCCTTTTGTTTTGTGGCCTGTAAGAAGAGGGGATTTTTCCATCTCCTGTGGTCGTGTAAGCAGGTGTCCCGGCGTATTGGCGTCCCCCCTAACCCTATGACTCCCTTTCTTTTTCTTATGCATAGGACCAGTGTATCTGCCAACAACCGATGATTTTCGCCCCCGGTTGGTATTCCACGAGCTCCCCCCCCCTCGGCCCTCACCCTCTTCGGTGTTCGTTTAGTGAGAACACGCTCTCAGAAAAGCAATTTTTTCCGCTGTAGCAGGACGTTTTTCTGCCAACTCTCTTTCAATCTAATTTATCATTCCCCCAATCCGCCTTACCCTAGGTGGGTATGGTGGGTCGAGGCTCAGGCCGCGACTGCCCACTCGTCCCCGCCTTCTGATTCATTCCCGTCAGAAACGTGCAGCGTCGTGCTCCGCACGTCCCCTGATCCTATTCGCACGATCTTCCTTTTCGTTTCCCACTCAGAATTTGTTTAGTGCCATGAAAAATTTCATTTCCCAGACGTGAAACCAAGCGATTCGCGCCTTTACAACAACCCGGGTCTTCCTCATCCTGTAAAATTATTTTCCGACAAACGGAAACGGTACTTTGGTATCGTGGAACCCCTCTCCCCACTTAATCTTGTTTTTTCCATTGTAAATCGTCGGAATTAAATCACGATAGAGACCTGGTCAGGTCTCTGTCGCCCCTTTTCTCCTCCTTCCTGAGGGAGCGGCCAGCGAAAAGAACTACACATCGCCCCCCCCCCTCTTCTTCTTCCGGGCACGTCCTCTGGTACCCCTTGCCCCCCCATAGCAGGGCCAGGGAGAGGGCGCCTCGATTTCCCAATGTTTTGATTTCCAGAATTCCCCCTCCGTTTTTTCCCTTGAATGCTGATTAAGCGAACACGCGAACCCTGCATCCACTCAACAGGCCTTCCCTCCTGACCCCTCCACGTACCCCCCCACAGGCACAACCCGTTTTTTTCGGGTTCAGATAAGTGCCCTAAAAGACTACGCTTCGTAAAAGCCAGGAAAGACCGTAAAGTCGATTTCCCGAACAGTCCAGCCGCACCACAGGGACTCAAGTAAAAAACTCACGGTTTCTGTTCTGGGTGTTTGGGTGTTGTTGGGGGCCCTGCTCGGCAACTCCTTTGTTTCCCCCGATTGTTGTTTCAAGAAAACTCCCGGTTGTGCAGTGTCCGGGACGGCCCCCATATTTCATCCCTCCCCCTTTTCTTTTAAGAAGGATCCGAGTCCAGAAGTCATCGATCTTTCGAGACCCTCTCCGTGCCCTCTTCTAATTTGATTCCTCTAAGGTCCGGTTCTCTGACTTAGATTCCAAAGCGACAAGGAACGAGTACGAGCACCTTCCAGCCCCACGATTATCCTTTGGGTCTGTTTTCTTACTCCCACTATCAAATCTGACGCCCCAAGAAAAGAATCCCCCTTTCCGGACGGCAAACGACGGTGCCAATGTTTCTTGTGCCCTGGCTCCTTCCTCGACGGGTTATTTCCAATCAACTTCGGGACGAGCGTTTCTGCCTTCTCCAATCTTGGTAAAGAGAACCTGTAAGAGCATTCCTCGCTACTTTCGCAGAGGGGTTTTCTCTTTCCCTCCCCCCACACTCTTCTTTTTTTCCCATTCACCCATTTCTCTTTGACCCTTCGTCGAGAGCAGATGGTTGAAACAGAGGCGTCCGTATCTGTGATACTACGGTCAGACCCGCCCCCCTAGTTACCGTGTTCCTGCAAGTCTCCTTCTATGTCACGCTCTCCCCCCCGGGTCCCCCATTTGCAAGGATAGACCACCTTTTTCTTTTTCCTTAGTCATAAGTTCCGGCTTCCACCAGCGCCGTTCGCCTTTTTTGTGACTTTGGGTACGTGTGCCCCTCTGAAGAAAAAAAGAAGAGGCAGCGGACCCCCTTCTTCTTATTCTCGACGGTGGCATCATGCGAACCCGACGTTCGCCAGTTCCATTGTTTTTGTTACCCCAGCTTTTTTTTCCTGCCTTTGAGGAAATCCCCCCCTTCCCTCTCCCAAACGCGTAAGTGTGTCCTGAGTTTTGCCTTCTTACCCCCCAGCCACTTCTAAGTGCCCCCCCCTTTCCCCGCCTTGACTTTTTGCTGTCGCAATGGGAACCTCAGATTTTCTCTTTCTTCCCAGTCCGATCAGAATCCGCGTGAAACAGATGCTTTTTTACTGCAAGCTTTTTTCCCTTCCCCCCACCCCCTTGAATTGCCCCGAAATCATTTTAACCCATTTACTTCTCTCTCCCCCAACCTCCTTCTGCACGAGGAGATTCAACAAAACCCTATTGATAGCTGCTCTTTAAGCGTAAGATACCTACCAACACCCAACCCAGATCTTACTGTCCCCACCCTTCGTCCTATCTCTTCCTTCCCTCCTTCTCCTGTTGTGGGGTTGAGATCTACGTGTAATTGGTGAAACGCTAATGGTGGGTGTTCTCTTAAATTAGATACTCTCCCTTGCCGCCCAAGTGGCTTCTCCGATGACTGGCTCTGACCCCGTCCTTTTGTCCCACTAAAGTTTGTGTAAACTACTTTTATTGGGCCATGATCCCGCCATTCTTCTTTTGGTCTCCTCCAGAGTCAATACGTTGTCTTTCTCGGCCCTCGACGTTTGTTGCGGTCCTCTTATCGGCTTCCCATCTCCAATCGTGGGTTCCCATTACTGCGCCAAGGCCATGACATATTTTCTCGAGGGCAATATGCTATTGATCGTTTTCCCTTCAAATGAGGGACTTCACTCTCATTCCCCTGCTCATTTCTACTTTGCTTTTTCTTTTGTAAGGTATCCTTTTTCCTTCGCTAACTGTTGATCGTCCTTGTTGCGACCCAATTCGCAACAGGAGCATTCGGTCCTCCCCCTCTGTCCGGCCGACGGACTGTCGGTGGCGGTCTGTCCAGATCGCCACGAGGTAATGTCACAAGTTTACAAGCGCTTGCCCCTATGTTCTCCCCCCTTTTCACTATGATTCATTACCCCTCCCCAACTTTCCAGGGAGCACTGCCTGTCTTCTTGTATCCCTTCGAATGTGGGGGGCCTTCTCCCCCATTGCAGGACCTATCCTCCTGTTTTACTTTTGACTGTTCAGGATGAAATCGCTCCCCCCAGACCATTTTAGTTTTTTTCCTCTCCCCCATCCGCCGTTCTCAATCCTGTTTTCCCTTGAAACAATTCCCTCTTTTTTTGTTCGCTAGTCGAGAATCCCCGGAGTCATTTGGTCTCACTTTTCTACCACATAGTTTTTTCGCCAAGTTTCTTCGCTAAGCTCCCCCGTTGCGGGATCCGACTGCGGTGATTTGACCGACATTCCTAGTGATCCCCTCTTCCCCCCTGGTCCCCTTTTCCTTTTTAATGTCTTCGGTATTCCCGGCGGTCCTAGGATCTGACCACTAGGGGAGGCGTTTGATTGTTCCTGCTGGAATCCTTCCCCCCCAGTCTGAATCTCTTTTCTTTTTCTTTCCTTTTCGCGTCCTCCGTCCTTCTTGCGGATGTGTCTTCCTGCAGTGCTGCCCAGGTGACATTCACTATCCTAAATACCTTACTCGGGTCCATCTGCAGATTGGCCCACATCTCTCATCTCCCGACTTCGTATCTTCCCGTTTTCTTTTCCAGGCTCACCATCAGAGTCTTCTTCTTCTGTTTTTCCCCCCACGCCAACGGCAAGATACCCCGTTTTTAGTGTCGGTGATATTTCTGATAGGGGCCCTGGCCCTGGAGTTGTGGTTACATGACGTGTGATTTCTTTGCTTTGTTCCCGTTTTCTTCTCGTTTTGGCCGTTTGTTTTCCCCTGCCAATTTCCCCTGTGGGATTGGATCTTCGATGATCGGACAACGCACCTTTTGACTTTGGGTGACTCTTTTCTAGTCTTTGACTCCGTTCGCTCCCCTTTTTTTCTCTATTTTTTGCCCAGTTTCCGCTACCCGCGGTATTTTCTTAGATACACTCGAACACAATAGTCTTTTTTTTTTGACCTTTTATGTTTTTGGCCCCTTTCACCGCCGCCTGATTTTCATTCCTGTAACATGATCCCAAGTGGTGGAGTGTTATTCGTGCGTCGACAAAGCACAAGTCGAATTTCCCGCGAGCATTTCCCTCTTCTTGATATCTTCCCAGCCTCCGGACATTTCCCTCAAAGTGGACGGTCCTTTGCGGACTTCGTTTTTCACGACCTTCCTAAGAGTTTTTAGTTTCATGGAATTTGCCTTGCTTTCTTTTCCTCATCCATAGGTTGTTGGCGTTATCTCCGCGTGTTTCCCTCCGGTTTTGAGACTTGTTAATCCTTTCCAACCTCCCTTTTCGGTGGTTCCTCCTTCTGTTTTGTTTGTTTTGTTGGGAAAAGATAGTTGGTTAGATAGCATAGTATATAGGCAACTTTACCCCCTGACTTTCCTCCCGGGCTCCTAAGATTATTTTGGTTTTGGCGTATCTCTCTTCACCCTTATCCATTTCCCTCTCGTAAATATCGACATTCCAAGGCAAAAAGGCCTGTTCGTAATTGCGGAACCTTTTCCCACTTATCGTCATCGCCGGATACTAGTCTATTTCTTTTTCTGCTAGAGGGTCTCCTCTCTGACCCCCTAACCCTATTTTGATTAAGGTTTAGTGGGAACTCCCACACTGTGTATGACACAATCTGCAGGGTGCCTGGCTCGCTCTTTGATTCTGATTCATCACCCAAAGCATTCCTCTGCTGCCCTCGATGGGAGGTGAGTTAGGTGACTTCCGCCCCCCCCCTCACCCACCCCCCCCCCCCCCCCCCCCCCCCCCCCCCCCCCCCCCCCCCCCCCCCCCCCCCCCCCTCCCCCCCCCCTCCCCCCCCCCCCCCCCTCCCCCCCTCCCCCCCCCCCCCCCCCCCCCCCCCCCCCCCCCCCCCCCCCCCCCCCCCCCCCCCCCCCCCTCCCCCCCCCCCCCCCCCCCCCACCCCCCCCCCCCCCCCCCCCCCCCCCCCCCCCCCCCCCCCCCCCCCCCCACCCCCCCCCCCCCCCCCCCCCCCCCCCACCCCCCCCCCCCCCCCCCCCACCCCCCCCCCCCCCCCCCCCCCCCCCCCCCCCCCTACCCACCCCCTGTGCCATTATCCTATTCCCCCCGTCTTCGAGGATAAGCACCCACCAAGAACCTCGGAGTGAGAATGACGACCTTTTATAATTACCAAAATGACAAGTATACAGGCGGAGAAAACTCCCTCGTCATCCGAAACTTTCGGCGGGTTAACCCTCTCTCTCCTACCGCCTCCTTCTTTTTTCTCTATCTTTAAGATGAATTCGGGTCTATCCTGTAGGTCTCCTCATATTCCCTGTAATCCGTTTCAAGTCTTGTGCACCCTGCTCCATGTTTAATGCCAACTACAGCGATTCCTTCTTTAGCTTTGGGGTGCAATGCATAGAAGCGTTGTTTGGACATTCGGGTAGTGTGGCAAGACTTCTTTTTTTCTAGTCGGGGTGCAGACACCCTATGAAACCGTTCTCTACTTCCCCCTCTATTGAATCTTCTTTCCCCCCACCATACCCCCCCCCCCCCCCCCCCCAAATAAACCTCCGGCCCCCAACCCTGAAGGAGATTTTCCAGGTTTTTTTTGTCTTCACTAGATCCCCTCCTGTGACCCATAGCGTTGTTTGTATTTTGTCGGGATGAGAAATGGACTCCCCCTCAACCAAAGAAAATAGAAGTTTATCCCTATGAACCTTTACGATAGTTCTCCTATCACTTTCCCAGTCCGAAACCTCATTTCGTGCCCTTTTCGTAGGCGTTCTGATAGGAAGGTATCCTACCCGGTCCTCGTATGACCCCAGCTCGTCCCCCTCATCTTCTTCTCAGTCCTCACCGCCTCGCTTTACTTTTCGATAGCACTCCGAAACGACTGAGATAGACCTGATTTTGCCGTTATAACCACAGCGCCAGGTAGTTTGGCCGTGATTCAAAAGTTCTCCCCTCCCCTCTGGCACCCACCTCGATCGTCGTTCTATCACCACCCGATGATGAGGTCTCTAGATGCCCTCATCCTCCCCCAGTGCTGGATTTTGAAGAGTTTGGCAAAACATCCTCGACCACTGGATTTCTCTCCTTTTATTAAATGTCCATTCGCTTGTTCATTCCACCCCTATAAAGCGAAATCCCCCCTAGTTTCCAGCTCTCTCGAGCGGCTTTTCTGATTAGGGATCTGCCCCCCCGAATGTCCCAAAGTCCCCCGCCCACCCCGAGATTAATCATTGTCACTACGAACTGTCATTGTGAATTTGCCCAACCCATAATGCCCCGGTTTTTCTGCTATGCAAGGTTGCCTGCTATATAGACGCCATTCGCGCCCCGGTTTCGGTTTCCGCCTTGAGACCCAAGAGAAGGATTCCCACTAAAAGGCACTACGAACATGTGAGTCACCCGACCTTCACCCCAAACCTGGCAGCGACCCCAAGCGTTAGTTGTCCGATTTCTCGCATCCGAAGTAGCCCTTTTTTCTACACCGACTGACCTCCCGCCTCCAGATTACGCCCTCTCCCAATGCAAATCCCACGTTTTAATTCCGCATTCTTGACCGACTCCTCGAGACCTAAACTCACCCCTGTGATCTTCTTCTTGGTGCGTACCCCAATTAGTTGAAGAAGAACCCCCGTCCGCCTTTGTGGTGAAGTCCCGAGTATTCGAGTTTCGCTCCTCATTGCTTTATGAGCTTCTGGCATCTCCATTCCCTGTATTCCTACTTTGAGTATAGGACTTCCAGGCTGTGAGCTAGGAGCTTCAGCCGCCCTCCACTTGAGACTGCTCCTCCGCCCCATCAACCGATTCTGGGTTGTATTTTTCCCGGAAAAGGTCTTTGACCGACAAATTGACTCCCCATCCCCAGTTTGCGCCCCCTGACGGGCCTTTTTTTTTTTTTGTTATAGTTGTGGGGAGGCTTTGCGTGATTTTTGTTCTCTTGTGTTCTGCATTCTTTTTTTTGTGTTTCTTCCAATGTTCAATTCTGGCTCTGACTTATCATTTCAACTCCCCCCGTTTCCGCCCTTCTTTCACTTTCACAGAAGAGCCTATGATTAGGAGACAACCCTTTCTCCGCCTATTTCTACTAATCAGCTACGCAGTCTCTCTCCGAGTCTTATCTCGCCGCGCCGTAACCCAAAATGGCGGCCAGGAACCCCATTCGATTTCTCCATTTTTCGTACTGCTGGAGATGTGTCTTCTTTACCAGAAGGTTCATGGTTCTTTATGTACACGTTTCTCATCTCTGGCACCCGATCGAGTTTTAACCCCCCCTATCTCTTTGATGCAAATTTTCTTCGATGAAGACCCTTCCTTCCGTACCCCCCCTAGGGTCAGGCAATTCTCCCCGACCCGACGGTTCTCTCTGGAGTAAATAACATTCCCTTTTTCATCCTGCGACCGGACCACTTCTCTTCCTCCCCGCTTTCTTGAAATGAAAAGTGACCTCGTGGTTAGTTTTTGAATCAGGCGCCCCCCCGCTCATACGTCCCCTGCAGTCACATCGCTGCTTCCCCCCCGAGCGGCATGAAGGTGGCCCTCCTGAGTCAAACCTACTTTAACGTTCTCCCCCTTGACCTTCTTCCCCAACATCATGTCGGCTGACCTCGACCCCCTCATCCTGGGCAATGTCTTTGACCCCCCAGTTTTTTAGAGTTTGAGTTGAAACTCTCACCTGCGGCATGTCCCCCGTAGATCAGCTCTTGCAGGCGGCTAAGCAATGGTCACTCCCCTCTCTTCTTGCGCGGCATGTTGGCCGTTTCAGAAAATACCTCCTGCAAAACGCCCCCCCTTCGGACTAGGCCCATCAAGATGTTATCGGTCTCCAGTCCTTTCAGGCGCGCGCTCTACACAATACTTCAATTCTTCTCCCCCCCCCCCCCGATCTTTAGCGCTTTCCCTTCTAGTTCCTTAAGCAGCAAGGAGATAACCCCACACATGTCCCCTATTGGTCTACTCTTTCTAGGTAAATATAAGGTGCCAACTAACACCACACGTACTTTGCGTGTCAACAGCCCGAACCCCCGTCATCCCCTCCCCCCTAGTTGTGGTGTTTTTTCGATATACTTTTCGATGTTAACCGATTACGTTGGGTGGGGTTGTGGCTTCGCTGCACGTAGCGGGCCTAGAAAACTTAGAACACTATTTTTCCTGTGTGTTGTCTTCGGCTGATTACTAATAGTGGCCAGCGTCGTGTCTGATTTTTTTCACGTTTGCATAGTATTGGGAATCTCTCGATTTCTCCCCCTTGATGGTCATCATCACGGTTGACCCCCCCAAGCTTGATGCATCGTCACCCCGGCGCTTTTCCGATTCTATCTGATCGGCCACCTGCCGTCCTCCATTCTCCAATCTTGTTTTGTAAAATTGGTCCTCCCTGACGGAACTGATGTATCTGGCCCCTATGCCTTGATCTTTTTGAAAGCACCACCGTAGGTTCTCAATGTCTTTCCCCTTCCTTAGTGACTCATTGCCTTCAATTTCATTCTGGTGTTCAATCATTTCTGGCTCCCGTGGTAATTAGGCCTTTGTGGAATCGGCCACCTCCTAGAGATCGACGCCTCCTGGCCCTGGTTGACGCTCTGTGCGTCATGATCCCGAGCCCCCGCGGTCATTCCACCTTTCCACATCCCTGCTAGGAGAGCACGTTGGAGCACAGTTCCTGCTCTCATTGACCTTTCCTTTTTCTCCGCTCGCAAGTATTCTCCTCCTCCCTTGAACCCCTCTGTTGTTCCACGGTCCTTGGCTCCCCTTTTTCTCGGTCCCTTTCAGCGATACTGAAGGGGGTCCTAGAATGGGTATGGTGGTCATCGACCGCCTTCCTCACCACGCCCATGCCCCGGTTGTTCATCACTCGCCTCGCCTTCCCGAACTCATTTCCAAGAGTACTTTTCATTTTGACCAAAGTTATGCCTTTTTTGTCCGTCTGTTCATCCCCAGCCTCTTTGATGCTCTGCGGCGAGCGCTTCTGCTCTACATAGGGTGCAGGACACGTTCGTATACCAGAAGCATCGCCGGGATTTAGTCCCTGTCCTCGGGGTTTGATGTAATCTCTCGTTAGATCCCATCGCCGTCGACTCCCACAGGGCATTACCCCCCCCATTATGCTGGATTCAGGAGCGTGAGGATTTTTCCCTTTGGGGTGAGGTTTTAGATTCTTTTCTTCCTCCACCCCAACCCTCCCCGACCCCTAGTTGTGTGTTTCTGGAGATTTCTCTTCCCATTCGTTTTCGTGGGCGTAGGACGTGAGCCCGCCTGAATTAAGAGCAATACCCTACAGTAAGCGGGGTCATCGTAGATTTCTCACTCAATCTCCGAAGCTTATTGAGCTGATCTCGGTTACTGCTTACCATCACCTTTGAGTTTCTTTTTTTCTCCTTTTTGTACCCCTCCCTCCACAAACGGCCGACCGTTGACTTCTTTATCGCGATCCTTCCAGCAGTTCCCCCTTTTGTTCCAATGAGGGTTTTGGTTTTTTGCGTTGATACTGGGCTCCCCCTCTGTCGGATGTCTGCATTTACTGGTTAGCCACTGTAGACTGCTGGTTTTCGGATAGGCTTGCCCTTTCCTCACCCTTGTGGTGATTGCGTTGGGGTGTGCCTCTATTAGCAGTCTTCCCTGCTGGCGTCGTCTTGTTTCCGCTTGGTCACAAGGGCAGTCGACTTCCAGCTGGCGATGTCTGACTCCCTCCCAAACTTTTTCCTCGATGAGGACTAATACTGCCATATGAGGGTTGGCCTGTCACCTCTCCTATTCGTTTTTCTTCTTTCCAATTCTGATCAGTGGTGGGCGGTGCGTGTCTTTTTTTTTCTTTCCCTCTACTCATCCCCGACTGCCTGCCGCGCGCACTGCCTACCGTGTTTCCTGGCCTTCATGATGGTTAAGGAACGAATTATTTTCACATGTCTCGAAAAAGGCCTCCTCCAGTTTGTTGGCGGTTGTTTTCCCCCAAAACGGCTTCATGTCGACACGTGTCTTCCTTTCCCTTTGGGACTGATTTCCTATCTTTTGTGGTGACTCGTCTCCCTGATCGGCTTGTGTTGTGAAAGCTCAGTTTCTTTTGAGAACTTTCAATACACTTTCCACCACGAATTCTTGCTGCTGTGTGCACATCTCGGCAAGATGTCCTAACGAGTTGCATAGTGTCCGATCTTCCCTCCCGCTTGTCGTGCTTTTTCACCGGCCAGATTCGGAGTTTTCTTTTAGATTCAGGTATTAGATTCACTGATCTGGATATGAAAATAACCTTGAATCTGCCCCGGATGCTGTTTCTTTCCTGCGGGCCCCCCCTTTCAATCTTGTCCGGATACCCCTTCTTTAAGTGTCTTTTAGTCCCTCTCGGGTTTTTTTTTCTAATGTTAAACGAACCCCCCAACGCGATGTTTTTGCCGGCTGGCTCTTTGTCGACTTTTACACCCCGGTCCCCCCTTTCCTTTCATTCTCCCTTTCTTGACAATTCATCCCCCCTACTCATTTTTAAGCTGCTGAAGCTGTGCGGTGACGTCCTACCGCCGACAAACCCCTGCGGCAGCCTCATCTCTTTGTCCACGCGTCATATGTACCCCCCATGGACAAATCTCAGTTTACTTCCATGAAAAGAACTTGGCGCATGGCACCACCAACCAGTACCACGTCTTGACCGTCTATGTGAAAACCCCCCTCCTCCCGCAGACATGGACATATATCTGTCTTTCCTAAGTGGTTTGTGCTGAATATTCCTCGTGCTTCTGCTTAGTCTCGGGGTCCCCTTTGCCGGACGCAGGTTAATCCGTTTTCCTCTGTTGGTTTTCTCTGCCCAACCCCTTTTATTCGTCTGGTTCATGCCTCCCCCCTTTGAGCTCGTCGTGTCGTGGTGGCCCTGACGAACCCTGCACTGGTGCCATCTGAGTGCTTGGCCTTCTCTCGTTCCTTGTGTTCGTCCTTGGCGCACAGCCCCTCCGTATGCAGATTAATGCCTTTCCCCGGTTCTTTATCAATCGGACATTTATCTCGTCCATCCCCGGAAGTGAGTGTTTAAGGCCGGTTGGTAATTCAACAACAGCAAATCCAGCATCACAACGCTTCCCCCAGGTGGTGGCGGGCCTGAGAGCTGCCCCCGAAAATAACTCTCTGTCTCCTTTTTCCGGACCATCCGAGGTAGCCCTTTTCCAGACCCCGTACGAACACTTTGCCGTATTTCTTAGTATGTCCTTGGATCTTCCTGGACTCAGAATTTCTATAGGAAGATGAACGATCCCTAACCTGCCCCCCCTCAAATCTATGCCGCCGCGACACTCCCCCCTTCCCTGAAGTTTGTATCTGATCATACTCAAGATGCCTCTCTTCAAAATCTGGGCCGACGATCGGGCCCACATTAGAAACCGTGGGGAGGTCTTCGCCAATTTCTCCCTCCGGGGCACCCACGGTTTCGCGACCGTCCTTCAAAACCCTCATCTGCTTTCTTCTACTTTTAAGAAGAGTTCTCCCTGACTAACCGTGTCACCCGGTTGCCTTGCCGTATTAAACCCGAGCCGCCGCCCAACAGTCTTTCCTTCCTTTCTGAGTTTTACATGTACATAATTGTGTTTCCCTTCCATAGAAAGTTGCTCCCCCTACCGTCTTCCCTGACCTGAGCTGATTCGATGATGCGGAGCGGCCCGAACTCCACGAAAAATTGACCCTCAAACGATGATATCAGGGGCCGCACGACGCAACTCCTGGGTTTTTGAACTGCCACCCATCATCTTCTCCCGTATGACACGATCGTCCTTACCATTTTGGTAGTGCGATAAATCCTCTCCCCTCGATTGAGTTCGCGCTCAAATCGAGAACGGCCCACGCCGGCCAATTCCAACGACGTCTGACGGGGTCACCCCAAACAGGCGCCGTTCCCAGGGGGCGGGGCCGAATCATTAGCTATTGCCAAATCCCCCCTCTTTTGCGTACTTTTTTCTTTCACCCACCGCCTCATTACCGCCCCAGACCTCTCGTCTCACTAACAATACCCCGGCCTCCCAACTCATGCCTTTCTTTCCCATTCTGTTAACGATCTGCCTCTTCAACGGAATCCCTGTTTGGACGTTGTGGGGCACCCCGGCGCAGAACATCCGTCCCTTTTTCTTGCCTCTGTATAAGAGATTTTCCCGCAGCTTTGAGAGAGTAGTGCTCCCATCGCATTGCCCGATCTTTCCCCCTGATGCAGTGTCTTCTTGGATCCGGCTTTCCGTCGGGCACGTCGAGATCACCTACATCCCCCGCCCCCTTCTTATATACTGCCTCAGAAACCCCCTCCCCGCCAGCACCACTTCTCTTCAGGTTTGGGTGCTGGTGGAAGGCCTGTTCCACGATCCAAATTTCCAGACAGCCCCTACCTTCCTAGTCCTATGCTCGGCGCCCGGTAAGTGTCCAAAAATTTCAGGTTTTGGACGCGTGTCGAACTTCCTAGTTTTTTTCTTTCCCCTATTACAACCTCCTGCCTCTGGAATCCCCGCGCCGGTCTTCCTTGGCCCCTCCCCACGGTTTTTTGAAGAAACCCCTCGATCACCCTTTTGACCTTCAGTCTCTGGTGATTGCTGCTCTCCTTTTCACCACCTGATTTCCCTGTACCGTCCCCGTCTCTGTCCTTTTTAAGAGTTCGAGTGAGTTTTGGAGATTGTATTACACCAGGCGGATCAATTTTTTTTTCGTCCTACGTAAGTACCTCCCCTCCCATTTTGGGACAACCCATCGTCCCTGTCCAATTCTCTGATCAGCCTGCTGCCCCCTTTAGTTATACCCCCCCATCTGTATCCCTTGGAAAGGATAGCTCCTTTCCCCGACGGTCAGGCGAGACGGACAATCATCTTCTCCCCCTTTCCTTTGACCATCGGCTCTTTCGGTCTGTAGGCCTTTTTAGTTTACCTCCGTTTAGTCGAGGTACCTCAGGAAGAAACCATTCCCAGTACGTCAGGCGTGACAAGACTGGTCGACTTTCGGCCGGTGGATCATCTCACACTCGTCCTCATTCTTTCCAAAAGTTCTGTTCCCCCCCCCCCTCCTGCCTGCAGTCAGAGCTCCCCCCCGGCCATCATCATGTCCATAAGGAATTGAACACTTTTGGAGTGGCCAACCCAGACGGCGGCCTCGTTGTTCCGAGATCACGTCAGTATGATGTCTTTTCCCATTCACCCTATTTCGATGGCGCTGCATGTTTTCATCTTTTCGCCCCTCCCAGCCCTTATTCCAACGCTGTGGTGAATGCCAGAAGCTGTTCTTTACCTTTGATCAAGCCCCATCATTCTTGCGATCTGCGCATGTTTTCCCACAAGACGCCAGTCGGTCACCCCCTCAGCCGTTATCTCTGAAAAAAGATAGTGCCAGCAGCAGGAATCAACTGCCCAAAAACATATTGGGTCTCCCCCTGTACAGGCCCCTATACGGTCACTCACCCCCCACCCCCCCCAGTCAGGCGCTTTCAACCTTTGTATGACCCTTTTATAGT
>Ga0179593_1647879_pt1 | contig 18273 bp, 27 predicted proteins | sample CZODoug2_1_08_16_FD_185931 | JGI IMG/M metagenome (GOLD analysis project Ga0179593, IMG submission 185931) | Vadose zone soil fungal communities from Angelo Coast Range Reserve, California, USA - CZODoug2_1_08_16fungal (PacBio error correction) | ecosystem: Environmental > Terrestrial > Soil >... | reverse complement strand
CGCTTTTGGTGAGGTAGCCACAATTCAACCTTGCTCTTTTTCAGTGAGTGTATGCCAACACCAGCTCGAGAAGTAGCTCCTTTTTCTTCTCCGAGATTTCGTTCCCTCTGTCGTTTTTTTACTTCTCTTCCCCCCTGTCCAGACTGGTCCCCGCGAACTTCCGCCCCCCGTTTCCTCGTTTTTTTTGGCTGCATTTTTTTTCCTCACCTGGCTTCCACATCGCCCCATGCTGGACGTAAAGCCACGCTATCAGGTTTTGAGCCGCTTTCTTCGTTGGATGGTCTCTGCTGGAGTCCCTTATCCCCCTTCTTTTTTTCAAGTTTTCTTTCCCGGACCCGGGGAATTGGCTAAACACGCCTCGTCTGAAGAGGTTCTCCTTTCCCTTCCTTTTGTCCCTCGTAATTTCCACGACGGTAAATGGGGATTTTAGGCACTTTTTCTTCGATAGTACTGGAGGTTTCCCCTCTCTTTTGATCGCCAGCTTTTTTCTGTCTTTTCCAAGAAACCAGGTTCACGGATGAGAGGTGGAAGAGAAGAAACAGTTTTTCTTGTTTTTTCGGCCTTTTTTTTATCTTTCCTCCTCCTCCTTTTGTTGTTGATTCTCTCTCCCCCTTTTCGAACAATTCTTTTCCGATATTTCTCTCCTCCCATGCGAATACGTGTCCGGTTTCTTATGCACTATGAGATTTATAGCAGATGGCGATAAGGTCCTCTCCTCTGTCCTTTACCCTGCCTTTTGTGCGCCTCAATCCTTGTCCCAAGACTCCCTTTTACTTGGGCGCCCCCCCCCCCCCGCTGAGCTCTCGCGCCTCAGAGGGCGTGTTGAAGTAAAATGCAAACTGTTGTAAGACCCCTGCAGGTTTTCGCGTCTTCCCTTCGATATTTTTTGCCCCTAGTCCACTCATTTCCCAGTCGAGCCCCCCCCCTTCTCGTGCAGCGTCGATGGCGGGTGCGTCGTCAGAAATGGACGTGTGTTCGAAACGTTTTCGGCAAAATTCTGCAATTGCCCTCCGTCCCTCCCCCCCTTGCGCCCCTCCTTCTCCGATTCCCTTCTCCCCTTTTTTTCCCGCCTTCTAAAATCCCCCCCCCCACGAATCACACGGCTGCCAGGAAGCAGAGAATAGCTTATTACGCGCTTCCTCTTCGCGTTCTGATTTTGTTCTTTTCCCAATCTTCAACCCCCACTCGCCCCCTTTGTGACCTTTTTTCCCTTTCCACCAGATTTCCTGCGTACCCCTTAGCTGCCGTGGCCCTTCGCGTATGAAAAGAGGCACCTTATCAACACCATGCTCCGCCTCTCCTCTATTTTCCCCCTTTGTCGCGCCCCCCTTTCCGTGCTCCTTTCAAGAAATTTTTCCCCCTTTTTTCTGCAGGATGGTGCCTTTTTCGAGACTTGTGCGCGAGATTTTTTACGCAAGACACGCATAGAGGTGGATTCCCTGGGTGGTCTAGCAAGTTGTTTCTTCCTTTTAGAATGTCAAGAGTCCTTTGTCGTACTCCCTTTCGAGCCTTCTTCACGGTCGTTTTTTTCCCCCCCTCTCAACTTCCCCGATGTTGCGACTTCCTTGCGTAATCGTAGCATGTTTCAATGTCCTTGCAGAGCTCTTTTTTACTCCCTCTCTGTATCTTTAGTCTTTTTTCTTTCCTTTTTTTAGGGGCTCGTCTTCTTTGTCAAGTGGTCCTCCCCCAACCACGCAGTAATATGGAAATCCCGGAAAGCGCCGTCATTGGTTGCATGCCGGTTGTTCCTCTCTGACGTCTTTCTCCTTTTAAGCCTCCCTCCCTTTTCTCCCTGAGCCTCTTCCACATCCGTCTTCCTTCCCCCCAGATCTCTTTTCCTATCATTGCCTCCGTAGCCCCTCCGGTCATGTAACCTCGAGTTGCTTTTTCCTTTTAATGCGCTTCTCCTCCTCCGAACTCTCTTGTTCAGTTTCTTCCCCCGCCTCCGCCTCTCCCACCGTTTGGCCAGTTGAACTGAGGGTTGGTATATAACCCTCACGCGGCAGGGTTTTCTCGACTCTGTTCCATCCCCCCCTTTTTTGTGTTTTTTTTTTGTTTTTTTTTTTTTTTTTTTTTTTGTTTTTTTGGGTTTTTGGTTTTTCTTTTTGTTGTGTTTTGGTGGTGGTCTTTCTCGAACCCCCCCCCCCCCAAATTGAGCAATTTCCTCCATACCTTGAAGCTCCTTTCAAGAATGGTAGAGCAATTTTTCTCGCCTTCTCAGTGTCCTGTCTTTTTCTTCGTTTCCTCCCCTGCAGGGCTTTTTAGAATTCAGGACCCTCCCCTACCTGAGGGAGTTCCTTAAGAACCCCCCCCCCCTCTTTCTCCCTCACCCCCCTTTCTGTCGACTTTTTCCCAGAAGTTTGGACGCCGAAGATGAATTATTCCCTCACGCCCGCCTTCACTTTGCCTTCGAAGTCCCCTCCCTAGCTGACTAGCGCTGCCGTCTCTTTTGAGCAAGAGTGAGCTCTTCAACAGACGACCTCCTCCACTTCCGGTGAGTTCCCCGAACCTTTGTCCCACCCCCCCCGATATCTGAACTCAGACCGAGCACCCCCCTTCGTTTTTTTTACCTCCCTTTCTTACACACTCTGGGTCCGCCCGCCTGCCCTCCGGAAAAACTGAGTAGACCTACAGCTGCGCTGATCCTTTCCGACGTAGTCCTTTCTCAACCCCTTTCCTCTAGCCTTTAGCTGTGGTCTTTCCCAATTTTCCCCTCCGCCGAGCTGGTCCTTGGTTGGATAGACCACCTTTCTATCATCAATATAAGTTGTTTGTTTCTCGTAGATAATTCAAAAATCCTTTGGCGATTTTTCCTTCCTAAACCCCTCCCAATAGTTATATCTAACGTGGTTGGATGCGGTCCATCAGGCTAACTTCTTATTGCTGACCCCTTCCCCCCTCCCTCTGATAAGCTCTTTCCTTTCTTTGGACGGTTTTTTGGAGTACCCTCTTTTCCTTTCACCAACTTCCAATTGATTCCCGCGTTCTCAGGTATTTGCGCTCGTGAGCAGAATCCTTTTTTGGGCTCTTTTTGACTTGTGGAGTTTCCCTCTCGGCGAACTTCTTCGGGTAGGACCTTTTTCCCCTCGGCCCCAAGAACTTTCCCTCTGCGTCTTTAGCTCGTCGTTTTTGGAAAATGTCTAGGCCAGATACAGGGTTTACTCCCTCTCGTCTCCTCTGGTTCCCCCCCCCCCCTTTTTTTTATCGCTTTTTTTGCTTCCCACTGAAATGACCCTCTCTGGAGGGGTTTTATTCCCTTATATCCTAATTTTCCCCCCTGGTGCCTCGTTGCATTTTCCCTAATACAACTTTCCCACGTCGGAAGGCTTCGAAAAAATGGACTCGCTTAAAATTCGGGGTCAATGTGCCGCTCGTCTTTCTTTTTTGAAATGTTTGTTCTCACCTTTTTCTTTCCCGTACCTAGAAATCCCCTCTTGTAAAGTCTGTATTCTTCCCCTAGCCAACACGAAGTTACCAGGCAAAGGTGGACATCTTTTTTTTGAGGGCTTTCGCCTTATCTCCCGAATGCTCCCCCCTCTTCATTTTTGACGATTTTTTTTCAGAAAGATTTCCCCTTCGTCACGCGCGGCTCGGGCGAAGGCTAATGATTTGGTCTATTGAATTTTCCTTTTGATCCGCCATCCCTCTTTTTATTCTCTTTAACAGCTCTTTTCCATTTGCCCACCTGCTGCCCCCCCCGATTGAAGGTAGAGAGACTCCTGCCATAGGACGGCCGTGTTGTTGGTACCAATTTCAGGCCGCCGCGAGAGCTTCAGACTCTCCCCTTTTTCAGAGTTCAGTCGATTTTTCCCGGATGTCTGGCCCTTTCCCCCCACATGACTAAGATACGACCTTTTCCTCTGCCCCCCCAAACACTGGTCTTCCATCCTTTTTGTCTTACCCTTTCTTACACCTTACGTACGCCAGGAAGGGTATATTGCCTTCTCCCCTTCCGAGCTCTTTCGGATGGCTCCATTTTCCGACGTCTTTCTCCCCCCCCCCCAATTTTCTTCTTTTTTTCTTTTCGAACACCTCCCCCTCCCCATCCCAGATTTTCTTCCTAGGGAACCAGGGCGGGAACTGGAAAAGCACCGCTGGAGCTTTTTTTCTCTCTCTTGCGGACATCCTCCTTTTTCCCGTTTTTTTCCTCCCCATTGGCATCTTGCGTCATCGCGATGGTTTTGAAAAGGTTCCAAGATAGCGTCATTACCGGTCAGACTCTTCACTTTCGGTTCCCCCTGACCCCTTTTCTTCTATTTCTTTCTTAATACAACTCTCATCGAGAGTTAGCCCGTCCTCCTGAGAGGCAGATGGCCTCCTGGTTAGTTGATAAATGGCTCTTTCTTCCAGCTCCGGTACAGACCTATGTACCGAGTTAGTTGTTTTCGACCCCTGTTTCTGTACGGTTTTTCATTGAAGGAGTTTCCCCGCAGTCCGTAGACTCCCCCTTTTTATAACTCCCTTTTCACCCACGCTGAACCTACTTTTTTGCGTCGCCTGTGCTTTTTCCCCCTTATGGATGCTCGACTGCTTGTACATATACTGTACGTTTCACCCAAGAGGTGGCTTGCAGGCAATTTTTCTTTTCCTTCCCCCCTATCCCCTGGGTTTTTTACTTTGATAGCGCAATGCTGTTTAGCGTACTTTTTACAACTCCTTTCCCTCTTTCGCACTTTTTTTCGAGATTTCTTTTCGAGTATGACATTCATTCCTGTGATCGCCAGGCGGCGGGCGATAGAAGAGCGCATTCAAAAACTTACTGTTTATTTTTTCTGGAAGCCAGAATAGCCTACGATCCGTTCCTTTTTTTTATGAATCCAATCTTGTTGTTGTTATCTTTCATCATAGAATTTGCAAGACGCAACCAAGCTCGAGCCTTAGTTCGCAGATATATTGCGCTTTCCGAATTGTTTCTTCGTTTTTCCTTTTTTTCTCTTTTAGCACCTCCTTTTACCCTGATCTTCCTTCCTTTCGCCCTCCTTTCCGATCCCCCCTTTCTCCCAAGCTCCCCCTTGACCGGGATTTCAAGTACGACGGGAAAACAAGCCTTTCCTGGTCTCCCCTAGAGTTTTTTTTTTCCTTCCATGCCCCTTTCCACGAAAACTCTGCGCTTTTTGCGTATTATACCAGCCCCCCTTATGTTGACCACTCAAGTGTTCTGAAATCAAAACCCTCAGGCGCGCCCCCCAAGTGATCGGGCAGTTTTTCCTTTTTTTGAGATTCCTCCTTAGTTCTCTGTTTCACACAGTCCTCTACCTCACCCCCCTCCCCCTGGCGCAACATTGACGACGCGGAATTCGCCGGTAAAGACGTTGAAACGACAGTCTTTTATCTCCCAATGGACATTCCTGCCATCGCAATTTCCTTCTCACTGCGCTTCCCTTCCTCTCTCGAGTTTATCGATTCTACCCCTCTGCCCCCCCCCACCTTTTCCCTTTGAATTGTTGGGAATCCATCGTTTACGCGCCTCCTTTTTGGCACGAGACCAGTCTGCAAATGATAGCAAACACATTTTCCCCGTTCGAACTTTTACCTTAGATTAATCTCCTAGCCGCCTTCTTCGTCCCCGAGTTCCCCGTTCCCCCCCCTTCCCCTTATTTTTATCATTTTCTTCTCCTCGACTAGTGTCGGAGATCTTTCCCCAAGACACTCTCCCCCTTGTGGGTGTAGAAATAGCTTTTTTCCTCTTGGCAAGGGACTACTCTTTCCTTTTAAGAGACATTCCTGATTTCTTCCTTCCCCTTTTGGACCTTTTTAAGTTTCCCCCTTTCCTGATGACCCCCCCTCGATGGTGATTAAACGGGGAGGAATAGTAGCATTTCCTAATTTGCTACTTGCTTCTTCCTGTATTACTCATTACTTCTTTCCTGTCTTCTGCATAGCTCCCTTTCCCCGGAGGCCTTTCCTTTTTCTCCCAAAACCCCTCATTCAAATATTTTCGTGAAAGCAGCTCCCTGAGCCCTTGGGCATGTTGGTCAATTTCTAGATTCCTCCTTTCTGCTGGCCCCTTCCTCTCTTGTAGCCCCTCTTTTTTTTCCCCCCCAAAAGCCTTCTTTACTCCCCTGCTTAGCACTCACGTAAAGATAATCTTCCCGGATTTCTCCCTTTTTCCCTCTATGTTTCTCCCTTTAACCCTTTCCTGCTGACGTCTTCCCATGCTGTGCGCATGAGTACCTTTTGTAAGAGCGGATCCCTTTCGCCGTACACTCTTACCGTCCCTTGGGGATCCTCTTCCCTCGCACCCTGCCTTTCTCGTACCTTGTCTTGCTCTGTATCGACAAGAAAAAAAGTTTCTAATGCCGACCTCTTTCCTAATTCCGGCCTACCCTCTTCTGCACCCGATCTTCCTCGTTGTTACTTTGTGTTCGTGATGAGCTCGCTGCCGAGAAACATTTGAACTCGGACTAGACTTCGTCAGGCAATCCTCTTCCGATTTTTCTCGCCAGCTTTTTTTCCCCTTTTCCCCTCTACAAAGTCCGTCGCATGTGGAACAGCTTTGACGCCGGAGAAGACCCTCACTACCCTTTTCTTCTCTTATACGCTATGCCGATCCGAAATTTTCTTTGAGGTTTCCTCCTCGTGGCCTCTTCTTCATCCACGCCGACAAGATCACTACTGTGAGAGAGAAGCTCCTCCGAACGGACCTCTCCCTTAGCCCCCCTTTTCCTCCCACTAATTCTCGAGTCGTCCCTCCTTTCAGTTTTTTCCCCCCTTCCGGTTCTCTCTGCCCTCACATCCCCCCGCAGATTTAAGAGTATAAGCCTAGAATAGATCGCGCTCTTCTCTTTTTTCAGACGCCAACCCTCAGATCCCTCCTTACTTGTTATGAATGCCCCCCCTCCTTCTCCCTCCCTCGAGCTTTCTTTTGGTGGTAGACCAATCTCCTTTTTCATAACTGATTTTTTGTTGTTGTTGAGCTTCTCCCCCCCAGCCCCCTTTGGAAAATTCCCCCAGAGTCAGCGCTTCTATGATCTAATAGTTCTTTTGGCGGACGACTTTACCGCCTTCGTTCTTTTTTCTTGATGGCTCACTCGGGACTGGCTCCCCTTTTGGTCGTCCCGTTTTTGTCCTGGCGGGCTCGGGGCGCCCCGAGTGTGACCTGACAATGGCTTTACCTATTTGTTATAGGGACTCCTCCTACTTCTTTTGGTTTCTTTCTTACGTTTCTTTCTCCTTTTTCCCTCGAGTCCCTCTGAAGTGCGGCTGGTCCTTTCTCTTCTGACGTAAAGCGGTCCCTCTTTTCGCACTCTACTTTTTCTTCTTATCTCCTTTTCCAAAGGTTTTTTTTGTTTTCGTTTTTCTTTTGCGGACTTTATCTCCGGTCCTCAGGAGTAACAATTATGTGCCACATCGCGTGTATATTCTCGCTTTCTTTCTCCCTCCAAAATCCTCCTCGGTTCTGTTTTTTCTTATCTCCCCTTTCCCTCTGGTTTCCCCCCCGTCAGAGAGCCCGCCCCCCAGTGGTTTGGGAAGGCTCCTTATTTTCTCCCCGGGCCCTTTGTTTTGAGCGCGGCCAACTTCCTTTTGTCGTGCGCATCCCGCTCATCCTGTAGAGCCCATCGCTTTTCTTTCTTATTCGGCATCGAGAAAAACATATTTTTCTTCCCGTTTCCCGACGAGAGAGCCATCCCTGAGATCTCTCTGTCTCCTTTTTTGAAACGGCCTCTTCGGCTTACTCGCGCGGGGACCGAAGTACGAATTCCTTCAGGCCTTTTGTCCTTTTTGATTTTTCTTCTCTGGAATATTTTCTGAAGCTGGGCATTCGTCGGGATGTAGTAGCCGAGTTCTGCGTATGGTCGCCAGTCCTCCTGGCCATCTGCCATTTTCCCCTTTCCCCTTTTCCGATTTTTCCCCCTGAAATCTCCTTCCTTGTTGTTGTCGACCACTCTGGCAAACTGGAAGCCGTCCCGATTGGAGCCAGATTTCTCCGCCCAGTTTTCTCTCTTTTTACCAGTTTATCCTCTCTCGACGTTCCTGAGGACCCCGCGCCGCTTCTTTTAAGCGCCCCCGAGAAGGGGCTCGGTCTCCTGCAAGCCCGTCGGATTAGACTGGCGAGTCACCGCTTTCCGCCATCCCCCCTTTGCCCCCTTTCTACGTCTGTTGTGCGCTCCTCGAACACGTCTAACTCAGGACGTGTTCTTCCCTTCCCGCCTATATCTTTCCCTCCTCTCATCGTTTCAGGTTCCTTTTTTCCCGGAACCGCGAAGAGCTCGGGCGCGAATCGGCTGGCCCCCTGACCTTCGAAAGTCCTATTTTTTCGCTTTGATTTTCCTGCTTTTTTTTCGCCGTAACCCTTCCTTTCCTCCTTCCGAAATCCCGGCTGGGGCGGTTCTACCCCCTTCAAAAGTTGCGTGATTAGACACTTCGATCCCTACTCTATCTTTCTCATTCGCTTTCTTAATGTCTCCCCCTTTCCTCGGGTGGATAAAATGGCTCGTGGTCGTATCCTCGGTACCTCCTTCTTTTCCGTTTTAATGACTTTTCTCCCCTGGACTGGTTGCTGCGTCTTCCCTTTTTCACCTGGAGTTGCCCCCCCCCCCCCCCCTTTTCCATCTTTATGCCTTTAAAGCAATAGACCAACCCCCCCTCTAATTGGTGTCCTACTATGTCGCTTTTGATTTTCTGTTCGCCTTCTGATTCCTATCAGGCTGTTTATACTGCTTCTTTTGGTCTTGATTCCCTTTTTATTGGATGGCACAAAAGACTCTTCTCTCGGATACTTCCGTGTGCGCCTCTCCTTCCCCCTACCCTTTCCCTGTTTTTTGGGCCCCCTCTCCCTTGAGGGAGCCTTCTTCACACTCCCTCTCTTACCTGTGATCGTCCAGGCGGAGATAGAAGAGCGCGAACGACTTCGGATGCGCTGTTTTTCCTTTTTCTCCGATCCTCTTTTTGGAGCTGTCCCCCTTTTCTCTCTCTTTTTTTTTTTGTTGAGTCTAGCTGTCCAGAAGCACCCTCGAGCCGTGCTCGTCGCGCTCTTCTTTTCCTCTTTCCCCAACGTCTCCGTTGTCTTCTTTTCTTTCTCTCCTCTTTTCTCCTCCCTCGGCGTCATACTCGCCCCTCATCCGCGACCTCCCTGCCGAACCTCTTTCCCCCTTCCGGGAGTTTTCCCCCTACGTGGCCACAAGCCTGAGAGATAAGAGTACTCCTAGGTCGTTGTTTGACTCCAATTTTCCCTTGCCTTCCCTTTTGAAGCGTCTTTTGCGACATTCCCGCTTTCCCTCCCACTCGAACTCCCGGAAAAAAAGGCGTCACCAAAGTGAGAATTGCAGAGTGTTACGATTTTTTGTAAAACTACATGTGCGGACGTGTTTTTTTTCAAGGTTTTTTTTTTTCGCAGCTCCCCCCCCCCCTCACGCCCCTCTCCCAAATTTTGCAAAAATCTGACGCCCAGGAAATTCGTCAGGTAAAGAGCGATGCTGACATATCCAATCCACTTTTTTCATCCCCTTCTCATTTCTCCGGAATTCTCCTCTTTCTACCCTTTTCCAGGTGGATTTCCCCTCTGCAACCACTCCCCTTGCCATTGTGGTTCGACCGCACCCAGAGAGTTCTAAGCCTGCGGATGAGGTCACCATTCCTGAACCCCTTCCCTTCTTCCCATTCCGTTCGAAGTCTCCCCTCTCAGGTCAAGTTCTCTCTCAGAATACTCTCGGAGAGGTGCTTTCCGAATGGTTCCAACCATTCGAGCTTTCTTTTTAGCTCTTTCGTCAGTTTTTCTGCTCCCATCGCGTTCTCGCTTTTTCGTGGTCCCCTCCGACCCCCTTGACGCTCGCCTCGAAGGAACTCCGAAAAGATGGAGCTTTTCCGGTGTGAAGGTCGCCCCTCCAGGTAGGCCTTCATTTCACTTTAGGATTCCTCTTTCCCCTTATCTTTTTTCCCATTTTATCGTCGCTGTGTCGAAAGGGAATGAAGAGCAACTTGACAGAATTCTATATTTTACTCTAGTATACCTTTTTTTTCTCTTCGGGGCGAATGTGTCTCCGGATCGATAGGGGTTGTTGTGGGTTTTTTGAGAGAAAGTTTGAAGTGGTAGCCCCAAACGCCTCCTCATAGTTTTCCCTCTCTGAACTGCCCCTTTCCCTGTGTGTCAAAGTCTATTCGATGAGTCCGGTCGCGTGCGGAGAACAATACGAACTTGACGATGACTCCTCCCCCTTCGGACGGCCCATCCCTATATCTGAGTTTCTTAGACCCCTTTCGACACGAGCTTTCTTTTCTTCCTGTTCGAGCTTCTCCTTCCCTTCTGGAAGTGAAGGGCACCGCATAGTAGCGCCTCTCTTCTCAGTCTCTATCTGTCCCCTTCCTTCAATGCGATGCGCTCGTCGGGTGTTTCTCGACGCGGTGTCTAGGTAGCTGAACCCGTGTCTCGTAACATTGCCGCTCCTTCTCTGCCTCTATTTTTATTGAGCCCCTTACATTTCGAGAGCCTGGACATGGTAGTGCAGCTCGCTTCTAGCATTTTTCCTTAGAACTTTTCCATTCTGCCCTCTCTTTTTTTTGCAGACCCCCTCCCTCTCGAGGACGATACAACGGGCAGTTTTTTTATGTTTAAAAAGGAGTGTTTCCAGTACATTTTTTCTGACGAGCCGGCTCCTCCCTTCCTCAGCTTCCCCAGTTTCGATGCCTTCTATGATCAGCGTGTCTCCTTGCTTTAGTTCCCGGCAGACCCAATCGAACTTCTTGCTAGAGCCACCCTCCTAAAAGGCTCCCCTCCCCCCAAACCCCCGCTTCTCTATCCGCTTCTGGAACCCCCCCCCCCCAAGGCCTTCAAGACACCCTTGAAGCCCGCTAAGAAACAGGACAAAGCGCACATCTCCGCCAGTTCCCTCCCGCTCCCTCTGCGGTTCCAACCCCCTCCATAATCTCTTTTAGCGGTGTTGAAGGAAAGCTTCGACGCTTTTCTTTGTTTGGTGTCCTCCTCAAACTCTCTCTTCTTCCTTCCTCCCTTTTTTTTTTAGATCTTCTTCGACACCCCCCCCTCCCAGATCGCGGCTGAAGCTTGGAATTGAAAAAAGCTCCATCCTTTCATTGTTGGCGTAGGACAGCCCCCCCTTTTAAGTCGAGTCTTTCTATAATTTTTCTGCGAGGTGTTCTGGGAGGGAGGAGGGCGTTTTCTTGCACACCACTTTTACCGGTTAATTCTGGTCCCCTCTTTTCCCCTGAGCGGGTCCTCCCTGGCGATGCGTGGCTTCCGGCGAAAAAGGAAGGTGCGATTTCTACTTGGATGACTCAAAGCGGATAAACTTACTCCCCCCCTTTTCCTCTTGCCTCCCTTTTCTTCCCCTGGGCTCTCCTCCTCGGCTCCTTCCCGGTTCTCCCCCATCTTCTCCTCCCCACTTTATGTGCCCTGAGAAGGAAAGTTGTATAGCTCGATGGCTTTCCGGAAGGCCCCCATCGACCCCTCTTCTTCGGGCTTTTTTTCCCTGAGAATTCTCGCCTAAGGTCACCCTGTGGGTGAGCGGAAGAGAGTTTCCTCTTCACCATGGAATGAGTCCTTTTCCCTAAACCCTTTCACCCCCTCCCTTCCCACGTTTCTCGTAGTATGCGCAAAGTGTTCCTTGGTCGTGAAACCTTTCAAGAGCAAGCCTTAGTCGATCAGCCCTTGCCTCTTCTTCTATCCCCCACAGATCCCCCCCGGAAAGGTTGCCCCTCCCTTATTTGAGATTTTTTCCTACGAGAGGGAGTCTCCAAGCGTTCCCCCTTCCTATCTCCGCCTTCTCTCTCTTTCCTTTTCCTGATCCCCTAGCCTGCGTGAAGGTTCCCGGAGGTACTTATTGGGGCCTTCTTTCTTTTGGAAGTCCTTCTGTTCTTCTCTCCCTTCCGCGCTCGCTTATGGTCTCACAGAAATCTTGAGCGCTTTCGCCTCCCCACACAGGTATCCAACCCTTTCCAGGTTTCTCCGATGCTTCCCTTTTTGTGTTTCTACCAATTTCAACTGGACGCCGTCGAGCCGCTCGGAGATGCGCCGACTTCACAGGCAGATCGTTGTATACAGTCTTATTCCTGGTTTCCCTCAAATACCCTAAGATGACGCTGGAAGCGCCAACATAGGCCGTGTGGATAGGACGCAGCCTGGATGGACCTCTTTTCCTCACTTCTTCCCACCGAGAAGTAAGACCAGAAGGTGATTTCGAGAGGCCTCGTCTCGTAGGCTTCTCAACTCTACCACTTATCTTCTCTCCCCCCGCGCTTCCCTTCCCTTCCCAGCAGAACGTCTAGACATAGAATCACTTAGATTACGAGTCGAATTTAAAGTTGGAAATGGACCCCTCCTTCCGCGTTACTTTCTTTTACACTGAAAGTCCTCTTTCCCCTTTTTCCCCGCATGGTGCTATCATTTGCGCTTAATCGCGATGGGGACAACGCCCAGATCCTTCGTCATCTACTCCCTTTGGGGTGCATTTTCCCCACCCTTCTTTTCCCCCGTCTTCCCCCCCCCTCCCCCTTCAAATCTACAAGTTAGCAGCTCCCTAAGAGAATTGCGCTGTTTTGGAATATTGTCGTTCCTTTTGTTTCCTTCTAGTTGTCTTTCCATCCGGGTATCCTCGAATGGACTCTTTCGGCATGATGTTTTCCCTTTCTTGTGAAGTGGGTTTTTGTTTCTGATGTGTGCCCCCCCCCTTTCTGTTTCCCCACACCTTAGAAATTTTTCTTTTTTCTTCCAGATAACGCCCCGCCTGAACTCTACCTTTTGGGTGCGCCGCCTGTTTTTTTGGAGGTCTCTCTTTTCTTTCCACCCCCCCTCTTTTCGCCTCATTTTCTGATGGCCTCCCCCTTGTCCTTCACCAAAACGCCCCCTCTTTGAGACGGATAGCGCACTTTTTTCTCCTTCTTACTTTTACGTTTCCTTTTCTTTTCCTTTTTATTTTTTTTTTAGCAACTCCCCGCCCGATATCGGCGATAGTCTTTGCGCGCAGAGTAGAATATAAGTCAACTTTGCGCTGTTTTTACTTCTTTCCCCTAAGAAGTCTCTCTCGTCTCTTCTCGGGTGTCTTTCCCCTTCTTCTTTCTCTTTGCCCTTGATAGAGTTTCCCCTCCGAAACACTCTCTTCCTGTCTCTCTATATGAGTCTCCAAAAGCGAATAAGTATCCCTTTCTTCTTTGATACTGCGTCTATTCTTTCGCCGCCTGGCTTCCTCATCCTCTTCTTTCATACCTCTCTGGATCCCCCCTCCCTTCCGTTTCCATGCCTTTTTTTTTCAAGATAAGCGGCTCCACACGCATGTCCTTCTATTCCGCTTCTCCAAGAGAGGGCTGTTTTACGTTCCCGCCACCTTTTTCCCTTCATCTTTCGCTGGTTCTTTCCCCTTCTGTTCCCTTTTTTCCTCCTCAACCTTCCCCTTTGATCAAAAACTGATCGTGCCCTGCGGGTCGATTGGAGCGTACAGAAAGGGTCCCGTTTTTTCCCGCAATTTCTTCTTCCGCCTGCATTTCACCTCCCCCCAGTTCAACATTCCTTTTTCCATTCGTTCGTTTAAGAGAGAGGATGCCCACACTTCCATTTTCCCCCCCCCCCTCTCCCCTTTTTCCCTTTACGAGCGACTCTTTTTTCCCCGCGGTTTTTCGGCCGTTTCTACACTGACAAAAACAAGAGCAAACTTTGCCTTTTTTCCTCTCACCAAGCCGATTCTTCTCTTCTAAGGCGTCCGTTCTTCTTCCTTTTTGCCTCGTTGAACATCCCTTCATGATCCTCCCCATTCGGAAAGTGTCGCGAAGTTCAGAAGATTTCTTTGACCCGACGTTTCCCGCTCGTCACGTTTGCCCTTAAATCCCGTTGAGCTCTTGAGACGGTGCCCCTATGATGATTCTAAGAAACATAGACTGGTTATCCATCGCTGTGGGTCTTTGAGCTCACTCCTACTTCGAGTCTACCCGTAGCCTTTTTCCTATGAAGAATTCTTCTCCTTCCGTGAAAAGGTCGTTCTGACCGATCCCCCTTATAGCTTGCTTCCCTTTCTCCTTTTTTCTTTCCCCTGCACCCCGATCGACTCCTCACTGACGATTGCTCCTTTTCGGTCTCATCGGGAGTCTGCTGCCGACTTTTCACGTCTGCCCCCCCCCCAAAGCTTCCTCCGACATCCTTAACGAGTGACCGAGCTATTGGGACCGTCTTTAATAGAGTCTTCCTGCGGTTTTTTTCGACATATCCCCTCTCTGCTGAATCCCCCCAAGACGGGGGAAAAGCTTCTTCGTTAACACTCCTACCTCTCCTCTTTTTGAATCTTTCTCATGGACCGTCCCCCTTGCAGGTCTGATGCCGGGCTGTGTGCGCAAGTATTTTCCCTCGGGGATGAGCATCTTCTTAGGTCCACCGCTTCCTTCTTTTTTTGGTCCAGCCCCCCATAACTTTCCATTGGGTAGCGGAAGCAGGTGATTGCTTATTCACGTACCCCCTTTTTCCAAAACTTGCCTCCTGCCCCTTTTCTTCATTAGCGAACCTCCATTTTTTTAGAGTGCTTCGTCAGTTTTGTTTGCAGCTCGTTTCCCGCGCGCTTGATTATGAATTCTGAACAGAAAACTAGAGGGAGAGGTTGTTTTCCTCTTGAACTGACCCACTGCCCTCCCTGGCCCCCCCACGGGCTTCTCTTTTAAGAATTTGCACGGAGTCCGTTCCTTTCTTATCACAGGCCCTTTCAGATAACGGACTCTGACGAGCCAGGGTCCCTCACTCCATTCATTGATTTCCTGATCCTTTCTGGATTCGTGATACCCGTGAGTCAGTTTCAAACGCCGACCCGCCCCTCTGGCGCTCGAACCGTCCTCTTGGCCAAACTTTTGACGCACCGCCGAATTTAGGCCCCCGGAATGCCCTTCACGGGGATTTCAATGCCCTCCCTGCCCGTCGTCCAAAGTTCCCAAAGGCTCTCTTGAGAACTTCTCGAGAGTACCCTCTCTTTCCGTTCCCCAAAATCCTGATATCATTGAATCGCATTTTAGATTGTTCTGAATTCCTATTCGCCCCCTCGAGTTTTTGATCGACACTAGATCTACTATCAGTTGTTTTGATCTTCTCACTGGTCGACGAAATAACATCTCCGTCTCTATTTTCCAGCAGACTCATGCCGAAATGACTCATAGTCTCTTAGGACAACCCTTTCCCTAAGGACGGCCTTCAAGAGAATTGCATGGACCGATTCTTTGGCATTAATAGATGAGAGGCGGTACGAGTTGAGCCACATGTGTTCCCCAGGAACCCCACCCTAACTTTCCTTAAGGGTCTTGAAACTCCCCCCTGCAAATTTCAGAAGGCGTTTTGACGGCGAGCCCTTCTCCGTTAGCTTGGGGCGTGGCGAAGCGCGCGCGTTTAGTTTTTTGACTCTCTTCTTTAGGAAGGTCTTCTCCGGCATTTTGCGCCCCCGAAAGCGATACACTCTCTCCAACATTTTCAGACGCGTCCCAGAGATCGAGTAGATACTTGATGCTCCCCTGGCTCCCTCCGCCCTTATGTTCAAAGGTGCGGAGGTAAGTCCCTTATCCCCCCGCCCTCCCAGGTGGAAATCCCCTGGCTCCCACCTGTTCTTCTGACCTAGTGACAAGGGGTGATTGAAGAGGGCTGCAGTTTTCTTCCACTCCCTTACGAAACTCTCCCCCTCTGCCGGAGACGGGGAGGGGAATGACTCCAGATAGAATCCTTTCCCCCCTAGGGTGCGCTGAAGCTATCTGCACTCAATTTTTCTCTATCCCCAGCGACCGCAATGCCCTCTTATCACCTCCACGACTGTAGATACTCAAAAATTACTCTTCCATCTCATTCCCCTGCCTCCCTGCAAGTGCTCCTCCTCTTCTCAAATCCCCTGAGTCCAACTTCCTGAGGACCCTCCTCCCCCCAACATACCCCTCTCCTTGTCGTTCTTCCCCGCCTTGCAAGACTTGGGAGGGACCCCCCAAGCTATCCCACTTTTCGACCCCCACCAAAGAAAGTCTCTGACTCCCCCTAGAAGATCCAGTTGGCAGAGTCCATACCCTTCGAGCCCACCACGAAGTTTCCTGGCCGGAACAGCCTGGGACCTCTCACTTTTTTCCTCGTCGCTTACTCGAGAGAAACAGTTAAGTATTAGACCTCGGAGAGCTTGCTGATGTCCCTCGCATCAGCACCCTCCCTTCCCCCCTTCTACCAATCACGTCACCACCCGCCCCTTTCATTGTTACTCCATTACTACCTCTCCTTTTCCTCCCCCCCACACCCGATCTCCTTCCCTTGCTCCCTTTTCTGAGTCCTCCTCCCCCTACTCAACCCGTGTTCCCACCCTGTCGCTAAACTCTCCCCCTTTCCCTCCACCTCCCCCCCCCTCCCTTCTGCCCCTTTCCCCTCCAGCCCTTCCCCCTTCCTTCTCCCCCCTCTGTCTTTATCTCCTACCCTTCTCTTGATGGTAAGAATAGAGTACACATTCGCAAATTGCATATTTGAACGACTCGCCGCACGCGTTATCCACCCCCCCCAGCCGGACCGACTTCCTCCTCTCACCCCCTCTCAGTAAGCTCGCGTCGCACGTTCCTTCCACTTTCCCCCAACCCCTCCGTACTATTCCCCCTACCATCCCCCTCCCTTTCCCCTGGCTCAGTCTTCTTTTCTTCTAGTAGGTCCCCCTCTCCCTTCTTTCCTCTGTTTCATATGCCCTCCCTTCAATCCCGCCAACTGAGCGTGCCTCCCTCCTCCCCTCCACCCCCTCCCTCCTCATCCCTACCTCATCCCGACCCCGCACCCCCTCCCTCCACCCAGCCTTATAGCCCCTCCCATCCCGCCGTGAGATCTTCCCCTCCCCTTTCAAGCCACTCCTTACGCCCCATCCGACTCTCTTCTTACCATCCTACCCCCTTGCTACACGCTTCCGTGTCTTCTGCACTCCCCTCATGCTTTAAGCAATCCCTTCACTTACCCCCACGGCGAAATGCTATTCCCACTTTTCCGACAGCTTTGAGAGACGGGGCCAAACAAAGAATCCAACACTTTATCGTCTTTCTTATACTACCTCCTCCCCTCCGCCCGCCGAATTACTGTCCCCCATAGGTATTTCAACCTCTCCGCCGTCCCCTTGACCCCCTTGTCGTCCCCCTGATCCCGATGCACACATTCTCTGCCCATTCTGTTCCCCCCGAGCTCCCAGTGGAAGGAGGTGTTTGTCGTATTAATCCAGGAAGTAGCGCCTCTCCATTCCTTTCTTTTTTTTTTTTTTTTTTTTTTTTTTTTTTTTTTTTTTTTTTTGTTTGGTTGTGCGCCTCTTTCTTCCGAAAATTTGAGCTCGTCCTGCTGAACGATAGTATCCCCCCCGGCCTTTTTCTTTTTCCTTGCAATACCACCCCCTCTCCGCCTTCCTCAGTGTGTTTCTAGAAATTTTTTTTTTCCAAAACGGTTTTTCCTTTATGCCTAGTACCGCGACGTAAGCAAGTTCTTTTTAGAGAAGTCCGCTGTCTAGTCCTTTTTACGTCCCTCCCCTCGCGATGGCGACACCCCCAGACGCTTTGCTTTTTGCACTCAGCGCCTTTTTCCCTTCAATAGTCTCATTTTCTTTTCCGAAGGTGACTGGCGGGAACTTGGACCCCTTTCCTCAGAGCTTCCTTCGGCTGCCGGCGGGACATCTGCTTGAAACTTCTCTCCTTCTGTATCATTCCTTTTCTTCTGCGTCTGGTGCCCTCATCTAGCCGCCCCTTACGTAGAAAGAAGACTTTTGGGTCCTTAGGCCCACTCACTGCTAGTGGGTTCTCCTGAAACGTCGACCCTACGGTCCCTCTTCTAGAGAGCAGAAGAGATCCCTTTTCGGACCCCTCCTACTTGTCTTATTCGGGTGGATCCCGGCTCGTGGTCGTCAGCTCCCATGTAACACTACAGGAATTCCGAGTTTAGTATTTTGTGATAGTCTTTTCTTTTAGTTTCGTGGTTACGGTGCTGCATTGTTTTTGCCTCCTTCTTTTTCTCCCACTTAGACTTTTTTCCTCCGCCTCGACACGCTTCCTTTGGGTGAGTCCTTCCTGGCTGTTTTACGTTCTTTTGCCAACCATCTCTCTTGGTATAATACGCTAAACAAGACTGGTTGCTTGTCGCACATCTTGGGACGGCACATACCTTTTTCTTTTTCTCCTATTCCCCCCGTTCCCCCAGGTCCCTTTATTTGGAGTTGGCACGGAGTATTATGACTTTAGAGATGGTTAGCCATTTCTTTTTAGAGATATACTGTGATCGCCTGCCGTGATAGAAGATTCGTCTCCCGAAACCATCTTGCGACGAGAAGAACCTTTTTCCCTTTTTATGGATCGCTTTTTTTTTTCCCAGGAGCT